>Ga0208514_100451_pt1 | contig 23146 bp, 23 predicted proteins | sample LakWasMet70_HOW9_2_FD_183900 | JGI IMG/M metagenome (GOLD analysis project Ga0208514, IMG submission 183900) | Freshwater sediment methanotrophic microbial communities from Lake Washington under simulated oxygen tension - Sediment Metagenome... | ecosystem: Environmental > Aquatic > Freshwater >...
AATCAGGCGTTGTGGAGAATTATCAATAGTAAGCTGGCAAGGCTTATGGCGGGCAGTGCTGAGCGATCTGGGCAATGGCATTGATAAGTCCAGGATTGCGGCGCGTATTCATCAAAGCTTAATTACTGCAACTGTTGAGTTATTGCTGGAACTCAGTCAGCGCACTGCCACCAATCGAATTGTGCTAAGTGGTGGTGTTTTTCAAAACCGACTATTGCTGGAAGGGGTTTCGCAGCAATTACAAGAACACGGAAAAACAGTGCTCACTCCTGGTCGCTATCCTATGAATGACGGGGGCGTGGCGCTAGGACAAGCGGTTGTGGCGGCGGCGCAGCGTTTGTAAATTGCCTGTTAGTGGCTTTTCAATATCGACGATTACTAATATAAATCGAGCCTTATCACAGCTAGCTCTGTTACTATGTGCGCGACAGAATCACATAGCCAAGGATAGATTTGCAGGAAACTAATCCAACCTCCATAACTTGCCCAACCTGCAAGTTATCCGATTTATGCCTGCCCTATGGCTTACAAAAAACCGAAGTTGCGCAATTGGCAAACATCGTTAAAAGTAAGCGGCCATTACAAACTGACGAGTTGTTATATTGGCAGGGCGATACTTGTGAAAGTTTATATGCCATAAAATCAGGATCGTTCCGAAGTTTTATAACAGATGCTGACGGGATGGAGCAGACAATAGGATTTTATTTGCCCGGGGAACTAATGGGCTTGGATTCATTCCAGCATGGCTGGTTTACCTGTTCTATGATCGCCTTGGAAACCGCTTCCGTGTGCGAGTTACCATTAAATCATCTGAATGAATTGTGTGCCAAAATACCCAGCCTGCAAACGCAAATGATGCGGGTTTTAGGTAAAGAAATCAGTTCTGATCAAGATAAGATCATTCTGCTTGGCCATCGCTCAGCCATCGAAAGGGTTGCTACTTTTTTATTAATGCTATCAAAGCGATATAACGCACTGGGATTTTCAGGTACGCAATTTAATTTAACCATGCGCCGCCAGGATATAGCTAATTTTTTAGGGCTAACCATTGAAACAGTCAGTCGGCAATTAACCTATTTAAGCCAGCAAAATGTTATTAAGGTTAAGCAAAGAGGTATTCAAATCAATAGTCTAGAATTATTGGAAAACATAGTTAACCCATGCGCAATGCATCGGGCCGCTAACCAATAACAACGCAACAGCCGATATTGTCGTAACTGAAGCACGACAATATCAAAGCTGCTAAAGCTACTTATTTAGTAACTAATTCTTGAGTAGCCGCTGGTTTGCTTGGGCCAACACCTTGTTCGCCACAGGCAGCAAGAGTGCTTACAGCTACAACTATTAATAAAATCTGGCTGATTGTTTTCATAAAATTATTCTCTTATTTTAGTTTTAATAAAGCCATTCTTCGCACCGGATCGTATGCTGGGAATAAGCAAACTAGCCTGTCTGGGCTAGGTAAACAGTATGGCAGGAATAAATTAAGCGCTTTTGATATAGATCAAACGATATCAAATCAATCAGGTATTTTTACTGGCTTTAGGTAATTACGGTTTTAATCAAAGACAAAACTATAAAAGGATTGAGAATTTACTAAGCAGATCAACACTGAAAGGTTGCCTTCCAAAAACCAGTTACTGTTGATTGGCTAAAACATTTTTTAAATAGAATGAGGGATCTGGAACTATTATATAAATATTTATATAATGAGTTAATTATAGTCATATTAATGGGCATGAAAGAAGCTATTTTTTTGGGCGGCAGCCTGGATGATCTTAAACACTTTCCGGTTGAATCCAGGCAAGAAGAGGGGTTTCCAACTCTCCAGAGTGCAAGCAGGATTAGATCCGACAGATTGGAAGCCAATGACAAGCATTGGTGTCGGTGTGCGGGAAATTCGAATACGGGTTGGTGGTGCCTACCGTGTAATTTATTTGGCATCAAGACCAGGAGGGGTTTATGTACTGCATTGCTTTCAAAAGAAATCCCGGCAAACTTCACAACAAGATATTGAATTGGCTCGGCAGCGTTTTAAGCAGATTGGAGAATAAATATGAATGATGTGGTTAAATCAGGTGAAAATTTATTTTTAGCCCTTGGTTTTCCGCCGCATGAGGCGGAAATATTACAAATACGCGCCGACTTGATGAACCGGTTGGCAATATGGATTCAAGATAACGGTTTAACTCAAACCGAAGCAGCTGAGAAGCTTGGCGTGACGCAGGCTAGAATATCTGACTTGGTTCGTGGACATTGGAAAAAATTTAGTTTGGACATGCTGTTAACCCTGGCAGCCAGAGCAGAGCTAAAATTTAAGATTGAATTGGATTGGGCGGCTTGAAGAATAAAAATTCCATCACGTCGCAGCTCTAGCCAAATTATCGATGTTACCGGCTGGCTGCCAAGGCCGGATGATGCACAAAACATAGGATGCTGCCGATGAACGTAGGCGCATCGTACGAGCAGACCAGGGTTAATACATGACTGATTCGCTGAATTCAGATGCAACATAACGCCGAGTTCAAAATAGTTTGAATGCTATTATTTTGTAGAACTTCACTGCGCACGGATCGGGGATGGTTAAAGTTATGAGCCGGACGCAATCAACATCATGACCTGAAACTCGTCCTTGCCAACATCACTCGATTGATGCCCAAGAAGCATCAATCGTGTTCTGATAATAACCGCGATGCGAAGCGTTTTCAGGCTGAAGCTAAACAACTAATCAGGCAGATCCTTCATTCAGATAGTTATCTTTTAGCTCTATATACTGCTCAGAGGAGTATTTTAAAAACTCCAGTTCTTGTTCCGTTAGCGACCTTACTCGTTTGGCAGGTGAGCCAACGTACAGATTTCCACTCTCCAATCGTCTGCCAGAAGGTACTAGCGCGCCCGCGCCAAGTATGACGTTATCTTCCAGGACTGCATCATCCATAATTATTGCACCCATACCAATAAGACAATAATCTCCAATGGTGCAGGCATGCACTACTGCTCTATGGCCTATGGTGACACCTTTTCCAATAACTAGAGGATGCCCGTGCGGTGAAAAACTGCCAGCATGCGAGACATGCAAAACAGAGCCATCTTGTACATTTGTTGCAGCACCAATAACAATGCGTTCCACATCGCCTCTGATAACAGTGGTTGGCCAAATTGAAACATCATCACCTAGTGTGACATCGCCAATGACTACAGCGGTTTTGTCTATGTATACCGACTTGCCGATAATTGGCATAATGTCGTTAAAAGGTCTGATAGACACTCGTTCTCCTGGGATGTTTGGTTGAGTATAAACGCAACTTATTGAAAAATATATATCTTATAAGAAGCGCTTAGTATAACACCTTGTTGATTTTTTCGTGCCAAGATTGAAACGGTTGGGTGGCGTTTGGAACCCGGTTTTGTAACATGGAAATATGCCGCTGTTCCGGCGCGATAGCAATTTCTTGGTAGATAAAACTATCATCAAAATTAGCCGCTGCTGCATCTTGACGGCTACAGGCGTAATAAACGCGTTGTAATCTAGCCCAATAAATTGCACCCAGGCACATCGGGCAGGGCTCGCAACTACTGTACAAGATACAATCGGTTAATTGAAAGTCATTCAATAATTGACAAGCCTGCCTAATGGCCATGATTTCAGCATGTGCGGTCGGGTCTTTAAGACAAGTGACTTGATTGCTGCTGGAGACGATTAATTGGTTGTTTTTAACTATTACCGCGCCAAAAGGTCCACCTTCGCCAGTTCGGACATTTTCATCTGCCTGGGCGATGGCTAGTTGTAAAAAATGCTCGTGCATTTACAAATTAAGCGGATTGTTGGGATCAACACCTTCCATAAAAGGCAGGCGTCGATCTTGATTGGTGACTTTGTATACTTTGCCCAGCCAGTTATTGATGACGGCTTTGGCGGTATCGCGCCATGTGTTATCAATATGTTCCAAAACCTGATCCTCAGGGAATTTTGGCATTAGCGCATTTGTAAATTTAGCGGTACGGATTTGTTGTTCATAGTCAGTAAAGATGGCTTGAACTGCGGTATTAAAATAGTTGTCAGGAAATGGTGGGTATTGGTCTATCTCACCGCGATAGAAGCGGGTAACTTCGCGTTTGTATTCTTTTAACAAGCTAATATCGTCGTATTCAGGATGGCCTTGAAAAAATACAATCCGAAACCCATCCGGGCTAACAGCTAAATGCACGCCGGCTTCTTTGCTGGCAGCCAGTACTTTTAGACCATGACGCTCCATATCGGCTTGAAATATTTCATTAAAGCGTGAGTGCGGCACATCAAAGCGGGTGTTTATTTCGGCAACTAAGGGATGTGTGCGATCAATGACTTTATGGTAAAACACGCCCCAGCGCTTATTAGGCAGTCGCGTGCGTTCAATACCATAGCGATATTGTATGACTGCATGCGTCGCCAGACAGGAACATAGCACTGAGGTAACGTTTTCATAGGCCCAGGAAAACACACCCATTAACGGCTGCCAAAAATCTTCTTCCGGCAAGCTGTTGTGGATTACGTTAGCACCGCTAATAATCAACGCATCCAAGCCATCCTGTTTGATTTTTTCAAATGATTCGTAATAAGTATCAATATGGGCTTGCGCTTCCGGGCTACGAGTCAGGCCTTCAATGGTAAACGGATGCACATGAAATTGCACAATTTGGTTGCAGGCTCCGATTAAACGAAAAAATTGCCGTTCGGTGGCTTCTAATGCCGCATCCGGCATCATATTAAGCAAACCAATGTGCATTTCCCGAATATCCTGGTTGATAGCCCGATCCGGCGTTAATATTTCTTCACCTTCTTCCAGTAAACGCTGGAAAGTAGGTAAATTGGTATGGGCAATCAAAGGCATAGGTCTAACGCCCTCATTTATAGGGATTGCGCGCTAAGAGCGTTGGCAACCAGGCGGATAAAATCATGTTCATTTTTTACTGTCGCGACATCATTGGCATCAATGGTATAACCATATTGATCGGCAATGGCTTGATAACGCGGAATTCTGGACTTAAACAGCTCAGGAAATACCCAGGTGACAAAATCATCAGGTGGAATGACTTCAGAACTGGAATAATTGTATAAGTGCATGAATTCAGAAAGCTTTTCATCCAGAAAGGCTTCCCGATAGTATAGCGGCTTAGGATCTGTCTTGGCTCGTTCAATAATGGTTTGTTCCAAGGCTGTTGGAATCTTAATGTAGATAATGAGGGTATGTTTGGCCAAAGTTTCCAATACTTCAGCAGAATCCAACTCGCAAACACTACCACCTGCGTCATTGATAAAATGGTTATAGCCATAAATATCTTTGGCTTTTTCGATAAACTCAGGCACGTCTTTCATGGCAGCAACTTCTGCGTGATGGTGCAGTTTTTGCCGGCGTTTAAATTCATGCAACGATAAGCCATCCTGCGCTGCATTGCCAAGTTTACCCAAAAAGCTGGACACCGGGGCCAGGTTGTCTACGGTGATTTTATTGCTGATATGGATAGAATCGGAAAGCAATAACTGGCGTAAAAAGGGCACGCTCATCGCTTGACGTTTTATGTTGTCTAAAATGGGTTCTTCCAGGTATTTGGTGCCAATACGGTAATCGCCGGAATAATGAAACCACTTGGCTTTAGGTAATTTATTGGCGAGCGTGGTTTTGCCTGCACCAGACATTGCCAACAGGGTGATGCGTTTTGCTTCCCAGTCCAGAAATTCCTGGCTAGTCATTCTCATAAAACAGTTCCTAAATTAATCCAAGTAATCTTCAAAATCCATATCTTCCGGATTGCGGTGGTGCAAATCGGTGTCGGTGTAGCCTAGATCGTCAGTTTCCATATCATCAAATGGCGCCGACCAATCTTCCGGATCTTCTATGTAATCAAAAGTGGAGTTATACCAGCTTTCGTGATCATATTCACCTAAATCGCCATTAGAATACTGGACTTCAATAGAGTCATCGACATCGTCAACCGCAATGATTTTAAAAGTCAGGTTGTTTTCCATATCTTTATACCAGCTGCCGATAATGGGGTCTGCAATAGTTGCCATGATGCTTAGCCTTTTACAATTAAAAAGTGGGAAAGTATGAAGGGTGGCTATTATTCGCAAAGTACGAAAATAGTCAAATATTGTTTGCCACCAACTTGTACTCCTGTCAATTCCAGTAGAATGAAAAAGCCACTGAGAACCATTGGTGACGGTGGTTTATTTATAGAATATGCTCGGCTTTCTTGCAAGTATGCGCTATGTTACGATGGAGATTGTTTATTTTTTTGGAGACGAATCAATGCAGGAACTTTTAATTGGTGGACAGGATGGCATTAAAGTATTAATGGATGCCGCCATGGGCAATCGGCACGGCATGATTTCTGGCGCAACAGGGACCGGAAAAACCATTAGCCTGCAAATATTGGCCGAAGGCTTTTCTAAAATCGGCGTGCCGGTATTTTTGGCGGATATTAAAGGTGATTTAACTGGCATAGCCCTGGAAGGCCAGACAAATGAGAAAGTAGCAGACAGAGTTAAAGCGATTGGCATTGACAACTTTAAACATCACGGCAATCCAGTCTTGTTTTGGGATATTTTTGCCAAAAATGGTCATCCTGTGCGCACGACTATTTCCGATGTCGGTCCGTTATTATTGAGTAACTTACTGGAACTGAACGAAACCCAAACTGGCGTGTTATACAGCTGTTTTAAAATTGCCGATGATAACGGCATGCTACTGCTGGATTTAAAAGACTTGCGCGCCATGCTGACCTGGATGGGAGACGAAGGCAAAGATCTGCAATCCGAATACGGCAATATAGCGCCAGCCAGCATTGGTGCTATTCAACGTCAGTTATTGGTTTTGGAAGAGCAGGGCGCAGGTCACTTTTTTGGCGAGCCTGCCATTAAGCTGGCCGATTTTTGCAAAACCGATTTTTCGGGGCAGGGTGTGATCAGCATTTTGGATGCTACTGACTTAACCACCAAATCGCCACGCTTATACGCAACGTTCTTGCTTTGGATGTTATCTGAATTATTTGAAACCATGCCGGAAGTAGGCGATGCCGATCGACCCAAGCTGGTCTTGTTTTTTGACGAAGCGCATTTGCTATTTGATCAAGCACCTAAAGCGTTGCTCGATAAGATTGAACAAATCGTGCGCTTGATTCGTTCCAAAGGCGTTGGGGTTTACTTTATCAGCCAAAGTCCGTTAGATATTCCGGAAGGCGTTTTAGGCCAGTTAGGCTTAAAAATTCAGCATGCGCTGCGGGCTTTCACGCCCAAAGATCAACAAGTGGTTAAAAGTGTTGCCGAAACCTTTCGAGCTAATCCTAAAATAGACACTGAAGCCACTATTCAAGCGTTAAAAAATGGCGAGGCCCTGGTTTCCGTGTTAAATAAAGACGGCAGCCCAACTCAAGTTGAACGGATCTTGATTCGACCACCAGAATCGCAAATCGGCACTATTACCGAGCAGCAGCGAGCTGAAATTATTGATCGCTCACCGCTAAAAGGTCAATATGAGCAGGAAATTGACCGTGAATCTGCGTACGAATTGCTAAAACAAAAAGCCAGCCAGCAAGCGGTTCAAGAAGCTGAAGCGGAAGAACAAAAACAACAAGCCAAAGCAGCGCCCAAACGGTCGGGCGGACAAACAGCGACAGAAGCCTTGCTGAAAAGTGCAGCACGGGCTATTGGCAGTAATGTGGGTAAGCAGATTGTTAGAGGGATTTTGGGGTCTTTGTTGGGCGGGAAGCGTTAAAAAACCTGTGTTTTGAATGGTCGAACATATTACAAACAAGAACCTTGCATAATTGATCCCCTCTGGAACTGGGGGATCAATTACATTACCGGTTTAAAAAAATTGCTTGTTAACTTATTGCTTTAGCGCATCTGCAAGGTCTCGTTTTGTATCTTTAGCCACATTAAGTTGTAAGATAATTATTTAACCTTGCTCTACAGTTAACCCCTTGCCCAGAAACTTTCTGTAGTTGATCGAAATTTTTAATCCTGCAAAGCGGCCGGTCATTCTGACCATTTCCTGGGTTTTTTTATCAAAGCTTAATTTAACTTCACTCAACGCGCGCTCTTCATAACCCGGCTCGATGTTATGGGTTTCCAGTTGAAATTTATAGATGTAGATTTCTTGTTCGTGATCGTCCTGAATTTCCAATGGTTCGCCAATCTGTGCTAGTACGGCTGATTTTTGCGGTAGTGGTACGGTGATTTTATCTAATGAATCGGCACTGGCCCGCAGCTGCATTTTGTCTTTGTTGATTTCGGCACCGCCTAATGAACGCAGTGACGCTTCCAAGAAGGCGGGCGGGGCAATAGCCAGGAACAAATGCGAAAACGTCCAGGCGTTAACCTTGCCTTCTTTGTTAAAGTTTAAATCGGAATAAAATTTAATTTCAGGTTTAATGATTTTGCCATTTTTATCCAATTTTCTAAACCAGTAGCGCCAGTGCCTGCCGCCTTCGGCATTCGGGGTATCCATGCTGGAATAGAGTTTTGATAATGAGACGAAATCCTGGCTGAACATGATGGGTTCTTTAAATTGCAGGGTAAAGTCATCGGTTACCTGCACGCTAAAGAACTTGTCAAACTCGCCCATTTGCAAGTAGGTTTGATACGCGCGTATCCAGTAAATACAACCGGTTAACAGCAATGAGCAAAGCATTATGGCGATTAATCGTATCGTTTTGTTTTTCATAGTGTTAGTTATAAATTGGGCGGATTTAGTTAAGTATCAGATCGTTTGCATCCAAATTACTGATGCCGACCAGTTTGACAAATGCTTCCGGTGCGGCACCTGTGCCTGTGCCATCAGCATCGTAATAAAGCGTGTGTGCGGTTTTGTCAAAAATCATGTGTTCACCATGATAACTGCCAGTGGATAATTTTGGTACCGCAATAAAATCTGAGGCCTGACCGTTGAATTGGCTAAAAATAGTACTATCCAACACCAGCAAGTCTTGTCCTCTGGCAAAGTCGGTAATAGTATCTACGTTGTTTTTGGCCAAGGTGCTGTCAAATACGAATAAGTCCTCGCCAGTCCCGCCGGTTAATTTATCATTGCCTAAGCCACCGTAAATATCATCCGCCCCCGCTTTGCCGTTTAAGCTGTTGTTATTGGCATTGCCAATTAATCGATTGGCCAGACTATTGCCATTGGCGCTCAACTTGGCATTGCCGGTTAGGGTCAAGTTTTCCAGTTTACTGCCAAGACTGTAGCTAATACTGCTGATAACGGTATCGCTGGTATCGGTTAACCCGGTTTCGACAATTTTGTCTCCTGCATTATCGATAACGTACGTATCGTTACCCGGGCCGCCAACTAATGTATCTGCGCCTTTGCCACCGTCTAAATAATCATCTGCCAAGCCGCCGTTTAATCGGTCCTTGCCTGCCAGGCCGTATAAGGTATCGGCGTAATTAGTGCCAAGCATTTTATCGGCTTTATTGGTGCCGGATAGGGGTGAGGCTTTGGTGGCGAAAGCATAGTTTTCTGTTGGACTGTAGGCATTGCCGGCAAGGTCTGTTACTGCGCCGGTATCAAAAAGCAATAAATAATCATGGCTGTTTTGCAAATCCAGGGTTGGATTTATGGTTAAGGTTACACCTGATAAGGTCATGTCGTTGCCGGTTGCAACGTCAAAGCTTTCAATAACTTGACCGTACGTGTCCTCCAGGGTGATTTTGCCCGTGGCTAATTTAACTAACTCATCAAAGCTAAACACAATATTTGCGTCAACAGGCACTGCATTCGCATTTTTAGCGGGGCTAAATTGACTGACAGTCGGTGCCGTTTTATCGACGATTTCTTGCATGCTTAAGTTATAGTTGCCGCTGGTATTCTCAAAAGCGGAAGCTTCAATAAAGTAGGTGCCCGAGTTAATAACAGTGAAAACAATCTGGGAGTTCAGATTAGTATTTATGTTGATGTCGTCGTTTTCTGCCAATTGCTTGCCAATGCCATTCATTAAACGCATTGATGGGTCTGATAGCGTGGTGCCTGTTAAATTAAATTGATAAGTTTTGCCTGCCTCCAGTATCACTTTAAACCAATCATAATCGCCAACAAACTGAATACTGCCGGTTGCCGGTTGTGACACGGTCAAAATACCTAGAGTGCCAATGGTTGCGGCATAATCATCTTCAATTTGTTGGGTCAGCTGGGTATCGTTGGCTGCGATAATGTTTTCTATTTGGTTATAAAGTAAGCCAATATCGGCCCAGTGATTTGAGTAGCCTGCTGTTCCTGAGCTTTTAACGCCAATGAGTTCCGGTGTGCCATTGCTCATGACATACAATGGCCCGCCAGAGCTGCCTTGCCCCATCAGGTCGCCTTTTTGATCGAAATAGGATGAATAAACGCTGGTGTTGGGATCTCTGGTTATCCAGGTGGTTGCTTTCATCATGCCAGTTGAGCCTGATGGATAGCCTAATGAATAAGCGTATTGGCTATTATTAAATCCCGGATTTAAATCAAACCAGCCGCCAATGGCCGTACCTACGGCCACATTTAAACCGACCACCGCTACGTCATATTGACTTTCACTAAATACCAGCGTGCTGTCATCGGCATCGGCAAATACTTGGTTAGCCCAAACTTGCGCCGTCCAGGTCCCTTGTGCAAAGCTGTAGCTGTATGGCTGTGGGTCTTCATATTTACCCAGGCGGTCATTGTAATCGGCACCAGGATAGATGGCTATGGAACTGGCTAAGCCGCCGTGTTCGGGGTCGTAGAGCATGTGGGTAGCGGTTAACAAATCATTCATGCCAACAATGGCACCTGTGCCGCGGATTTCTTCACCGTCTGGAAAAGTGACTTCCAAGCTGACCGTTGCTCTGTAGGGCAGATTGGCTCGCTCAGCTTTGGTTACTTCAACGGCCATAAAACCCGCCTGTCAATGATTTGGTGTTATATAAAAATACAAGAAGGTTTTAACGGTGCCATCAACCGGTTAACCCTGTACTTTGCCAATTAATGTTTGGTATCTGAATTGACCAAACTATCCGTGCGCAATAATTTTTCAACATCAATGCTATCAAATTGATAGTTGCCATTGCAGAATTCGCAATCGACTTCGATGAGCGGTCTTTCCTGCAAAATTTGTTCTAATTCTGCTCTTCCTAGCGTGCGTAAGGTGTTTTCAATTTTTTCTCTGGAACAAGAGCAACCAAACTCCACTGGCTCTGCAGGATAGATGGTCACTTTGTCTTCATTAAACAGGCGATACAGGATGGCTTCACTGTCTAAATCAAGCAATTCTTGCGAGGTGATGGTGTTTGCCAGTAATACAATACGTTCCCAATCATCAGGATCCTTTTGCTGTTGTGGTACCTCCTGTAGCAGCAAGCCCGCTGCTTGAGTGTCATTGGCAAATAACCACAAGCGGGTTTTTAATTGCTCTGATTGCTCAAAGTAAGTTTGAATGGCGGCGGCCAGATTTTGGCCCTGTAACGGCACTATGCCTTGATAAGGTCGTCCGTTGTCCGATCCTATGGTTAAGACCAAACGCCCATCGCCAAACAGGTCTTCTAGCGCGCCTTCGTTGATCTCACCGACACTTCTTACCAATCCGCGTATTTTTTTTTCGTCCGTTGCTTGGGCAACCAGCGTTTTAATCTGGCCATCACCTTGCGCTTGCATGATTAAAGAGCCTTTAAATTTAATGGTCGCGGATAACATAACAACGGCGGCTAGTGCCTGTCCTAATTGCTGTTGCACAATGTCCGGACCCTGTTGATGCTGTTTAGCAGCTTGCCAGCTGTCGTTTAATTTGACCCATTCGCCACGCACGCCCAGCTCTGCAAACAAAAAACGGCGCAAAAGATCTTTTTCTATCATAAGTAGTTTGATTAATTTAGGAGGCAGTTAATAGTAATGTGATTGCATAAACAGGGCATTAACCCACCGTTAAAAATACCACAGACTGGATTCTTTAATGCAAAAAAAGCGCATCACAGAGTTTGTTGGATATTTTACCAATGTGTTTATAGGTGCCAAACCGAAAAAATTGGTTTCACAAGGAATAATAGCAAGCGTTGATAAGATTTAGTGGAAGAGACAGAAATTTTAGGCAAAAAAAAGGTGGTTTTGGGAAACCACCTTAAAGTATTAGGAAGGATATAACGCAACTTTCAGCTATGAAGCCACTAAAGGCTTTAAAAGTTAGGTTAATAATAGCAGTGTATTTTGCAAATTTAAATGTGACATATTGTCGCAGGTTAACTATTTGTAAAATTTTGCTTAGTATATTCAATAATTTTGGTTAATACATAATAATTAGATTTAAATAAACAGACTATTTCATTTATGATCTATATTAATTTGTTAACGATATTAATTTAAAGCCAGAAGTCCAAAATGCTGTCACACGTATCGCCAAAACCCGAGATTTCCGCCAAACAAAATCTAAAATGGATTTTTATCCTTAGAAATTTGATGCTATTGAGCGAAATGATGCTCATCATCTTATCAACCTTCGGTTTGCAAATACGCTTGCCACAACAACAACTTTGGCTGGTCGTGTTGTCGATTGCCGCTGTCAACCTCTATACCTGGATGCGTTTGCAAACAGACGACCCGATCACCGAGGCGGAAATTTTCTCGCAAATTACCATTGACGTATTTTCGATAGCAGCCTTGCTGTATTTAACTGGCGGCGCATCCAACCCGATTATCTGGGTGTTTTTATTACCGGTGATTATCACGGCTATCATGCTGCCGGCTTCTTATGCCTGGTATATGGTTATTTTAACCACATCCATTTATACCATTCTGATTACCTACAATATTCCATTGCCCTCAGTGGAGCCGCATATGCCGGATCCACAGATGCTATCCCAGGGTGCGGATAGTTATCAGGAAAATTATCAGATTTTAATGCACGCTCATGCCATGAGTGATCAGCATTATTTTAATTTGCACATGTTTGGCATGTGGTTTGGATTTGTATTTAGTGCTGGATTAGTTGCTTTCTTTGTTATTGAGCTATCAAAAACCTTAAAAGATCAGGAACGTAATTTAGCGGAAGCACGCGAGAATGCCCTGCGGGATGAGCGCGTGGTTGCTCTGGGAACGTTGGCGGCCAGTGCGGCTCATGATATGGGTACGCCATTGGCTACTATTGCCATTGTTGCGCATGAATTAAGCCAAGAATACCCGTCCAATAATTATCCCGATATACATGGAAAAATGCAGATTATGCTGCAACAAATTAGCCGTTGTAAGCAAACGTTATCGGTTATGTCGGCTTCTGCTGGCGAAATGCGGGCTGAATCAGGCAGTGTGATGCGGGTTATTGAGTATATCGATGAAGTCATTAACCAATGGCGCACGCACAAATCCGCAACCAAACTGAGTTTATTTGTGGAACCCGATGTTTACACTGACGCAAAAATAATTGCAGAGCGAACCTTAACGCATTCAATTATTAACGTATTAAATAATGCCGCCGAAGCAACAAACCCCGAAAGAGGTGTTGAACTCCATGCACATTGGGATAGATCGGAAATCACGATTACCATTCAGGATTTTGGCCCAGGTTTGCCGCCAGAATTAGTTGATTTTGCCGGAAAACAGCCAGTTGTTAGTAAAAAGCGAGGTTTAGGCGTAGGTTTGTTTTTAACTTATTCCACAATTACGCGTTTAGGCGGTAGAATAAATTTTTCAAATCTTACGCCATGTGGAGCTTGCGTAAAAATTACTTTACCCCTTTTAAACACAGAGAACGATGATGACCCAGGAAATGGATAAACCGCGCTTATTGCTTGTTGATGATGATTTAACCTTTTGTTCCGTGTTAAAAAATGCACTGGAAAAGCGGAATTATGAGGTGATAGTAGCTAATGATGTCAAAAATGGCATTGCGCTAGCTGAACAAAACATACCCGAATTTGCTGTTATTGACTTACGTATCGGGTTGGATTCGGGTTTGGAATTGGTTAAAAAACTGATTTCTTTGGATGACAATACCCAAATAGTGATGTTAACCGGATTTGCCAGTATTGCTACTGCAGTGGAAGCCATAAAACTAGGTGCTACCCATTATTTAACAAAACCGGCAAATACTGATGAAATTGTGGCCGCATTAACTAAAAATGAAGGTGACACCTCTGTTTCAATCAGTGAAAATCCGCTCTCTGTTAAGCGCCTGGAATGGGAGCATCTGCAAAAAGTATTAATGCAGCACGAAGGCAACATATCCGCAGCGGCCCGTGCGCTTAATATGCACCGGCGCACTTTGCAAAGAAAATTGGATAAAAAGCCGGTTAAAGAATAACGATCATTAATTGGTCAGTTTTTCAGCATCTAAAATTATCAGCTGGGCACTGTCGGAAAATTTAGCCAGAACCTCATCACAAACTTGCGCGGTCAGGCCGAGTTCTAAGAACACCTTCTCCGGACAATCCTGTCTTAATGCGTCCCCGATACCTATTTGGCCTAATAAGTGATCGTTCAGGTACGTGAGTAAATTCAGCAGATAATTTTCACCGCGATAATTTGGGTTATGGTGGTGATAGACAATATCGGTGATGGCTTTAGGCATAGCCCAACTGTTCATCAGCCAGGTGCCGAGTAACGTGTGATCAACACCAAAGGCAAATTTTTCAATATTAAATATCGCTAAGTTGGGATTTGCGTTGACCAGTTTAGTTAAGTAAGCAAACTCTTCAGGAAACTGGTCGCCTAATAATGGAAAACCAATATTGTGCATTAATGCAGCTAAAAACAGTTGCTGAGGTATTGGCTTTTTCTCAGCGGGCATTTTTTCGCTTAATAATTTCATTAAACGCGAACTGGCCAAGGATTGCGTCCAAAACATTTTTGTGCCAAGAATGCCATCTTTTGGAGCACTAAGCGGTTTAAGCGCCGATAAGCCCAGCGCTAAATTAAACACATAATCAAACCCAAGAACTCGAACAATCGCGTCAGTTATCGACAATATGGCACCACGATAACCAAAAAAAGAAGAGCTGGCCCAGCGGGTAACTTGTGCGGCAAGTATCGGGTCCATTTCAATTATTTCTGCAAGTTGACTGGCACCGGCATAGGGGTCAGATGCTAATTGCAAAATTCGTTGCGCAATACCAGGCAATGGCGGTAACTTGTTTATTTTGCTAACAGCGGTACGCATATCAACAGGCGGTGTAAAGCAATCTAGCTGTGGACTTATGCTGCTTAGCGTCCAATTAATTAAATCTGTTTGCATTGTTTACCAAACCACAGTTAGTTTAAATTAAAACGGCTTAACTTTCTGTAAAGCGTTCGTTCGCTGATATTCATTTCGGCCGCAATCATGCGACGGCTACCATTGTATTTTTCCATTAAACTGCGTAAAAACGTAATCTCAAGTTGTTCTATAGGATTGGTAAACGCCGTTGCTTGTCCATTTTGCGGGACCGATTCTGCCGGAGCTACCAGCTCTGCCAGACTGGTGCTGGTCCTTTGTAAAATAATGTCTTGCTCGTCAATTTGTCCGTTTACGCATAATGCGGATGCTAATTGCAGACAATTGCGCAGTTCCCGAATATTTCCTGGCCAGTTATGTTGTAGCAATTTGGTTAACGCGGATTGCGTTAGCCTGATTAGATTTTCGTCATTTTGCGCGTCCCGTTGCAGTAAATGCGCAACCAGGGCTGGGAGGTCTTGTCTTCGTTCTCGCAACGGCGGGATTTCGATAATAAATACTGATAAACGATAAAATAAATCTTCTCTAAATAAGCCTTGTTTAACCATATTGGCCAAATTTCGATGCGTAGCGCAAACAACCCTGACTTTTGAGCTAAGGCTCGTTGTGCCGCCCACTCTGCGAAATTGGCCGGTTTCTAAGGCTCTTAATAACTTGGGTTGCAAGGAAATCGGTAATTCACCAATTTCATCTAAAAACAGCGTGCCATTATTGGCGATTTCAAATAAACCTTTTTTGCTGCCTGCGGCGCCAGTAAACGAACCTTTTTCGTGCCCAAATAACTCGCTTTCAAATAAGTTTTCCGTCAGTAGTGTGCAATCAACCACCACAAACTCTGAAGCTGCTCTTTTAGAGTGCTGATGAACGAACTCAGCTGCAAGTTCTTTGCCAGTTCCAGTTTCACCGGTTAATAAAACAGGTGCCACGGAGTCGGCTGCTTGTTGTAACTTGGTTTTTAGGGCAGAAAAAGCGGGGGAAACACCAACCATTGCATGTTTGTCTGTCTGGACAGCGCGGCCTTTTGTAACCGTCATGGACTCACCCAGGTAAACCACACCATCCGAATCAAGCAACGGGTAGCCACGAACCCGAAGCATACTTTGCCCGGTGTCATCTAGCTCATCGGGGAATATTCCCGCATACGGTTCCAAGTTGCTGAATAGACGTTGATGTCGACAGTGACCACTGTTCTGGCAACAGGTTTTACCGATTTGTTGAATGCGGGGTACTGTAAATTGGTTTTCCCAAGCTTTGTTGACAGCAACAATCTTTAATGAGGCATCAAAAATAACGAATGGTAAATCGTGTGATTCCAGTAGTGATTCTAGTGTAACTGAATTAGTCAACATACATCCTTCGGCATTTTGATGACAGGCAAACTGACATAAACAGCACTGTCATGACAGAACTGTCTTATATTTAGTGTTATCGGCTGAATTGTTAGGTTGAGTTTAGTGGAATAAACAGATTCTTCAAGGCTTGCAAGTTTTGGCATCAAAATTGATACGTAGTTAACAAAGAATCCAATTTTAACTACTAAAGGGCAATTAACATGAACATTAAACAAAGAATTTTGCTTTCATCCATTTTAGCCACAGTAACGGCAACAGCCCAGGCTGGCATGATTGTCGACGGTGATTTAAAAGACTGGATTAATCAACCAAGCGGTAACAGCAGCGATTGGTTACCTACGGATTCTTCAGTTAAATACGCCATCGAAGATCAAAGCGGTTTAGATAATGGCGGTTATTTAAGCCCTGGATACGGTGGTCAGGCTTATGATGCTGAAGCCATCTATTTAAAACGTGATGCAAACTTTTTTTATGTAGCCGTAGTAACTGGATTATCACCGGATATCAAAGAGTTTCCAGCCGGAGATTTGGCATTTGATTTTGGTAATGATGGCTCATACGAATATGGCGTAGTGGTTAAATCTGATAGCCGTAACACTGACGTTAACAGCTCACAAAATGGTGGCATAGGCAGGCAAGGTGAGGTGTATAAAGTTGACAAATGGAATGTTGGGTTATGGGCAGATAACGGTGCTTATGTTGGCACAGGACTAGGAACCCAGGCGCACCCAACAACGGTTAATAGTGGAACAAAACTTGGCAATGCAGAGTTGGTTTATACCGAGGCGCTCTATAACAGCCAACTCATACTGGGCCAACTAGGTAACTATAAAGGCTCGCATTATGTAATTGAGGCTAAAATCCCAACACTGGTTTTTGCGGCTGCTGATTTAGCCAAAGCCTTCACGGTACATTGGACTATGGCGTGTGCGAATGACTCTATTGAGGTCGACCCACCAGCAAAAGCGGTCGCAGCTCCAGCGACTTTATCGTTATTAATGTTGGGGTTTGCTGCATTAACTAGCAGACGCGGCAAGGGTTTTAGCCAAGGGCTAGCGGTATAAACGCTTAGCTGGAGGTTGCAGATGTGCTAATAATTGCATATCTGCAACTTGGGCAAGGCACCAACGTTGTTTGTCAGTTCTATATGTTAATAGCAAGCATGCCCAGCTTACTATTCTAATCAAACCAATTTGTTCTGGTTCCAAAATCCCTTAAGTTGGTCGAATTTGCAATTTTATTACAAAACGGCATCTCCGGGATACTGGGTGCTTCTGAAACTGATTATCAATTTATAAGTTGTAAGATCCTAGCTAAAGTCAATACACTTCACAACACCAAGAAATCAGCGATTAAAAATTAGTTGAATTTGTAACTAATTATTCACTTTACCAACGTTTCGAGTCTCTTTAATAAGAAAATGACAATCAGATCATTCGGACTAATATTCATGCTGTCACTTTTGACAGGCTGCAACAGTGCGGGCTTGTTGGTAGTTAACCTGCTGGCCAGTTTTGATAATTATCATGTGTACGAAAATTTATCCTATGGCTCCCAAAAGCAGAATGTCATGGATGTTTATGTGCCTGAAACTGAAAAAATGCCCGGTCGAACTGAACGGCTGCCGGTTGTCGTGTTTTTTTATGGCGGATGTTGGGGTGGTTGTAAAACCTTAACTAAAGAATACTATGTTTTTGTCGCTCAGGCTTTGACTGCCAAGGGCTATCTGGTTGTTATTCCCGATTATCGACGCCATCCCGAAGTTAAATTTCCTCAGATTATGGACGATGCAACGCAAACGGTAGAGTGGGTTAAAAAGCATATAGGCCAATACGGCGGTGACTCCGAGCGTTTATTTTTAATGGGGCATTCGGCGGGCGCTCAAATAGCAGCATTATTGACGTTAAATCAACGGTATCTGTTACCGGATACCTGGAACAGTGTGCGTGGATTTATTGGTCTGGCCGGTCCTTATGACTTTCTGCCTTTTACCGATGATTATGAGCGAGTTGTATTCGGTCCAGAACAAAATTATCCGGCATCGCAGCCAGTCAATTTTGTCGGGGGCAATAAGCCGCCCTTGCTATTGCTTTATGGCAACGATGACGACACAGTGCGGCCTTTTAATATCGAAAGTCTGACCAGAAAAGTTAAGCAGGCGGGCGGGTGTGTTCAAGCGCATCATTACGATGGATTGGATCATACGGGTCTCATCGGTGCACTGGCTTTGCCGTTGCAAAACAGCTCAACAGTACTTAGCGATATTACCGGCTTTTTAGATCGTCATGCCAATAATCCGCACAGTTGTTGACACAAGTACAGGCATTGAGAAATCTACTAACCCCCCTAATTGCCGATTGACTTTTTCCCTGAGCTGGTAGACTTAAATTGTTTCCTACAAAAAGGCATGGTCATGAATATTCTAATTTTATTGGCAGTTATGTTGTTTTCAGTTTCAGCAACCGGGGCAACGCCTTGTTCAGATTTGCTAAATTATAAAATGAGCAAATTAAGATCCAGCGAAGTGCTTGATTTTTGCCAGGCGTTTCAAGGCAAAGTGATTTTGACAGTCAATACGGCCAGCAATTGCGGCTTTACCCCGCAATTTAAAGGCCTGGAAGCACTGTATCAAAAATATAAAGACCAGGGCCTGGTGGTGATTGGCTTCCCCTCCAATGATTTTAATCAGGAGTTCGACGCGCCGGAAAAAACTGCCAAGGTTTGCTATATCAACTATGGAGTGACCTTCCCTATGTTGGAAAAAAGTGCTGTTAAAGGTGCTTTAGCCAATGCATTTTTTCAGAAACTGATTAAGGCCACCGGCCAAACGCCAGAATGGAATTTTTACAAATATCTTATAGCTCGGGATGGTTCAACCGTTGAGGCGTTTGCCAGTAATGTCACGCCCGAACAACTGGATTCCAAAATAAGCTCACTACTCAGCCAAAAATAATTTGAATTAAGTTGGCAGCGGCAGAAAGTTTTATTTTCCCTGATTCCAGAGTTTTAAGTGTTTAGCCAAAGATCAGCTGGTATTCTGTTACAACCCTATTGCCTGGATTCGTTTGTGCGGTCTTCGGCTCCGGCAAACCCTACCGGAATGACGACTCTATTTTACAGCCTGGCTTATTGAAAGGCGCTTACTTTTGCTTGTTGGAGAGGCTAAACAATGTCACTTTACTGTCTAGTTTATACAAGTATCTCAAATCAAAAAATGTCGGATAACCATCTGAAAGATTTGCTTAAAAAAGCAAGGCAAAAGAATGAAAAGTTAAGTATTACGGGAATGCTGCTTTACCTTGATCCATTTTTTATACAGATTTTGGAGGGCGATGAAGCCATCGTTAACGATTCTTTTAACATCATAAGACAAGATTTAAGGCACCAGAAAGTGAGGATTATTTATAAAAAGCCAATAACAGAGCGAGCTTTTCCAAATTGGACGATGGGATTTAATAAAGTCAGCGATGAAAATTTAGAACAGGTTGAGGGGTTCTCAGACTTTTGGCAAAGACCAATTGCCGATTTTTTCAGTAATCCGCCCAATGAAATTGAACAAATGCTGGAGCAGTTTTTAGTTAAGTTTAAACATGAAACTTTGTTTTGAATCAGGGCTTAAACTTTAATAACTAACTTGGAATAGTCTGAATCCAAATTTGTCGCAGCTGCAATGATAAAAAAAGCTTAATGGTTACAAACTTTCTGTAACGAACAAGTTCCTTTTAGCACTTAGCCCCGTTCAACCCGGCAGGCTGGCTAGTCACAAAACCCGGCATCATAGCCATTTATGCCGGGTATCATTACTATTCAAGTCAGCCTGTGGTCATCGTGCAATTACATGGAATGAAAGCCAATCATATTACCTTCGGTGTCAATAACAAGGGCAAAAAAGCCGTGTTCACCAATGGATGTTTTTTCTTTAAAAATACGGCCACCATTTTCAGCAGCACGCGCAGCTTGCACGGCACAATCTTCAGAAGCAAAATAAACCATGGTGCCACCGCATCCAGAGGGAACGCCTTCCATTTTTACGAGCATGCCGCACGCGCCATAAGTGTTATGTGCATTTTCTTTATCGGATGGAAAACTCCACATCTCCATCGTCATTTCTGGAGTTGGTGCGCACATTTTTTCAAGTTTAACTGCGAGTACGGCTTCATAGAATGCTTTGGCGCGCTCCATGTCTTGCACGTAAATTTCAAACCAGGCAACAGGATTACTTTTCATTTTGTACCTCCCCATTAAATGTAACTAGATAACGTCCAACTAGCCCGCGTAGCGCCGGTTAGCATGCCGAAATCGCGCCTAAATTCTGAATGGCGATTGGATTGCCTATGCTAGTCTTTGTGGATTAAATCAGATTTGGATGTTCACGGTCAATCATGGCTAATTGATTTTATAATTTGTAACATCCAGCCTGAACTTGTATAAGTTTGCATTATCTATCACTATTTCTTCGGACATAATGCCTAAAACATCCGTTAACCAAGCCGCTGACGCCCCTGCTATCCCGACTGGCATTGTTAAATTTATTCTGTATTGCATAAGGCCGTTTAAAGGCTTGATTTTATTGATGCTGTTATTTGAGACGGGGCAGGCATTGGGGAATATTCTGGTGCCTTATGCCATTAAAGCCATCATGGATGCCGTCGCTCATAATGCCAGTGAACATGTGCTTGATAGTTTACGGCAGCCTTTATGGTTATTGGCAGGCGTTAATATTGCAGAAATATTATTCAGCAGGGCAAGTGGTGCGGTTTTGATTATTACCGGACCACGGTTACGCCAACGCACCACTAAATCGTTATATGCCTATCTGCAATACCATGCGCCACGTTATTTTAGTGGCCATTTTGCCGGCGCCTTAGCGCATCGCATTAGCGAAACGGCGGTCAGTGTTAATCACACCGCTTGGTCAGTGATTTGTGATTTTTGGCCGATTTTGATTACCTTTAGCGTATCCATTACCTTGTTGCTCAGGGTCAATCAAAACTTGGGCGCTTTAGTAGCCAGTTGGGTGCTTGCTTATATTTGCTTATCCTATTGGTTAGCAACCCGCTGTCAGCCCTATGCGCAAGCGTATGCGGCAACGCGCAGCCAAGTTAACGGCAAGATTGTGGACTCAGTAACCAACATTCAAAATGCCAAATTGTTTGCGCGCTTGTCGTTTGAAAGAAATTATCTGGATGGCTTTTTGGAAACGGAAGTGAGCAGTGCGCGGCGTACGTTTTGGTTTATGGAACGGGTGCGCTGGTTCCAGTTTACTGCCGCCGCTTTGTTAAAGGTGGGTACCATTTATTACGCGCTAACCTTATGGCAGGCGGGTTTGATTAGCGTTGGTGATTTTACGATGAGCGTGGGCTTAGCCTTATTAATTATCAGCGATGCCCGTAATCTGTCGCGCCGGTTTTTGGAGTTTTTTGAATACGTCGGCAACATCGCCAACGGCATTAATACCATTATTCAACCGCACGAAATCATTGATAAACCGGATGCCTTGCCCTTGGTTGTTAAACATGGCCGCATTGAATTTCGCAATGTTTGCTTTGGTTACGATCCAACTCGGCCCGTGTTTACAGATTTAAATGTACTGATTGAGCCTGGGCAACGGGTTGGTTTGGTCGGTTTTTCCGGCTCCGGTAAATCCAGCTTTGTCAGTTTAATGCTGCGAAATTATCAGCCGCAAAGCGGACAAATTCTTATTGATGGCATTGACATCCAAGCTTGCACTCAGGATTCCCTGCATGAGCAGGTTGGTCTGATTCCGCAAGATCCCAGTTTGTTTCATCGCAGTTTAAAAGAAAATATCGGCTACGGTTGTTTACCGATTGATGATCAAGCCGTTAAATCGGCGGCACGCTTGGCACATGCTGATGATTTTATCCAAGCGTTGCCGGAAGGTTATGATGCTTTAGTTGGCGAACGCGGGGTAAAGTTATCCGGCGGACAGCGACAACGGATTGCCATCGCCCGAGTTATTTTAAAAGACGCGCCGATTTTAATTTTAGACGAAGCCACCGCCAGCCTGGATTCAGTGACTGAGAAAACCATTCAGGAAAATCTGGACCGCGCTATGGGTCATAAAACCGTGATTGCCATAGCGCATCGATTATCCACCATTGCCCACTTGGATCGAATTTTGGTGTTTGATAATGGCCGCATTGTGGAAGATGGCAAACACGACCAACTGCTTGCCAAACAAGGTTTGTATTACAAAATGTGGACCATGCAGGCGGGTGGGTTTTTGCCGGAGGAGGGGTGAGTTGATGCTTTTTGCTTACATTAATATTGATGGAAATTAACCGTGGGAGCGGCTTTAGCCTGACTTTCGCGGCTAAAGCCGCTCCCACGATTTTGTTTGGAATCTTATGAAGACCTGCTTAGGATTTAACTTGGCTTAACTTCCTCTGATTCCGCCGCAGGAATCGGTGCCACATAGCCAATCACCAACATTAACGCGCCCACCCCCAAAAACGACACAATTCTAGCCAAAGTGCCAACTTGAGCCTGATCAATTAATATCAACTTAACGGCTACCACGCCCAGTAAACCCGCGCCCACAATCCATAAACTTCTGCGCTGACCGCGTGAAGCTATCCACA
>Ga0208514_100463_pt1 | contig 22555 bp, 14 predicted proteins | sample LakWasMet70_HOW9_2_FD_183900 | JGI IMG/M metagenome (GOLD analysis project Ga0208514, IMG submission 183900) | Freshwater sediment methanotrophic microbial communities from Lake Washington under simulated oxygen tension - Sediment Metagenome... | ecosystem: Environmental > Aquatic > Freshwater >...
CGGACGCGAACACGCGCAGGCCGTGTGCGCCCAGCTCGGCCAGACGCTGTGGCGCCTGCGCCTTACCACGGCCATGCAGGAGACCGAGGCCGAGTCCAAACGCCAGCAGGTGCAAAGCACGTTTCTGGCGGCCATTTCCCATGATCTGCGCACCCCGTTGGCGGCCGTGGTGGGTGCGGCATCCTCTCTGCAGACCCAGCGCGACAAACTCAGCCCGGCCGAGCAGGACAAGCTGCTGGCCAGCATCGTTCGTGAAGCCTCCTACCTGTCCACCGTCACGGAAAACACGCTGCAACTGGTGCAGTTGACCAATACCACCCAGCCCTTGCAGCGGGACTGGGAGTCCATGGAAGAAATTGTGGGTTCGGTCCTGGCACGGCTGCGCGCGCGCGACCCCACCCGGCGCATCAAGTCCAAGGTGCCGGAAGGCCTGCCCTTGATCCGGGCCAACCCCGTACTGTTGGCGCAGTTGCTGGCCAATCTGCTGGACAACGCGCTGAAGTACAGCGATGACGCGATTGACCTGGTGGTCAGCGCCGACCAGGCCATGCTGCAGGTCAGCGTCAAGGACCGTGGCAACGCCATCCCGCCTGACCAGTACCAGGCCATTTTTGAGCCCTACTCGCGCAACGACCAATCAGGCCAGCGCGGTGCGGGCCTGGGCTTGGCCCTGTGCCGCGCCATCGCCCAGGCGCACGGTGGGGAATTGGGTGTGCGCCGGCGCCAGGGCGGCGGCAACTGCTTTACGTTCTCCCTGCCGGTTGACCCACAACAGCCCCAGGGCGCACCGCCATGAGCCTGCGCGTATTGGTGGTCGAAGACGACCGCGAGATCCGCTCCATGATGCAGTCCTCGCTGACGGTGGAGGGCTTTGAGGTGCAAACCGCCGTCACGCTGAGCGAGGCCAGCGCCCTGTTGCGCCATGCACCGCCCGACGTGGTGGTGCTGGACCTGGGCCTGCCCGATGGCGACGGAGTGGCCCTGGTGCAGCAGATTCGCCTCAACCAGTCCCTGCCCATCATCGTCGTCTCCGCCCGCCACCAGGAGGCGCAAAAGATCCAGTTGCTCGACGCCGGTGCCGATGATTACCTGGTCAAGCCCTTCAGCGTGGGGGAGTTGCTGGCCCGCATCCGGGTGGCACTGCGCCATCGCGGCACGGCACTGGCGGCGGCCGTCACCACCCATAGCCTGGACGATTTGCACGTCGATCTGGCCACGCGCACGGTGCAGCGTGGTGGTGAAACCCTGCACCTGACACCCACCGAATTCAATCTGCTGGCCCGGCTGGTGCGCAGCGCCGGGCGCGTGGTCACGCACCGGCAATTGCTGACGGATGTGTGGGGGCCCGAGTTCACCGAGCACACACACTACCTGCGTCTCTACATGGGTCAACTGCGCGCCAAGATCGAGCGCGAGCCGGCCGAGCCGCGCCACCTGCTGACCGAGACCGGGGTCGGCTATCGCCTGGCGGTTGCCTAACGCGACTACGACTGCCCTGCCCCTTATGCGTTCCTGATGCCCGGGCACCGACAGTAGAGCCCTCTTCAACGCCTTTGGAAAATAATGGGTAAGACCGCAAATCGCGAAAGCATGGCCGCACTGACGTTGGGTGCCTTGGGGGTGGTGTATGGCGACATTGGTACCAGCCCGCTGTACACCATGAAAGAAATCTTCAGCCCCAGCATGGGCATTCCGCTGGACCAGGCCCACATTGTCGGAGCCGTCTCGGTGATCTTTTGGGGCCTGATGATGGTCGTCACGCTCAAATACGTGTTGCTGATACTGCGGGCCGACAACCGGGGCGAAGGCGGCATCATGGCGCTCACCGCGCTGGCCGCCAATGCCGGCGGCAGCACCCCCACCCGCAAACTCGTGCTGCTGTTGATCGGTGTGTTTGGCGCGGCACTTTTTTATGGCGACAGTGTGATCACACCGGCTATCTCGGTGCTCAGTGCCGTGGAAGGCCTGGAAGTCGCCACGCCGGCCTTCAAACCCTATGTGCTGCCCATCTGCGCGGCCGTGCTGGTGGGGCTGTTTGCCGTCCAACGCTTTGGCACCGGCGTGGTGGGCAAACTGTTTGGCCCGGTCATTGTGCTGTGGTTCGCCGTGCTGGCGGGCACCGGGCTGATGGAGATTGCGCAAACGCCGGGCATTCTGGCCGCGCTCAATCCCTTGAACGCGCTGAACTTTTTGGTGGCCCAGGGCTGGCACATGTTTGTCGCCGTGGGCGCCATCGTGCTGGCCTTCACCGGTGCCGAGGCGCTGTACGCGGACATGGGGCATTTCGGTAAACGGCCCATCCAATTCGCCTGGATGGGTCTGGTGTTGCCGGCCCTGGCCATTCAGTACATGGGCCAGGGAGCACTGCTGATGCGCGACCCCACGGCGCTGGACAACCCGTTCTACCGCATGTTCCCCACCACCTGGCTGATACCGGCTGTGGTCCTGGCCACGGTGGCAACGGTCATTGCGTCGCAGGCGGTGATCTCGGGTGCCTATTCCATGACCAAGCAGGCCGTGCAGCTGGGCCTGCTGCCGCGCATGGAGGTGCTGTACACCTCGGCCAAAGAGGCCGGCCAGATTTACATGCCCGAGGTGAACTGGTTGCTGCTGGCCTCGGTGTTGCTGGCGGTGTTTGGCTTTGGCAGCTCGTCGGCCATGGCCTCGGCCTATGGCATCGCCGTGACGGTGACCATGCTCATCACCACGGTGCTGACCTTCTTTGTCATTCGCCATGCCTGGAACTACCCGCTGCCGGTGGCACTGGCGGCCACCAGTGTGTTCCTGGCGCTGGACGTGTTGCTGGTGACGGCGTGCTCGATCAAGTTCTTCCAGGGCGGCTGGTTCCCCCTGGTGCTGGGCCTGGCCATCTTCACCGTCATGGCCACTTGGCGGCGTGGCCGCGAACTGCTGATCGAGCACATTCGCCATGACGACCCCGAGCTGCTGCCCTTCATTGCCGCCATCTCGGGCGACGGCGTGCACCGCGTGCCCCGCACGGCCGTGTATGCGGTTGCCAACCCGGACACCGTGCCGCAGGCCCTGATGCACAACCTCAAACACAACCAAGTGCTGCACGAGCGCAACGTCATCCTGACCGTGGTCTTTCACGAGGTGCCGTGGATACCGTTTGCTGAGCGGGTGGACGTCGAATCGCTGGCCCCGGGCTTCTGGCGTGTGCAGGTGAACTACGGGTTCAAGAACACGCCCGATATCCCCAAGGCGCTGGAGCTGTGCAAGTCCCGGGGACTGCCCATCAACCTGTTCGAGACCTCTTACTTCCTGAGCCGCGAAACCATTGTGCCAACCAAGGGCTCCGGCATGGCAGGCTGGCGCGAGTCGCTGTTTGCGCTGATGTCCCGCAACTCGGGCAGCGTGGTGGGCTTCTTTCGGCTGCCGAATAACTGCGTGATTGAGCTGGGGACGCGGGTGCAGATTTAGCAATAGTGAAATTGGTCGCTAGCCCTCGTGGAATATGCGTTAATAGCTATGCTTTTTGCAGCATATGCATTTCTCTTGTTGGGCTGGAGTCTTGCCGTCGCCGGTTGGTTCGCTGCCCTTTTTGCGGCAATGCCGGGATTGGTTCGCCTGTTCTGTGGCAATCGCCGGCCACGCCATCCACTTTCAATCGCGACGATTGAGGCGATACCGCAATGCCTGGTTCAGACGCATTGCCGACGTACAAGTTTCCAGACAGCGGTCATTGAAAATATCAAATTGGCGGCTTCGACGTTCGAGGTGAGCTGCAAATCGCAACTTGCTGCAATTTGCAGCTCGACTGATGGGATGGACTCCCCCGTTTTTTTGCGCAATATTTGCGTCCTGGTTTTCATTGGCGTGGAGATCAGGTTATTCAACGTAAGGAGTCCGACATGAATGCTACTACCGTTGCCGTCGATCTTGCAAAGTCCGTGTTTCAACTCGCCGTTGCCGATGGACACTGGCGCGTGGTTGAAACACAGCGCCTTACCCGTACCCAGTTTGAGCGCTGGTTTGCCAACCGGGATGTGACTCTGGTCATCATGGAAGCCTGTGGTTCGGCACACCATTGGGGCCGTTGGCTCAATGGCCTGGGCATTGAGGTGCGCCTGCTGCCAGCCCAATACATCCGCGCCTACGTCAAGCGCAACAAGACCGATGCAGCCGATGCGGTAGCATTGCTGGAAGCAGCCCGTGCCTCTGACATGCGCCCGGTGCGCATCAAGTCAGTGGAGCAACAGGCCTTGCAGGGCATGCACCGTATTCGTAGCCTTTGGATGGGAACCCGTACTTCACGCATCAATGCCTTGCGCGGCTTTTGCCGTGAGTTTGGCATCGCCATACCTGTGGGCGCACGCACCGGCATTGAGGCAATCAGCCGGGTGCTGGCCGATCCCAATACGGCAGTACCGGATTTGATTCGAGGCACGGCCAAGTTGCTGATCGAGGAGATTCGCTTGCTGGAGAGCCGAGTTTCCCAATTGGAGCGAGAGCTGGCTGCGCTGGCCAGGTTGAGCCCGGCCTGCACAACCCTGCTGTCAATTCCCGGCATTGGTCTGCTGACAGCTACCGCGATGGTGGCTGCAACATCGGGCGATGTCAGTCACTTTAAAGATGCAAGGCATTTCTCCAGTTGGTTTGGCTTGACGCCCAAGGAGTACAGCTCGGGCAATAGCCGCTACCTGGGGCGTATCTCCAAGAAGGGGGATCGCTATTTACGCATGTTGCTCACGCATGGCGCCCGCAGCGTGCTGCGCGCCTCCAAGGTGGCCGAGAACGCCGGACGTGAGGTGTGTGGGGTGCGCCGCTGGGCACCGGATGTGCAGGCTAGAGGCAACCACAACAAGGCAGCCTGTGCGCTGGCCAACAAGCTGGCGCGGATTTGCTATGCCACGCTCAGGGACAAGGAGCCGTTTGATGAGCAAACTGTGCGGTTAAGCAAGAAGATCAGCAGGGAGAGTTTTGTGATGCCAGCCTGAGTGCCAACATCCAGAACAGCCGTTATCAAGAAGAAACTGAACATCCATCACGCGTTGCGACGAGATTGATCGACCATCATGGCCAACCGGGTTCACCCCACACCGATAGACGCCGATAACGTTTCCGGCAGCTTGCCTGCCGTTCGTACCGACTGGCGCATCGGTGACGCAGATTCCATGTCGGCACGGGACATTCACGATCCCACCTTAGATGCCGGATATACGACTGCAGGCGCATCCCCAAAAGCCAAACTATCGATTAGTTTCTTGAACTTGTGGGGGAGTCCATATATGAGGTGTTAGGCGGCACTACGTCCGACGAGGCCGGAAGTTCAGGGCGAACGTGACTATGCATTGTCATCTCGCGAAGTAGGGCTTGAGGGGGGGGCCACCCGATACGGGGGGTAACGTAGCCAGAATAGAAACAACCAAGTTGCCGCAAACGGTGCAAGCACAAGAACGGGCAGGAGCGTGGGGTAGGTGGCGTTGATAGGGGCGGCTATGAAAAATGGAGCTGGCAACCCGAAACCATCACCGCCCGCGATGGCAGGAGCAAAGTAGACGGCGTGACGCAATGTTCGTACAGCCAATTCAACCGATGTCTCGGGCGGCTTTCTGAATTGCTTGGAATAGGAAAGGACGAACAGCGCGAAGATAGAAAGTACAAAGACCACCCAGATAACGTTCATCTCTTGTACCGCCTAATGTGATGCAGATGGGCGGACATCCTGGGCTCCCAGGATATCCGACGGGATATACCAGAACTTCACTTGCGAATGCACATCACAAATGAGGCAGGAAGGCGCAAAAAGACTTGCCTCGTAGCCAAATTCCAGAGACGTAAAGTCATTTCCGTTCCCTTAGAACCCAGTCGCCTATCCTGGCGAAATTTGGTCAATGCCGAGTGCAGTTTCTCGACGATTCAGATGCTTGACTATAGCCCGGTGGACTACCTACTTGAACGTCGGCTTCCGCCCCATTGCAGTCTTCCGCCCCCGCGCAACCAGCCGCCGCGCCCGCAGAGATTGGGGCCGTGGCCCCCGCCGATTTGCTGGCCAGCAGGACAGATGAGGCGGGGGCCACGGCCCCAAACTCTGCCACCACAAACGTCACCAAGGCGCTCAGCGAAAGTGCAGCTTCAAACGGCCTGCCCCAACCGCCCCACTCCCTCCTCAATCTTCGCCACATCCGCCGTAGCAAAACTCAACCGCAGAGTAGACAGATCAGGGTTGGAAGCATAAAACGGCGCACCCGGCACAAAGGCCACGCCCTTGTCGATGGCGCGCTTGGCCAGCTCGGCGCCGTCCTTCACCTTGCCATTCGCGCCGGTCAACCGCGCCCATACAAACAGGCCGCCCTGCGGTTGCACAAAGTCAATGGCATCACCTAGCTCCTTGCGCAGCGCATTGCCCATGGCCAGCGCGCGTTCAGCGTAGACCTTGCGCACATGGGCCAGTGTGGCGGGCATGCGGCCGGCCTTCAGGTACTGCGCAGCGGTGGCCTGGGCAAAGGTGCTGGTGTGGGCGTCGCTGAACTGTTTGCACATGGTGGCCTTGGCCAACAGCTCGGGCGGGGCAATCATCCAGCCCACGCGCAGGCCGGGGCTTAGCACCTTGCTCAGCGATCCGCAGTGGGCCAACAGTTCGCGGCTGCCAGGCACACCAGCGCTCAAGGCCAGCAACGAAGGTGGTGGCGCGGCGTTGAAGTACAGATCGCCATAGGGGTCGTCTTCCACGATCAGCGTCTGGTATTGCACGGCCAGCTCCAGCACGCGCTTGCGGCGCTCCAGGCTCAGCATGGCGCCACTGGGGTTGCCGAAGGTGGGGATCAGGTAGACGAACTTCGGCTTGTGTTCGGCGATCAGGGCTTCGAGCTTGTCGACCTGCACGCCGTTGGCGTCAATGGGTGCGCTGATCAGCTCGGCACCGTACAGTCGGAAACACTGGATGGTGGCCAGGAAGGTCGGGCCTTCCACAATGACCTTGTCGCCGGGGCTGATCATGGTCTTTCCCAGCAGGTCCAGCGCCTGCTGGCTGCCGGTGGTGACGATCAATTGATCTGGCGCAAGGCTTTGCACACCCTTGGCGCCCATGAAGGCGGCCAGTTGTTCACGCAGCGGGTTGTGGCCCTCGGTGGCACCATATTGCAGTGTGGCGCCGGCCTCTTCCGTCAATGCGGCGTTGACGGCTTCGCGAATGCCCTCCACATCGAACATGGCCGGGTCGGGAAAGCCACCGGCAAAGCTGATGATGCCGGGCTTGCCCAGCAGCTTGAAGAGTTCGCGGATGGCGGAGGTTTCGACGTTGTCTAGACGAGTGGCAAATTGCAGCGGCATGGCGATATGGGCGTAATGGTTATGCCGCAATGGTAGCGTGTAGTGTGTCATGCGCTTATTGCATAAGGGCATGAATCAGGGCATTTCGGCATATCCAGACCAGAGTTGCGCGCCTAGAATCCGCGTCATCCAAAAGATAACCCGGAGCCATACATGACCTCTTCCGCGCTCACCGAGCTGCTGTCCTATACCCAAGAACACGCAGGCCCGGCTTCCAGTCGAATCGCCGATTTTGTAGCGGCCTATTTCGACAGCACCGACCCCGATGAATTGCAGGCACGTGGCCCCGCCGCGCTGTTTGCCAGTGCCAATGCGCACTGGCGCCTGCTGGACACACCGCGCCCCCCCGACACCGCCAAGGTGCGCGTGTTCAACCCCACGCTGGCCGAAGACGGCTTTGTCAGTGACCACACGGTGGTCCAGATCGTCAACGACAACATGCCCTTCCTGGTGGACTCGGTCACCATGGCCATCAACCGGGGCAATCGCACCGCGCACTGGATTGTTCACCCCCTGCTCAGCGTCACGCGTGATGCCAACGGCAAGGTGCAAAGCGTCAGCAGCGCCGCAGCCGCCACCGCGGCCGGGCGCCACGACCCGGTGGAATCCTTGATCCAGGTCGAATGCGACCGCATCGTCAGCAGTGCCGAGCAACAGGCCCTGGCCGAAGAACTGCAGCGCGTATTGAACGATGTGCGCAGCGCCGTGCAAGACTGGCGCCCGATGCTGGAGCGCGCGCAGGCCATGGCCGCAGCGGCTTCTGGCTCTTCGCTGTCGCCTACCGGGCGCCAGGAGGGCGTGGACTTTTTGCGCTGGCTCGAAGACCGGCATTTCACCTTCCTGGGCGCACGCGACTACGACCTCAAACGCGATGGCGATGTGGTAAGTCTGGTGGCCAAGCCCGAAACCGGCCTGGGCATTTTGCGCGGCCCGGTCCACACGCTGGAAACCGTGCTGCCGCCCGAGGCCGTGGCGCTGCTGGAGTCCAACGAGCTGGTGCTGGTCACCAAGGCCATGACGCGGGCCACCGTGCACCGCCCTGCCTGGCTGGACTACGTGGCCGTGAAGCGCTTTGACGCCGACGGCCAGGTGGTGGGCGAAGCCCGCTTTCTGGGCCTGTACACGGCCACCGCCTACCTGGCGCCGGTCAGCGAGATTCCCCAGGTGCGCAGCCGCGTGGCCGCCGTGCTGGCAGCCGCCGGTGTGGTGCCAGACAGCCATGCTGCCAAGTCGCTGCAATCGATTCTGGACGTGTACCCGCGCGACGAGCTGTTCCAGATCGACACCGCAACGCTGACCGAGCATGCAATCGGCATTCTGCGGCTGCAGGAGCGCCAGCGCACCCGCCTGTTCCTGCGCCGCGACCCGTTTGGCCGCTTCACCTCGGCCATGGTGTTTGTGCCGCGCGAGCGCTTCAACACCGAGTTGCGCATCAAGATCGGCAACGAGCTGATGGCCGCGCTCGATGGCCAGTCGGTGGAGTTCACGCCCATGCTGACTGACAGCCCGCAAGCGCGCATCCACTACCTGGTGCGGGCCAAGGAGAACGCGCCGCACAGCGTCGGCTTCCCCGCCCTGGAGGCCCGCATTGCGCGCCTGACCCAGCGCTGGGAAGATGATTGCACCACCGAGCTGCTGCGCGCCCATGGCGAAGGCCCGGGCCTGGCCCTGGCGCACCGCTTTGCCGATGCCTTCCCCACCGCCTACCGCGAAGACTTCTCGGCCCAGGTTGGCGCCGAAGACGCCGACATGCTGGTTGCCTTGTCAGCCACCTCCCCGCTGGCCGTGAAGCTGTACCGCCCGCTGGACGCCGTGCCGGGCAACCTGCGCTTCAAGATCTACAACACGTCAAAAGTGGCGCTGTCCGATTCCCTGCCCGTGCTGGAGCGCATGGGCGCCCGCGTGCTGGATGAACACCCCTACAGCATAGAGACCAACGGCGACACGCTGTGGATCCATGACCTGGGCCTGCAGCTGCCCACCGACACCGACCTGGCCACCGTCAAGGCCCGCTTTGAGGCCCTGTTTGCCAAGGCCTGGCGCGGTGAGGTGGAGAGCGACGACCTGAACCGCCTGGTGCTGGTCACCACGCTGGATGCACGCGCCATTGCCGTGCTGCGCGCCTATACCCGCTACTTCAAGCAGCTGGGCTTTGCCTTCAGCCAGAGCTACATCGAGGCCACGCTGAACAAGAACGCCGACATTGCCCAGGCCATTGCAGAACTCTTCATGGTGCGTTTTGACCCGGCTCTGGCCGGTGACCGGAAAGCCGCGCAGCAGCAGCTGAAGCAAAGCATCGATACCGCACTGGGCCAGGTGGCCAGCCTGGATGAAGACCGCATCCTGCGCCAGTTTGTGGCGACCGTGCTGGCCACGCTGCGCACCAACCTGTGGCAAACCACCACGACGGGCGGTGCCAAACCCTATGTGAGCTTCAAGCTCAACCCGCGCGAAGTGCCCGGTGTGCCCGAGCCCAAACCGCTGTTTGAAATCTGGGTGTATTCACCCCGGGTGGAGGGTGTGCACCTGCGCGGTGGCAAGGTGGCGCGCGGCGGCCTGCGCTGGTCGGACCGTCGCGAAGACTTCCGCACCGAGATTCTGGGCCTGGTCAAGGCGCAGCAGGTCAAGAACACGGTCATCGTGCCGGTCGGCTCCAAGGGTGGTTTTGTGCTCAAGAACGCCCCTCCGGCCAGCGACCGCGATGCCTATATGGCCGAAGGCATTGCCTGCTACAAGCTGTTCCTGTCGGGTCTGCTCGATGTGACCGACAACGTGGTCAAGGGCAGCGTGGTGCCCCCCGCCGACGTGGTGCGCCACGATGTGGACGACCCCTACCTGGTGGTCGCGGCCGACAAAGGCACGGCCACGTTCTCCGACATTGCCAACGGCGTTTCCGCCGACTACGGTTTCTGGCTCGGCGACGCGTTTGCCTCGGGCGGCTCGGTCGGCTATGACCACAAGAAGATGGGCATCACCGCGCGTGGTGCCTGGGAGGCGGTCAAGCGCCACTTCCGCACGCTGGGCGTGAACACCCAGACCACGCCATTTACCGTGGCTGGCATTGGCGACATGTCGGGCGACGTGTTTGGCAACGGCATGCTGCTGTCCGAGCAGATCCAGCTGGTAGTGGCCTTTGACCATCGCCACATCTTCATCGACCCGACACCCGATGTTGCCAAGTCGTTCGCCGAGCGCCAGCGCCTGTTCAACCTGCCCCGCTCCAGCTGGGACGATTACGACAAGAGCCTGATCTCCAAGGGCGGCGGCGTCTATCCGCGCGGTGCCAAGTCGATTGCACTGAGCCCCGAGGCACGTGCCGTCATTGGCATCACCGCCGAAGAACTGCCGCCGCTGGAGCTGCTGAAAGCGATTTTGCAGGCGCCGGTGGACCTGCTGTACAACGGCGGCATCGGCACCTATGTCAAGGCCAGCTTCGAGACCCATGCACAGGTGGGCGACAAGGCCAGCGATGCCTTCCGGGTCAACGGCAGCGAGCTGCGTTGCAAGGTGGTGGCCGAAGGTGGCAACCTGGGTTGCACGCAAAACGGCCGCATCGAATATGCGCAAAAAGGTGGCCTGATCTACACCGATGCGATTGACAACTCCGCCGGTGTCGACTGCTCCGACCACGAAGTCAACATCAAGATCCTGCTGGGCGGCGTGGTCGAAGCGGGTGACCTGACGCTCAAGCAGCGCAACGACCTGCTGGCGTCGATGACCGACGAAGTCGGCCATCTGGTGCTGCAGGACAACTACTACCAGACCCAGGCGCTGGACATTGCCACGCACCGGCCGCTGTATGTGCTGGACGGCCAGCAGCGCCTGATGCATTGGCTCGAAGGCAGCAACCGCCTGAACCGCGCCATCGAATTCTTACCCAACGATGAGGAAATTGCCAAGCGCCGCGCCCGCAAGGTGGGGCTGACATCCCCGGAGAATGCCGTCGTCCTGGCCTACGCCAAGATGAGCGTATTTGACGATCTGGTGGCCAGCAATTTGCCGGACGATCCCTTCTTCAGCCGTGCGCTCAAGGCCTACTTCCCGCAGGTCTTGACCGAAAAATTTGGCACTGCCATTGCGGCCCACCCCCTGAAGCGCGAAATCATCGCCACCTACATCACCAACACGGTGGTGAACCGCACGGGCGCGACCTTCGTCAACTTCATCGCAGCCGAGTCGGGCGCGACCGCCGCGGATGTGATCCGCGCGTTCACGCTGGCCCGCGAAATCTTTGACCTGGAACCCATCTGGGACCAGCTCGATGCCCTGGACTACAAGGTCGATGCCAAGCTGCAACTCGATTTGCTGACCAAACTGATCGCCATTGCACAACGCGCCTCCCGCTGGATGCTGCGTATTCGCGCCCAGGGTGCGGATCTGCCCACGCTGATCCAGCGCTACCAACCCGCCGCCCGCGAGCTGCGCCAGAACCTGGCAACCTGGTTGCCGCAGAGTGCGCAGGCGAACTGGCAACAGGCCACCGACGCGCTGGTCAAAGCTGGCGTGGACTCCGCACTGGCGCAAAACCTGACGGCGCTGGAATTCATCTTCCCGGCGCTGGATCTGGTCGATGTGGCGCAAAGCGCCAAGACCGGCCTGGAGCAAGCCGCCCGTGCCTACTTCGACATTGAAGCGGAACTGTGCCTGACCGAGTGGCGCGCCCAGATCAACCGCCTGCCCACCGACACCCTGTGGCAAACCCAGGCCCGGGGCAGCGCGCGCGACGATGTGTACTCCATCGCCCGCCAGATCACGCTGGGCCAGCTCTCGCGCACCAGCGAAGCGCAAACCTGGCGCGTGCAACACGGGCAGTCCATCGGGCGCCTGCAAAGCCTGCTGAACACCATCAGCACCCAGGCGGCCGATCTGGCGCCCGTCTCCGTGGCGCTGCGGGAACTGCGCCATTTGGCATGAAGGCCGCGGCCATCGAGGGCTTCTTTGCCACGCTGCAGGCGGCCAACCCCACGCCGGTGACGGAGCTGGAATACACCACGGTGTTCGAGCTGCTCACCGCCGTGTTGTTGAGCGCCCAGGCTACCGACGTGGGGGTCAACAAAGCCACGCGCAAGCTGTTCCCGGTGGCCAACACACCGCAGGCGATTCTGGATATGGGACTGGACGGCCTGGAGTCGTATATCAAGACCATTGGCCTGTACCACAGCAAGGCCAAACACCTGCTGCAGACCTGCCGCATGCTGGTCGATCTGTACGGCGGCCAGGTGCCACGCACGCGCGAAGCGCTGCAGGCCCTGCCCGGCGTGGGCCGCAAGACCGCCAACGTGGTGTTGAACGTGGCCTTTGGAGAGCCCACGATGGCGGTGGACACACACATCTTTCGCGTCTCCAACCGCACCGGACTGGCGGCGGGCAAAACACCGGAAGCCGTGGAGCAGCAACTGCTCAAACGCGTCCCTCCACGCTTCATGGTCGATGCCCACCACTGGCTGATCCTGCATGGGCGCTACGTGTGCCAAGCGCGCAAGCCGCTGTGCTGGCAGTGTGGTGTCAGCGCCTATTGCGACTTCGCCGACAAGACGCCCGCGCCGGCGCGCTGACGGCGTGCTAAGGTTGCGGCGTGACCCAATCCATACGCTACACCCTGCTCTCCCTGCGCGACCTGGCCGTCTCGGTCGGGCCCTTTCTGTTGCTGGCCATCGCTCTGCTGGTCCTGGCCTACAACTGGCTGGACCCCAATCCGCCCAAGCATGTGACGCTGGCCACCGGCCCGGCACAAAGCGCCTACGCCGAGTTTGGCAAACGCTATGCCCAGGCACTGGCCAAGGAAGGCATCACCGTCGAGCTGCTGCCCTCCGAAGGGTCCGCCGCCAATTTGCAACTGCTGCGCGAGGGCAAGGCGGACCTGGGCTTTGTGCAGGGCGGCACCAGCGAGGCCGGCGCGCTGGATGACGCCGATCTGGAGTCGCTGGGCAGCCTCTTTCTGGAGCCGGTCTGGCTGTTCTACCGCGAGGCCGCCGCACCATCGGACACCACACCGCCCCACACGCTGGAGTCGCTGACCCAACTGCCAGGCCTGCGGATCAACGTGGGCACACCGGGCAGCGGCGTACCCAACCTGATGAGCAAGCTGCTCGACAGCAACCGCGTCGATCCGCGCACGTTGACGCTGTCGCAGCAGGAGCAGACACCGGCCACCGTGGCCTTTCTGGGCGGTGAACTCGATGCCATTGTTTTCGCGTCGGCGCCCGAGTCCTCCATGGTGCAGATGCTGCTGCAAACGCCAGGCGTCAAGCTGATGGACTTTGCACAGAGCGAGGCCTACTCGCGCCGCTTCGCCTTTCTGAGCCCGGCCGTGTTGCCGCGCGGCGTGGTCGACCTAGCGGCGAATATCCCACCCCGCAATGTGCACCTAGTGGCGCCCACCACCACGCTGCTGACCCGTACCAGCACCCACCCTGCCCTGTTGCAGCTGTTCGCGCTGGCGGGCAACACCATCCACGGCAGTGCTGGCTGGTTCAAACATGCCCGCGAATACCCCAACGTCAAGAACAACGAACTGCCCCTGGCCCAGGAAGCCGAGCGCAGCATCCAGGGCGGCACACCGCTGCTGCAGCGCTACCTGCCGTTCTGGGTGGCCAACCTGGTGGAGCGCATGTGGCTGGCCATGGGCATCATCCTGGCGGTGCTGCTGCCGCTGTCGCGCGTCATCCCGCCGCTGTATGCATTTCGGGTGCGTTCACGCATTTTTCGCTGGTATGCCCAGCTGCGCGAACTTGAAGCCCGGGCCGAGGATGCACAGGACACCGCGGCATTGGTAGACGAGCTCAACCAGATGGACCGCCACGCCGAGAAAATCAGAGTGCCCCTGTCTTACACCGACGAGCTGTATGCCCTGCGCAACAACATCCAGCTGGTGCGCAAGAAGCTGCTAGGCGGCGTGCCACGCTGACGCACTTCCAGTAGACTCGCACGCGCCATCCACTTCTTTCCAACCCACTGGGAGTCCCTTCATGGATATCGTCGAACGCGCGCGTGCAATCGTTGTCAACCCCGGGCCCACCTGGGTCACCATTGAACAGGAAGCCACGGACTGGCAGAAGCTCTACGTTCCCTACATGGTGGTGCTGGCGGTCATTCCGGCCATCGCCAGCTTCATCGGCTGGACGGTGATGGGTGTTGGCGGCTTCGGGTTCTCCATGCGCCTGCCCGTTTTCACTGGCCTGAGCCTGATGGTGAGCCAATACATCATGACCCTGGTCATGGTGTTCGTCTGGGGCTGGCTCATCAGCCAGCTGGCGCCCAGCTTTGGCGGGCAGGCCAATGTGATGAATGGTGTGAAACTGACCGTCTATGCCAGCACGCCCGCCATGCTGGCAGGCGTGTTCTCGGCCATGCCGGGCCTGTCCATCCTGGCCCTGGTGGGCAGCCTGTACTCGCTGTACCTGGTGTACCTGGGCCTGCCGGTGCTGATGAAGAATCCGCCCGAAAAATCGGTTACCTACCTGGTGGTCGCCGCCATCGTCGGCATTGTCGGCAGTGTGTTGATCAGCGCGGCCAATGCTATCTTCATGCCCTCGCCGCTGACACGCATGCACGGCATGAATGACGCTCCCGACATCCAGATCAGCACGCCCAAGGGCGATGTGCAGATTTCCTCGGCGCCCGCCACCGCCACCACCCCTGCCGGCTCCACCGTGACGATCAAGACCCCCGATGGCGAGGTCAAGGTCGTCGCGGAAGGCATGCAGGACATGGTCAAGCGGCTGGAGATCCTGGCTGCCGAGCAGGAAAAAGCGGCCAAGAAATAGATCAGTAGCCGGACAGCAGCGCGCTGAAGTAGTAGGTGTTCAACGCGCCCAGGGTCTGAATCACGCCGTCGGGGCCCATGAAGTAAGCCACACCATCGCGGATGCCCACATAGCTGTTGGTTCCGGAGTAATAGCGGTAGTAGTAGCCACTGAACGTGCCCGACGCGCTCGGGCTGGGCGACAGGTATTGCGGATACGCCGCCTCTGCCCAGTTCAAGGTGCGGTTGGAGCGGGCAGTCGCTGCGGCCCCGTACAAGCTGGCGCAACCGTCGGCATCGTCCCCGCGCAGGGTGCGCATGTACCGCGCCGAGTGGTAGGGATCGGCAAACATCACGGACGCGAACTGGTCGGAATGCATCAGCCCTATGGCGTGGCCGAGTTCGTGGGTCATGATGGCCTCCACCTCGTCAATGGTCCAGGGCTCCAGGGTGTTCATCATGATGTCGGAGTCGACATAGGAGTCGCCGACAAACCAGCTCTTGGTCAAACCGGAGTAGGACGCATCGTCTCCCTGCAAAACACCCCAGCCAAACACATTGGCGCCTTCCACGGTGGAGGCGTCACCGTACATATTGGGCAGGGTCGACGTCATGCCGCGGTAGACGAACGTGATATTGCACATGCCCGACCAGCGGGCGGCAGCGTTCTGGATGGCGTTGAGCACCGCGGAAGTACTCAGATTGAGCGGCTGATTGATCGGGTTGTAGTACCAGTCCACCTGGCCCGAGGTCCAGCGCTGGCCGTTGGCCCCCTGCACGTAGCTGGGGCGTTCGCGCAAGCTGGGCAAGGGCAAGGCTCTGAAGTCCTGCGCCTGGCTGGCTCCGGCCAACAGCAAGGCGGCATAGATAAATTTGCGCATAGCAGTTCTCGGCAAAGGCGTGGGGTTTATTGTCGGTCAAGTATCGAAAGTTCGCCACGCACCCCAGGGCGGCGCGTCGATCGGCCACTGGTCGGCCCGCTGCACCTGGCGCTGGCCCTGCGCCAACAGCGTGGCCGCGCGGATCACACCGGCATGGGTGATCCACACCGCGGTTTGATTCATGGCCAGCGTCTCGTCCCACGCCGCGCCCACGCGCGCCATGAAGCCCTGCACGCTCTCGGCCCCACCACAGCGCCAGCTGGCAAAAGACTCGGTCCAGCCATCGAGTTCGGCGCGGGCAATGGCGTCCCAGCGCTGGCCTTCCCAACGGCCAAAGTCCATTTCGGCAAGCCGTGCGTCCACGCTAGAGTTCTTAATCAAATCGGGCCGTAGCCCTCGTAGAACCTGCGTCAGCTGCTCACATCTTTGTAGCGGTGAGGTGCGGATGGCGATGCCCCGTGGCAGCGCGTGCGCCAGCGCCTGCGCGGCGTCCAGGGTGGCCCGGGCATCGGCCGGCACGTCCAGCGCGCCATAGCACACACCACCGGCCACCAGCGGTCGTGCATGGCGCACCAGCCATAGCGTCATGGCCACGGTGTCACAGCGCCAGGGCCAGCCCGAGGTAGAACACCAGCTCGCAAAGCTGCTGCGTTGCCCCCAGTCCATCGCCGGTAAAACCCTGCAGGCGCCGCCACAGCAGGCGCCCCATGTAGGCAAAGCCCAGGCTGGAGGCGAACAGCGCCACCAGCAGCGGGCTGACCGGAAAAAGTGCCGGCACCCGCATTACTTCTGAATCTATAGCACCATATCCAACAAATACGAGGGCCAGCGCCATAAGGCACCACATACTTGCCGCCAGCAGGCTGGCCCCGCTGATCTGGTCCGCCAGCGGCTTCGACTTGGAACCCGCAGCGTCCCCCACGTGCGGCATCAGCCGGATCAGCAGCAGCGGCCAGGTGCGCGACACCACGTGTGCGGAAAAAATGCCCAGTACCATCCAGCGCGGGCTGACCGAGCCGATAAGGGCCAGCAGGGCGACTTTAGACAGCAGTGCCAGCACCAGTGCCAGTGCGCCAAAGGCGCCGACCCGCGAGTCCTTCATGATGACCAGCGCTCGCTCCCGGTCACTGCTGCCACCCAGGCCGTCGGCCACGTCGGCCAGACCGTCTTCGTGAAAGGCTCCGGTCACCATGACGCTCAGCACCGTGCCCAGCACGGCCGCCACCAGCGGCGCAAACGGACTGTGCGGCAGGCAGGCCAACAGCACGGCAGTGACTCCCGCCACCAGGGCCCCCACCACCACGCCCACGCCGGGAAAGTGCGCTGCACTGGCGCGCAGCATCGCCGGGCTAAAGCCCACCCACGCAGCCAGCCGCCCGGTCACCGGAATGCGGGTGAAAAACTGGATAGCCAGCAGGTAGTGGCGCAGGAAATGGGACATGTCGAGTGAGTATGCATGGAAAAGCGGTGCGCTTTTCAACCAGCGCGAGTCTTCCGACTAGAGGAAGACCGGAGAAAGATCGGTGTGCTGGCGCACGGACGGGTAGTGCCTGCGTCGACAAAATCATCTGATGCTTCAATTCGATGGGTTAGAGACCAGCACAACCGCGTCGCGGACAGTGGAAAACCGACGCCAACCCCACGTAGGGCTGGCGGTGGTGCCGAGGAGCGCTCCGCTGGTCACCGTGATTGTCCGCAGCATGGACCGTGCGATGCTGCGAGACGCACTGGACTCCATTGCTACGCAGACCTACGCCAACGTGGAAGTCGTCGTGGTGAACGCAAAAGGCGAGCAGCACAGCGATCTGGGAGATGCATGTGGCTGCTTTCCCCTGCGGCTGGTCCAACGAAGCACTGCGCTGACCCGCTCAGAGGCTGCCAATTTCGGAATGGAACAGGCCAGGGGGCAGTACCTGATCTTTCTGGATGACGATGACATCTTCCTGCCCAACCACCTGGAAAAACTCAGCCGTGCGCTGACGCGGGGATCGACTCGGGCCTGTTACACCGGTGTGCAATTGATTGGTGAGGCTGGACAAACACTGCTCGTTCTGGATGAACCCTGGAACATCGACAGGCTGCGCGGAGCGAACTTCCTGCCGATCCACGCCGTTTTGTTTGAACGCTCGCTGTTGGACAGCGGTTGCCGGTTCCGGGAGGATCTGGAATGCCTGGAGGACTGGGAGTTCTGGCTGCAAATTGCCGCTTTGACGCCCTTCGAGCATGTCCCGCAGGTAAGCGCCGTGTACCGCATGGATCTCGGCACTTCCGGCCTCTCAGCGGAGGCGGATGCCGAAAAACATATCGCCAATCGCGCACGCATCTTCGAAACCTGGCAACCACGCTTTACCGCTCGCGAGTGGGTGCGTTCGATCCACTGGTTTGAAAACGCAAGAAGCCATTTCTACCAGGTAGCACTGGACCGGTTCCATGAGAACCAGCAGCTGGAAGTCCGCCTGGCGGCCAGCAACGAGAGCATTGCGGATATGCGCCTGCAGTTGGACGCCGCTGAAGCCCATGCGGTGACCATGCGCGCCAGCATGGACCGCCTGAACCGGCAAAAAGGGGCGGCCAAAGAACTGGCTGCCAACCACGCTGCGCACGCTGAATCGCTGCACGCGGCTGTGCAACAGCTGATTGGTTCAACGTCATGGCGCGTGACAGGCCCACTGCGTTTTGTGTCGCGAATTGCGCGCGGGGAGCATGAACAGGCACTGCACAGTGTCCGCCGGCGTCTGGTTGCTCTGGCAACGCGAATCGGCGTCCAACTGCCGGTCGCATGGCGTGGTGCTGCACTGCCCACAGTGGCCCCCGGGGTGGGAATGCAAACCGACAACGCAGCACAGTATTGTCTGGCGCCTGCTGATTCATCACGGTCGCAAATGGTAGACATGGCGTGCGTGGCACCCGTGGACAACACTCCCGACGGGCGCATTGCAGTGCACGCGCACATCTTCTATGCGGATACTGCTGCAGAGTTTGCGGATTTCTTGGGCCGCATGCCGTTTGCATTCGACCTGTTTGTGTCCGTGCCCTCGGAAGACATCCGCATGACCTGCGAAGCATTGCTGTCGCGCTTGCCCAAGGTGCTCCAATTGAAGACGGCGGTGGTTCCCAATCGCGGGCGCGATGTGGCTCCCATGTTCTGCACCTTTGGTGAAGACTTGCGCAACTACGACTACCTGGCCCATATCCACAGCAAGAAGTCACTGTACAACGACGGTGCCACCCTTGGCTGGAGAGAATATCTACTGGAGCAACTATTGGGCAGCCCGCTGCACATCCGCAAGATATTTGCTTTGCTGTCAGAGCAGACGGGCATCGGCCTGGTCTATCCCCAAAACTATTCCAAGCTTCCCTACTGGGCCAATACCTGGTTGTCGAACAAGCCCATGGCGCGCGCATGGTGCCAGCGCCTGGGTATTGATGACATGCCCCACGGCTACTTCGACTACCCGGCGGGTTCGATGTTCTGGGCGCGCAAGGAAGCGCTGAAGCCCCTGTTTGATGCGGGCTTGACGTTGCAGGACTTCCCCATGGAGACCGGGCAACAAGACGCCACGCTGGCCCACTGTCTGGAACGGCTATTCGCGTTGACTACCAACCGCAGCGGCTTCACGACGGCCATTGTGCGGGATACCGTTTCCCCACGGTCGTCCGCTTGGGGCTTTGAACAATATCTGGGGCAAACCGGCGACGGTGTGCGTGCTGTTATCGCCCATGAAGACATCAAAGTCGTGGTGTTTGACATCTTTGACACGCTGCTGCTGCGGCCCCTGTTGAACCCCGAGAGCACGAAGGCCATCGTTGCGCAAAAGGCGGGCCCGGAAATAGGCAAGACTTACCTCCGGTTCAGGGCCGAAGCGGAAGGATCGGCCCGCCAGCAGGCCGGGCGCGATGTGGGTCTGGATGCGATATTTGCGGAGTTCGCAGCCCTTTCGGGCTTGCCAGATGATGCGGTGCGTCAACTGCACCAACTGGAAGAAGGCGTCGAGCGCGCATTGGTCGCGGCACGACCCGAAGTCGCTGAAATGCTGCAGTTCGCGCTGTCACAGGGCAAGCGGGTGGTGCTGGCAAGCGATATGTACCTGCCCCTGCCCGTCCTGGAGTCCATGCTGGCCACGCACGGCATCTGCGGGTGGCATGCGCTGTACCTGTCATCGGACATCGGGCTGCGCAAGGACACCGGCGATTTGTACCGCCACCTGTTGGCCAAAGAGCAGGTGACGCCAGACCAGATACTGATGATTGGCGACAACGAACACTCGGATGTCCAGATACCGAACGACTTGGGGATGAAGGTCTGGCACGTGATGCGCCCCGTTGACATGGCACAGTCCGCTGCGCGCATGGGGCCCCTGGTGAGGCAGGCCTTGACCAGCAATGATCTGAACGAGGAGTTGGCGTTAGGGCTCTTGCTGCGCGCCAACCTGGCGCCCGTGTTCTACCAGCATTTCAGTTCGCGCGATCTGGTCCCCCCCAACTACCAGGCCTTGGGCTATACCGTGCTGGGGCCTTTGGTGTTGTCGTTTGCGCAATGGTTGGCGCAGCAGGCATCGGCAGACGGCATGCAACGACTGTATTTCCTGTCGCGCGAAGGAGAATTTCTCAAGAAGGTCTACGACATTTGGGCCCCGCATGCCGGTGCGGCGCCACCGTCAGAGTACCTGGTCTTGTCGCGGCGGGCGGTCACCGTTCCCATGATCAATACCATCGAAGAGATTGAGGCGATTGCGCGCACACGCTACTTTGAGAACCATGCTTCGGCATTTGTACGCGAACGGTATGGACTGATCCTCACAGAGGAAGAGTGGTCTGCCCTTGAGCGCCAGGGGCTGCTGGACGCAGACCGCCAGGTGGAAGTGACAGATGAGCAAATCGATCACATCAAGCCCTTGCTTGCGGCGCTGTTGCCGCGCATCCTGGCGCAAGCGCAAGCAGAAATGCCGTGCGTGATGGCCTACCTGGACGGGATGGGGCTGAACCGCGGAGAGAAGTTCGCCGTGGTTGACGTGGGATATTCAGCAACGATTCAAGGAAGGCTGAATCAACTCCTGGGTAGTAAAGCCCATGGCTACTACATGATGACCGATGCGCGTGCACAACCTGTTGCGGACCGATTTGAGGTGACCGTCCAAGGGTGTTTTGGACAGTATGTGAAGTTCACCGACGACGCCACCGCCTTGCTGCGCCAAAGCTTCGATCTTGAAAAATTGCTGAGCTCCGACGAGGCCCAGATCATTCGCTACCACGTGTTGCCGAGCGGTGCAGTGGCTCCCGAAGTTCGCGTTTTGAGCCGTGATGAAGTGCGTTGCCAACCCATTCGGGCAGAAATTCGCGCGGGCGCCCTGCAGTTCATCGCAGATGCCATTGCGACGCGCACGCAGCTTCTGGAAGACTTTGTGGTGCCCACGGCGCTGGGGCGACAGCTCTATGAGATCTTGGTCAAGCAGCCCTCCGAACGGGAAGTGGCCTTGCTGCGTGAAGTCGTTCTGGACGACTACTACTGTGGTCGTGACCTGGTCAACTGACGAGGGCCTTGTGGGCACTGAAAACAAAGAACGGAAAGCCGATGTGCCCCGCCCAGGGCCCCCAATACATATGCGCCTGGGGCTGGACAAGCCCTGCAATTCTCAGCGCGTCCAATAGATCCCAGCCAAAATTCTGAAAGCACAACGATCCTTCGTTGGAGACCGGGTTGCCATGGAATTCCGGCGGCAGGATATGCTGAACAGTACCTTGTGCATCCACCGTTGCGCGGATGCAGGTGGTGGCCTGATCGTAGAAGAACGGGATCGTGAAGACCAGCGAGCCCCCCGCCTTCAATACGCGTGCGGATTCCGAGAATGTCTTTTGGTAGTCCGGAATGTGTTCGAAGACGTCCTGGGTCACAACCAGATCAAAAGTCCCATCTGGAAAAGACAGGTTGTTGAGGTCTTCGTGCCGGACGTGGGCGTGGCCTTTGAACTCCGCGGCAGTTTCACCAGGCCGGTAGTCTGGCCCGAGGTATTCGCTGCCGGTTACATCGGCAAACAACTTCTTCATTGTCGTGAATGACGTCGTGATCTGCTCAGCCATGTAGACATGCGACGCCGGGTTGGCCTTGAGCTTGCTGAACAGAAAATCAACCAGGGCCCGCATACGGCTGTTCAAACCACAGGTATTGCAGGCACAGGTTTCAGTCCAGGCGGGATGCACTGAACCCTGTCCATTCGTCCCGCAGTAGTGCCAGCTCACACGCATCGTCGTTACCGCGTGGCATGCCGCACACCAGGCCTTGATGTCAAACGGATGTCGGGATTGCAGCATCCGATCATCGATCGCAGCCATGACCTCCAGCTGTGCGCCGAGCGCCGAAGCCCGGGCATCGAACTGCGCCTTGCTGCAAAAGTCCGCTAGCCAAATGGAAGGAAGGTAAGAGTTTCCGCCGCTCATCTAAGCACTCCTGAGGTGGTTGCCATCCAAACCGCGGCCTTGGGAATGCCCGTTGAGTCGGTGTAAAGTTATGTCGTCCGTGGCGAGTATGACCCAGAAAGCCGTCAAGCCAGCGCGTCATGACCCGCCGCTGACTTCTCCGCAACCCCGGCCGACTCAAAACTCGCCATCTCCCGCAGGATGGCACAGGCGGACTGCAGCA
>Ga0208514_100464_pt1 | contig 22384 bp, 18 predicted proteins | sample LakWasMet70_HOW9_2_FD_183900 | JGI IMG/M metagenome (GOLD analysis project Ga0208514, IMG submission 183900) | Freshwater sediment methanotrophic microbial communities from Lake Washington under simulated oxygen tension - Sediment Metagenome... | ecosystem: Environmental > Aquatic > Freshwater >...
GTTCGGTTTCTGGGCCCTGGTGCTGGCTGTCACCATGTTCTTGATGCTGGGTTCGGCCGCTGCCGTTGAATACATCGACACCCGCAACTACACCGAGCCCATGTTCGTTTTCGCGGTCATGGTGATTGCGGCCACGCGCCCGATATTGCAGGCGGCGACGGCGCTGCTGCAGTGGCTGGCAGGCGCTGTGCCGCTGGCCGGCAGTCTGGGCTACTACCTGGTGGTCATGGTTATGGTTCCCCTGATGGGCTCATTCATCACCGAGCCTGCGGCCATGACGCTGGCGGCGCTGATTTTGGGCAACCGCTTCTTTGCCCGTAACCTGAGCACCCGCCTCAAATACGCCACCTTGGGCGTGCTCTTTGTCAATATTTCGGTGGGCGGCACGCTGACATCGTTTGCTGCACCACCGGTATTGATGGTGGCGGCCCAATGGGGCTGGGACACCTCTTTCATGGCGAGCACCTTTGGCTGGAAAGCCGCCATCGCCGTGGTGGTCAACACCGTGGGGGTGTCCGTGTGGTTTCGAAAGGAACTGGCTGCATTGCCCCTGCAAGCTGCAGCCAAAGACGCTGCCCCGGCCGTGCCCCGGTTGTTGGTGGCGGTGCATCTGGCGTTTCTGGCGGGCGTGGTGGTGTTTGCGCACCACCCGGCCATCTTCATGGGCCTGTTTTTGTTCTTCCTGGGCATTGCCCATGCCTATGAACACCACCAGGACCGGCTGATTCTGAAAGAGGGCTTGCTGGTGGCGTTTTTTCTGGCGGGCCTGGTGGTGCTGGGTGGCCAACAGCAGTGGTGGCTGCAGCCGCTGTTGATGCGCATGAGCAGCGATGTGGTGTTTGTCGGCGCCATTGCGTTGACCGCATTTACCGACAACGCGGCACTGACCTACTTGGGCTCGCTGGTGGAAGGCCTGAGCGACAGTTTCAAATATGCGCTGGTGGCCGGTGCAGTCACCGGTGGCGGGCTGACCATCATTGCCAATGCGCCGAATCCGGCCGGAATTGCCATCCTGCGCCCGCATTTTGATGAGGGTGTCGTCCACCCCCTTGGCCTACTGGTGGCGGCCTTGCCACCCACGGTGGTGGCTGCTGTGGCCTTTTGGGTGTTCCGATAGTGCGAGGGTCAAAATAGGCCTCTAGCCCTCGTGAAATAAGCATCTATAGCTATACAAACAATAGCAATTCAAACTTCCAGGTTGTCAATCAGCCGGGTTGCGCCCAACCGCGCTGCGGCCAGCACCACCATGGCGTCACCCGCGTGGGCGGCCTGCAGATCCGCCTGGCGCCGCACCGCCACGTAGTCGGGCCGCCAGCCGAAGTTGCTCAGGGTTTGCATGGCCTGGGATTCCAGGCGGCTGATGCCCGCGGCGTCCAGTGCGGGGTTGGCTCGCAGCGCCTGGGCCACGGTCTTCAGGGTTGCCGACAGCTGCACGGCCTGTTGCCGTTCAGCGGGGCTGAGGTAGCCGTTGCGCGAAGACAAGGCCAAGCCATCGTCACTGCGCTGGGTTTCACCGCCCACGATGTTCACCGGCATGGCAAATTGCTTGACCATGTTGCGGATCACCATGAGTTGCTGGTAGTCCTTCTTGCCAAACAGCGCCGTGCGGGCCTGCGTGCAGGACAGCAGCTTCAACACCACGGTACAGACACCGATGAAAAAGCCGGGGCGGAAGTGGCCTTCCAGAATGTCGGCCAGCTCGCCCGGCGGGTGCACCTTGAAGGTCTGCGGCTGCGGGTACATCTCGGCTTCCAGCGGCGCAAATACCAGGTCGCAACCGGCGGCCTCCAGCTGCTGGCAATCGGCGTCCAGCGTGCGCGGGTAGGTGTCGAAGTCTTCGTGCGGCGCAAACTGCAGCCGGTTCACAAAGATGGTGGACACCGTGATGTCGCCCAGCGGCTTGGCCTGGCGCACCAGCGCCAGGTGGCCAGCGTGCAGATTGCCCATGGTGGGCACCACGGCGGGGTGGCGAAAAGCGCTGAGGTGGTCGCGCAGGTCGGAGAGGGTGTGAACGAGTTTCATAGGCAAGTCACCAGGCGTGCAGGGCGTCGTCGGGGAAGGTGCCGCCTTTGACTGCGGCCACGTAGGCTTCAAAGGCGCCGCGGATGCTGGTGGCGTCCTCCATGAAGTTGTGGACAAACTTCGGGTTCTTGCCCAAGTTGAGCCCCAGCATGTCATGCATCACCAGCACCTGGCCGGCGGTTCCCTTGCCTGCGCCGATGCCGATGGTGGCGCAGTGCACCAGTTCGTCGGTGAGCTCCTTGGACAGCGGTGCCGGCACCATCTCCAGCACCAGCATGCTGGCGCCAGCATCTTGCAGCTCGTGGGCCTGGCGCTTGAGCAAATCTGCGCTGACCTGGGTCTTGCCCTGTACGCGGTAGCCGCCCAGAGAGTGCACGGTCTGGGGTGTCAGCCCCAGGTGGGCACAGACCGGGATGCCGCGTTCGACCAAAAAGCGCACGGTCTCCGTCGTCCAGCCGCCGCCTTCGAGTTTGACCATGTGGGCACCGGCCTGCATGATGACCCCGGCGCTGCGAATGGCTTGCTCTCTGGACTCCTGGTAGGAGCCAAACGGCAGGTCACCAATGAGCCAGGCCGTGGCCTGGGCGCGGCGCAGGCCACGCGACACCATTTCGGTGTGGTACCGCATGTGCTCCAGAGACACACCGACGGTTGTGTGCAGGCCCTGGCAGACCATGCCCAGCGAGTCGCCGACCAGGATGCTATCGATACCCGCTGCATCTGCCACCGCCGCAAAGGTGGCGTCGTAGGCGGTGATCATGGTGATCTTTTCGCCCCGTGTGCGCATCTCGGCCAGACGCGGCAGGCTGATGGGTTTGCGGCTGGGCATGGGGGATGCGGGGGGCAGGGTGCCGTAGGGCGTGGCGTGCAGCGCGGCTGCGTTGCTGTCGGTAGGTTGTTGTGTCATGGGGGAGGAGGGTTCCGGTGACGGTTTGGGGACGTGATCGGGCGAATACTAACCGTATCGCGATCAACGTGCTGCTGTTTACGTGGGAGAGTACGCCAGCCGCACGTAGATAGGCGCAAAGGCCTCGGCCTGGGTGATTTCGATCAGGGTTTCCTTTGCCAATTCCAGCAACGCGATGAAGGTGACCACGAGCACGGGCGCACCACTCTCGGGGTCAAACAGGTCCTCAAAGCCGACAAAGCGACGGCCCTGCAACCGCTTGAGCACCATGCCCATGTGCTCGCGCACCGACAGTTCTTCGCGGGTGATCTTGTGGTGCTGGACCAGCTTGGCACGCTTCAGGATGTCGCGCCAGGCCTCCTGCAGATCGACCAGGTGCACATCGGGGAAGCGGGGCACCAGGGACTGTTCGATAGTGATTTCGGCCTTCAGGAAATCGCGACCAAACTGGGGGATGGCGTTGAGGCGGGCAGCGGCCAGCTTCATCTGCTCGTATTCGATCAGGCGGCGCACCAGCTCGGCACGCGGGTCTTCGGCCTCCAGTCCCTCGGCCACCTTTTTGGGCGGCAACAGCATGCGCGACTTGATCTCGATCAGCATGGCCGCCATCAGCAGGTATTCGGCCGCCAGCTCCAGGTTGCGCTTGCGGATCTGGTCCACATAGACCAGGTACTGCTTCGTCACGCTGAGCATGGGGATGTCCAGAATATTGAAATTCTGTTTGCGGATCAGGTACAGCAGCAAGTCCAGCGGGCCTTCGAAGGCCTCCAGAAAGACCTCCAGCGCGTCCGGCGGGATGTACAAATCCTGTGGCATCGCAAATAGCGGCTCGCCATAGAGCCGCGCCAGTGCGACCTGATCCACCACTTGGGGCATGGCGGGCAGAATGGCCAACGCCGGATCGGCAGGGTCCGCCGGTGGTGCGAGTTGCGTCATCAAATTGCTATCGAAACAATAGCTTCTCGTGCTGATTTGACGAGGGCTAGAGGTTCAATGGGCTCTTACTTGTCGTTGGTCTGGTAGACGTAGGGTTTTTGGGCAACCCGGGCCTTGCGGTAGCCGAACCAGGCGTCCCGGTCAACGATCTTGTTCCACAGAAGGCTCAAACCCTGGCGCTGCTGGGCTTCCAGCTTGGGTTCATTCTTCTTGAGCTGTTCAATGAACTGGGTGGTATCGGACTTGTAGTCCGGACGTCGGAATAAATTCATGGAATAACCTCGTTGAGCCGCTTTGGCGCATTTTACCGGGTCCGCCTAGGCCAGTTCGCCAATGTCCCGAACGTCGAGGGGCGGAAACCGGCTCCCGTCATCGATCAGCTGGAAGATGCGCCCCAGCTCTGCCTGGAGCTGCAGCCGTGCGACAGGGCTGCGATCTTGCAGTGCCGCAGCCAAGTCCATGTTTTTCGAAGAGAGGGTCAGCCCCTTGGTGGCAAACACGACATGGTTGGCGCGCTCCTGGACACAGATGACAAACATATTTCCACGGTAGGTGGTGTGGACTCTTTGCAGAAACACAGAATGGGCCGGGTGGTCGCTGTCCAGGTTGATCGCCATGACGCCCTTTGGCCGTAGCACGCGGCATGTGTCTTCATAAAAGGCCTTGCTGCTCAATTGGGCGGATTGGCCGTCTGCGTCAAAGCCATCCACAAGGATGACATCAAAGGTCTTGCGCGTATCCCGCACGAAATCAGCACCATCAGCGCAGACCACTGAGAACCGCGCGTCGTCATTGGGCACCTGAAAGTGTCCGCGCATGGCGATGACATGTGGATTGATGTCCACGACAGTGATGCGGGTTTCGGGCAGATGGTGGTAGCAGAACTTGGCCAGCGATCCGCCGCCCAGGCCAATCATCAGGATGTGGGCGGGCTTGTGAACCATCAACAGAAAACCCATCATGGTTCGGGTGTACGGCACCACCAGATGCGTGGGCTGTTGCACCGACATCAGGCTTTGCAACTCTCCCTGCCGAAAGCGCATGGAAACGTGGTCGCGATCCGCGTAGACCACGGGTCGTGGATGGGACAACTGGTCCATGAGGTCACGCATTCTGCGCGATCCACCGGGGCCAGTTTGTACAGTACTTTTGCACCTCGGTTTGCAAGACAGCAGGCGCTATTTCCACGCCATCGCTGGCAAAAACGATGACGTTGCCGTCGTCGTTTGTGACAACTTCCGCGATATTGCCAGCGAATACCGTGCTGAGGCGAGCAACCAGGACTTCATACAAGGCGTGGGTGTTGTGCAGGTTGACGACCAGAACACCCTGAGGGGTCAAGGCCTGTTTGCAGGCCTCATAAAACGGCAGGGAACACAGTTGGGCGGGCTGCCCCTGGTGGTCAAATCCGTCCACCAACAGGACGTCAATCTGGCCTGCAACATTCCGGACATAGTCGGCGCCGTCGGCTTCAATGACACGAAAGTAGTCGTTGTCGTTGGGTATCAGAAATTCACGCCGCATGGCGATGACATGCGGGTTGATTTCCACGGCCGTAAAGGGCGTTTCCGGGAAATGCTGGTGGCAGAACTTGGCCAGACTTCCGCCACCCAGGCCAATCATCGCGATGTGCTGCGGGTGGCGATGGAGCAGCAGAAACCCCATCATCACCTGGGTGTAGTCGACCTGCAATGCGTTGGGCCGACTGATGCGCATCAGGCTTTGCTGTTGGTGGATCGTGAAGTGCAGGGCCTTGGTGTCGGTGTCTTCGTAGACAAAGGGCTGCGCGTGTGTGGTGCGCACGGGGCTCGCAGGTTCATGCAGGGGGCTGTTCATATGTCTTGTGGGGGTAAAAAAACCTAAGTCTGTGCAGGTTCTGCAAGATGGCGGGCCAGGGCTCTGGACGCCAGAAATACCCGCGCCATGCTGGGCTTTAGTTCAGTCCACGCGGTGTCATCAAAGCCCTGTGGACATCGCACACCGGCCAGGCTGGTGAGCCCGTTCGGATTGTCCTTGACCGCGAAGGCCAACCGATTGCTGGCACCCGGGTCGTTGACCGTCAACAAAGAGCCGTGGAAGCCTGCCTGGACTCGGTCCAGAATCATTTCGTAGTGCAGGTTGCAGCCATGCAGATTGGCCACGAACATACCGTTTGGGTTCAGTGCCGCATAGCAGTCGTCATAAAACTGGCGCGAACACAGGTCAGGAGGCAAGCCTTCAATATCGAATCCGTCGGCCAGCAGGACATCAAATTTTTCGTTGGTATCGCGCAGATACGTGGCTGCGTCTGCCAACTGGACCGTGAACCGGTGGTCGTCTGGCGGCACTGCAAACGTGGCCCGGTGCGCAATGACATGGGGATTGATTTCGATGACCGTGATGTCGGCCTGCGGCAGGTAGCGGTAGCAAAACTTGGCCAGTGAACCGCCACCCAGACCCACCATCGCAATGCTGCGGGGATCGGGGTTGTGCAGGAGAAACCCCATCATGATTTTGGTGTATTCAAACTGCAACTCATCGGGGCGCAGGCTGTGCATGCGGCTTTGCACATCCTTCAGCGAAAAGAACAGCGACTTGCTGGTGGCCGTTTCGTAAATGACAGGTTTTGCGTGGGCTCTGCCTGCCAGGTTATCGGGTTGTGTCATGCGTCCCGCTCTCTTTGCGCAAGGTATCTAAACCTTGTATGGAATTTGGACAATTTCGACAGTTAACTTAAATTTGTCTTTGAGTTAAATACTATGACAATAACATTATCATGTTTTTGTGATTTTACGTTGCAATCGGCGTGGTGATGGCGGGCTACGTGCCTAAAATGACAATCCAATTAACATTGAAGCCCAATGGAACTCAAAACTGCACGCCTGACGGTATTGGTCGATCCCGCTAAGAAGAAGGCATTTGAGACATTGTGTGCCCGGCAAGACCTGACACCGTCCCAAGTCGTCAGGCGTTTGATTCGCGATTACCTGGTTCAGCACGGGGCAGAGTTTGTCCCCAGTGGACTGGCCGCTGAGCCCGAGACACCGGAGGCCGCGCCGTGATCTCCTGCTCCCACTGACTGTCCAGGCAACCCATGCACAGTTTCACGCATCCCGGCGATTGGCTTCACCTGGATTGGGTGTTGGTGGTGGTCTGTGCCTGGTTGCTGATTGGCTGTGCCGGGGTTGTGGCATTGCGCCGGTTCCGCCTGGTCGCAACGGTGTTGTTTCCCGCAGGCGCCTTTTTTTCCATCCTGTTGATGGCAGTCGCGCTCAGTGCCGCCTTTGCCGGGCCCGAGGTTGCGGTCTTGCCGTTGGGGCTGCCCCAACTGCCGTTTCATTTGCGTCTGGACAGCCTTTCGGCCTTCTTCCTGCTGCTGATTGGTGGCGTGTCGGCCGGCGTTTCCACCTTTGCCGCCGGTTACTTCCGAAAGGGCGAGGGCACCCCACCGGGGCTGATCTGTCTGGAATACCACGCGTTTCTCGCCAGCATTGCCATGGTGGTGCTGGCCGATGACGCCTATGTATTCATGGTGGTCTGGGAAACCATGGCGTTTTCCTCGTTCTTCCTGGTCATGGCCAACCACCGGATTCCCGAAATCCGGCGCGCCGGCTACCTCTACATGCTGGTGGCGCACATTGGCGCGCTGGGCATCTTGTTGTGCTTCGGCCTGTTGCAGGCCAACACGGGCGACTACACCTTTGCCAACATGCGGGCCCAGCACCTGACGCCGTTCTGGGGTTCCGTGGCCTTTTGTCTGGCAGTGTTTGGCTTTGGCGCCAAGGCCGGGCTGCTGCCGCTGCATGTCTGGTTACCGGAGGCACACCCGGCCGCGCCTTCGCCGTTTTCGGCGTTGATGAGCGGCGTCATGCTGAAGATCGCGTTGTATGGCATTTTGCGGGTGGGGTTTGACCTGCTGCAGACCCGCATCTGGTGGTGGGGCGTGTTGCTGATGGCCGTCGGGCTGGCCACCGCCTTGTTTGGCGTCGTGTTCTCCACCGTGCAGGTCGATATGAAGCGCCTGCTGGCCTATTCATCGATTGAAAACGTTGGGCTGATCTGCGCCGGCATGGGGCTGTCCATGCTGTTTGCGGCCTATGGCATGCAGGCGCTGGCGGCGCTGGCGCTGACGGCGGCTCTGTACCACATGATCAGCCACGCCTTCTTCAAGAGCCTGCTGTTCTGCAGCACCGGCGCGGTGTTGCACGCCACCGGTGAGCGCGGCCTGGGCAAGCTCGGTGGCCTGATGCGCTATATGCCCTGGGTCGCGTGGCCCACGCTGATCGGCGTGCTGTCGTGCGCTGGCCTGCCACCGTTTGGTGGTTTTGTGGCCGAATGGCTGCTGTTGCAGAGTTTCCTGTTCACCACCGGGTTGCCCAGTTCGTTTCTGGACATGCTGGTGCCGGTCATGGCCGCCATGATTGCGCTGATTGCGGCGCTGGGGGGCTACACCATGGTCAAGTATTTCGGTGTGATCTTCCTGGGCCAACCGCGTGACGCAAAGCTTGCACAAGCGCACGACGCCGGCATGTGGGAACGTCTGGGCATGCTGTGGCTGGTGACGGGCTGCGTGGCGCTGGGGTTGTTTCCCAACCAGATGATTGCGCTGATGGAGCCGGTCACCCAGTTGCTGGTGCGCGGCGGGCTGGCCCACACCGTGGCCGACAGTGGCTGGCTGCTGGTGCCGGTGCACATAGACCGTGCCAGCTACGCGCCGGCCATCTTTCTGCTCGGCGTGTTGGCCAGCTTTGGCCTGACCTATGTGCTGGTGCGCAAGCTCTACCACGGGCGCATGCGCCGGGTGCCACCGTGGGATTGTGGCCACCCCTGGCAAACGGCGCGCATGCAGGACACGGCCGAGGGCTTTGGCCAGCCTATCCGCCAGATCTTCGAGCCCTTCTTCCGCATGGTCCGCCGCTTGCCAACGGCCTTCGATGCCAAGCCCAGCTATCGGGTCGAGGTGGAAGATCCCCTGTGGCATTGGCTGTATGTGCCCCTGGTATCGCTGGTTGAAAAGGTGTCCCGGCTGGTGGGCCTGCTGCAACAGGGGCGCATTGCCGTGTACCTGATGTACAGCTTTGTGACGCTGATTGTTGTTCTGCTGGTGGTCAAGTGATGAGTGCCATGGGCGTGCTGTCACAACTGCTGGCACTGGTCACGGCGCTGGTGCTGGCGCCGCTGTTGACGGGGTGGGTCAACCAGTGGCGCCACTGGTTGCAGAACAAATCCGGGCCCGGCCTGCTGCAGCCCTACCGCATGCTGCACAAGCTGTTCCAAAAAGAATCGCTGGTGGCTGAGCATGCGTCGCAGTTGTTTCGCATGGCGCCCTATGTCATCTTCGGCTGCATGCTGCTGGCCGGTGCCATTGTTCCAACCCTGTCCACGGATTTGCCCTTGTCGCCTGCGGCCGATGCGATTGCCCTGGTGGGCTTGTTCGCGTTGGCGCGGGTTTTCATCTCCCTGGCCGCCATGGACGTAGGGACCGCGTTTGGAACCCTGGGCGCACGCCGTGAAATGCTGGTGGGGTTCCTGGCCGAACCTGCGTTGTTGATGGTGCTGTTTTGCGCGTCCATGATCACGGGTTCCACTTCGCTGACGGTCATTGTGGAGACGCTCGCGCACCGGGAACTGGCGATCTACCCCAGCATGCTGCTCGCGGGTGTGGCCTTCACCATGGTGTCGCTGGCCGAGAACGCCCGGGTGCCGGTGGACAACCCGGACACCCACCTCGAATTGACGATGATCCACGAGGCCCTGATCCTGGAGTATTCCGCGCGCCACCTGGCGCTGCTGGAGTGGGCGGCCAGCCTGAAACTGTTTGCCTATTCCTGCATCGGGCTGGCGCTGTTTTTTCCGTGGGGTGTGGCGGAGGCCAACGCGCCGTTGGCCCTACTGCTGGCGCTGCCGGTGCTGGTGTTCAAGCTGGCCGTTGGGGGCATGGCGCTGGCCATGATCGAGACGGTCAGTGCCAAGATGCGCATCTTCCGCGTGACGGAGTTTCTGGGAACCGCTTTCCTGCTGGCCGTGATCGGCCTGCTGGTCAATGTGTTGTTGGGGGTTGGATGAGCACGCTGGCCCCGCAACTCATCAATCTGTTTGCAACGCTGATCCTGTTGCTGTCGTTTTCGATGATTTCACAGCGGCGCATCGTCTCGCTGATTAATCTGTTTGCCATCCAGGGCGCGGCGCTGGTGGCTGCATCCTTTTTGCTCGGTTACGTGACGCACCAGCCGGACCTGTATGTGTCGGGCGTGTTGACGCTGGTGCTCAAAGTCATCTTCATCCCCTGGATGCTGCACCGCCTGATCCGCAAGCTCAATGTGCGCTGGGACGTGGAGACGCTGTTCAACGTGCCCACCACCATGCTGGTGGGCATTGGGCTGGTGATCTTCTCGTTCAGCCTGGCCTTGCCGATCTCGCGCCTGTCGCAGTCCATCGCCGGGGGCTCGCTGGGCATTGCACTGGCCTGCGTTCTGTTGTCTTTCATGATGATGATCACCCGCTCCAAGGCGGTGCCCCAGGTCATAGGTTTCTTGTCCATGGAAAACGGGCTGATCTTCGCCGCCACCACGGTGACCAACGGCATGCCGATGATTGTGGAATTCGGCATTGCGCTGGATGTGCTGGTGGGCGTGTTGATCCTGGGGGTGTTCATGTTCCAGATCCGGGAAAAGTTTGACAGCCTGGACATCCACAACCTGGAAACGCTGAAGGACGACTCGGCATGAGCGCCCTGGTTTTTGTTCTGGGCATTCCGCTGCTGGGCGGGCTGGCGCTGGCGTTCTACGGGCACCGTCTGTGGGCGCGCGATGTAAACGTGGGCTTCAGCCTGGGCACATTTCTGGCTGCGTGTTTCCTGACCAACCACACCATCGACCACGGGCCCGAGTTGCTGTGGGACCAGCAGTTCTATATCGACCAACTGAACGTCTTTCTGGTCACGCTCACCGCCTTTGTCAGTCTGACCACCGCCATCTTCTCGCGGCCCTATATGCGCGTGGAGCAGGACCACGGCAAGATGACGCCACCGCGCATGCGGCTCTACCACAGCATGTACCAGCTGTTCAGCTTCACGATGCTGCTGGGCTTCACCACCAACAACTTAGGCATCATCTGGGTGGCCATGGAGGCCGCAACGCTGACCACCGTGCTGCTGGTCAGCGTGTACCGCACCTCGGCCAGCCTGGAGGCAGCGTGGAAATATTTCATCCTGTGCGGTGTCGGCATCGCCCAGGCGCTGTTTGGCACCATCCTGCTGTACATGGCGGCCGACAAGGTGCTGGGCGCGGAGCACGCCACGCTGCTGTGGACCAGCCTCAACGACGTCAAGGGCCAGTTGGACCCCACCATCATCACGCTGGCCTTTGTCTTCCTGCTGATTGGCTACGGCACCAAGGTGGGCCTGGTGCCGCTGCACAGCTGGTTGCCCGATGCCCATGCTGAAGGCCCCACGCCGGTGTCGGCCGTGTTGTCGGGTCTGCTGCTCAACGTCGCCATGTACGCGGTCTTGCGCTGCAAGGTGCTCACCGATGGCGCCCTGGGCACACAGATGGCCGGCCAGTTGATGATGGGCTTTGGCTTGCTGTCGGTCACGGTGGCGGCGTTCTTTTTGTCACGGCAAAAGGACGTCAAGCGCATGTTCTCCTACTCGTCCATCGAGCACATGGGCCTGATCACTTTTGCCTTTGGCATGGGCTCTCCACTGGCCAACTTTGCCGGCCTGCTGCACATGACGGTGCACTCGCTGGTCAAGTCCGCCATCTTCTTCACTGTGGGCCACGCCACGCAAAAGGCGGGCACCCAGGTCATGAGCGAGATCCGCGGCCTGATCAAGGTGAACCCTACGGTGGGCTGGGGCCTGATGCTGGGCGTCATGGCCATTCTTGGCATGCCGCCATTTGGCGTGTTCGCCAGCGAGTTCCTGATTTTGACCACGGCCATGCGCGAACAGCCTTGGGCTGCACCGTTCCTGTTCCTGGCGTTGGGTATCGCCTTTGCATCGATCCTGGCACGGGTACTGCCCATGGTGTTTGGCGACACCACGCTCAAACCCCTGGCCCATCCACCGGCTTTGCTGCCGGTGTTTTTGCACCTGGTCCTGGCCCTGGTGCTGGGTCTGTATATCCCTCCGTACCTGAATGGCTGGTACGTGCAGGCCGCTGCTTTGTTGGGTGGGTGACGTGATGAAGATTCCCGGTCTGGATGTGGAGTTCGCGGCCCTGTCGGCACCGGTGCCGATCTGGCATGCACGGGTCACTGCGCCGCATTGGATGGCTGCTGCCGGTCTGGTGCGCGAGCGCGGGGGCCGTTTGCTGGCGTTGTGGGCGGGCAGTTCCGTGGCTGCGGATGCTATTGAATCAGTAGCTTCTTCTTCAATAGCGACGAGGGCTAGCGCCGTATTTGTCTCTTATGTCTTGCTGGAAGGCGTGTTCTGGCTGGCGCTGCCGCTGGACGCGGCAGACGGCCCACCGCAATACCCGGATCTGTCCGTGGTCTTTCCCGCGGCCGCTCGCATGCAGCGTGCGGCCGCGGACCTGTCGGGCATCCACGCTGAGGGTTCGCAAGATCCGCGCCCCTGGCTGAACCACGGCGCCTGGGGCATCGACCACCATCCGCTGTTGCAGGACCCGCAGGCCGTGGCGCAGCCCGCCCCGGGTGCGCTGGTGGACTACCCGTTTGTGCGGGTGGAGGGTGATGGCGTGCACGAGATTGCTGTTGGCCCGGTGCATGCCGGCATCATCGAGCCCGGGCATTTCCGCTTCTCGGTGGTGGGTGAAAAAATCCTGCGGCTGGAGCAGCGCCTGGGCTACACGCACAAGGGCATCGAGCAGCGCATGGCGCAGATGGCACCACTGGACGCCCACCGCCTGGCAGCGCGGGTGTCGGGCGATACCACCGTGGGCTATGCCTGGGCCTATTGCATGGCCCTGGAATCCGCCACGCAAACCACCATCCCGCCGCGCGCGGCCTGGCTGCGTGCGCTGTTGCTGGAGCGCGAACGCGTGGCCAACCACCTGGGCGACCTGGGTGCGCTGGGCAATGACGCGGCCTTCGCATTGGCGCTGGCCCAGTTCTCGCGCCTGCGTGAAGACTGGCTGCGCAACGCCAAGGCGGCCTTTGGCCACCGGCTGATGATGGACTGCATCACGCCCGGCGGCGTGGATGTGGACCTGGAGCCCGCGCAGATCGCCCCCATGCTGCGTCTGTGTGACACCGTGGAGGCTGAAGTTCGGCGCCTGGCCGACATTTTTGAAGACCACGCGGGCCTCCAGGACCGTTTTCTGACGACAGGCCGGGTGACGCCGGCGCTGGCCGCCCAACTCGGTCTGACTGGCCTGGCCGGACGCGCGAGCAGCCAGGCCTGGGACCTGCGCTGCGACCACCCCTTCGTGCCTTACACCGATTTGCGTGTGGCCATGGCTGTTCAGAAGAATGGCGACGTGGCGGCGCGGGTCGCCGTGCGCTTTGAGGAGGTGTTTGAGTCGCTGCGCATGATCCGGCATATGGTGACCCATTTGCCGGTCGGTCCGCTGCGGTGCGACGTGGTGTTGGGCGATCAGGCCGCGCTGGGTGCCGGTTGGGTTGAGGGCTGGCGCGGTGAGCTGTTCGTGGCGCTGGAGCTCTCTGGCGCGGACCAGGGCCACCGCATCCTGCGCTGCCACTTGCATGACCCATCCTGGCAAAACTGGCCGGTGCTGGAGCACGCGGTGATGGGCAATATCGTCGCGGACTTTCCGCTGATCAACAAGTCGTTCAACCTCAGCTATTCGGGGCAAGACCTATGAATATCACCCCCACGTTCCGCCGCTGCGCGGGTCACTGCCCCCCAGGGGGGCGCTTTTCGCCTTGGGGCGGCCCGGCGGCGAAATGATCTGGAAGATCGTCTGGCAGATCGGTAAAACGGGTATCCGCAGCGAACCCGCGCCCGATATTGGCCCAGCGGTGCAGGTGGAGGAATCGCGCATCCAGCAGGAGCTGCTGGACATCCTGGGCCAGGCCCTCTGCATCCGCCAGGTGGACGCCGGTTCGTGCAACGGCTGCGAGCTCGAAATCAACGCGCTGGGCAACCCCTACTACAACCTTGAGGGCCTGGGCATCCGCTTTGTGGCCAGCCCGCGCCACGCCGACCTGCTGCTGGTCACAGGCCCGGTGTCGCGCAACATGGAGATTGCACTGAAGCGCACGTATGACGCCACGCCCGAGCCCAAGCTGGTCGTGGCCGTCGGCGATTGCGCGTGTGATGGCGGCATCTTTGGCGAGGGCTACGCCACTTGTGGCCGGGTTGCCAACGTCATACCGGTAGATGTCGTGGTGCCGGGTTGCCCGCCCGAGCCGGTCGAGATTTTGCGCGGCATTCTGAGCGCGGTGCGGCGTCGAATTCACTCCGGAAAGTCTGCGGGCGGCGTCACGGAATGAACCGACTGTGGCGGTGGATGGGCCTGCTGGTGCTGTGCGCCGCCTGGCATGGCGGTGCCTGGTCGCAGCACGATGTGCTCGCGCGCCTGGATGCCATCTATCTGCTGTCCGAGCAGGACAATGTGGCGGCGCTGGAGCAAATGCGCGTCTTGGGTGAGAGTCTGGATGGCGGCACGCCCTACCCCGTGCAACGGGAGTACCTGTCCAACCGGATCGCCATGGAGCTGGATTCCGACACGTTCGATGGCGTCAAGGCCAGCATTGCCCGCTTGCAGGGGTTGGCCCAGGCGCAACGGGATGACGCGGGCATGGCGCTGGCCATGGCGTTTGACGCCGCCACACTGTTGGTGGCGGCCCAATCCACGAAGGCACTCGCCCGGCTGGACGCGGCGCAACCCCTGGCCCAGCGCTCCGCCGATCCCGCGGTCCTGTGGCAGTACTACCTGGTGCGCAGCAATGCGGAGTTGAATCTGGGCAAGTTCGAGTTGGCGCTGGACAGCGCGCTCAAGTGCTTGCAGTACGCCGACCAACATCCGCGGCACGCCCGCCAGTCACGGCTGCGCGCGTTCAACCTGCTGGGAACCTTGTACGGGGTCATGAAAAATTATCCCCGGGCGCTGGCCGCCAACAACGAAGGCCTGGCACTGGCCAAGGCCCTGGATTCGCGCAAGATGATGGCGTTGCTGTACATGGACCAGGGCAACATCCACTCAGCCTTGGGGCACTACCAGGACTCCATCGCCTCCAATGCGAACGCGCTCAAGGCCAGTCGCAACGCTGGCTTGCCCCGGCTGGAGTCCAACATCCTCAACAACATGAGCGACGGCTATTTGCGCAGCCATGCCTATGCCAAGGCCGAAGCTCTTGCGCGCCAGGTGCTGGCCATGGCCCGTGCGCGTGGTGCGCAGGGCCTGGCGTCCACCGCGCAGGCCAATTTGGGTTTCGCCCTGATCGGCCAGGGTCGAATACCGGAGGGCGCTGCCGAAGTGCGCGCGGCGCTGAAGCGTTTTCACGCGGCCGACGCCATTGCCGATGAGGAAGACGTGCTGGGCGAACTCGGTCGCATGTACGAGCAGCGGGGTTTCTACCGCGAAGCGCTGGCCACGGTACGCGAGCAGCAGCACTTGAGCGTGCAGCTGTTTCGGGCCGACCGCGAAAAAGCGGTGGCAAGCCTGCAAGAGCAGTTTGATGCGGTGCAACGTCTCAAGAAGATTGAATTGCTGGAGCGAGACAACAGCCTGAAGGACGCCGATCTGCGCAACCAGCGCCTGAAACAGGCGGTTACCCTGCTGGGTGCGCTGGTCGCCCTATTGAGCGGCCTTGGCATCCTCCTGCTCTACCGGCGCGTGCACAAGACCAACGAACAGCTGCGAGACGCCAACCAGCAGCTCGCAATCAGCGCGGTGCGCGACCCGCTGACCGGACTGAACAATCGGCGGGCTTTTCTGGACCTGATGGGTCGGCGTGACCCCACCACGGGGCTCGGGCGCCGTGAGGGTGACAGCCCTGATGGTTTGATGATCCTCGACATCGACCACTTCAAGACCATCAACGACACCCGCGGTCACGCCGGGGGCGATGCCGTCCTGGTGGAGATTGCCAAGCGCTTGCGCGCCGCCGTGCGCGACAGCGACATGGTCATGCGCTGGGGCGGCGAGGAGTTCCTGGTCTACTCCCCCAAAGCCAGCGCGCAGCACCTGCAAAGTCTGGCACGGCGGGTGCTCAAGGCAGTTGGGGAAGCACCCATGCTTGTCGGCAACCAGCCACTGTCCGTGACGGTGACGGCAGGCTTCGTGTTGCTGCCGTTCTCTGGTGTGCCCGAGACCGAGTGCAACTGGGAGAGAGCACTGCAACTTGCGGACACGGCCTTGTACCTGGGAAAGGTCAACGGGCGCAACCGTGCCTATGGCTTGAACCGTCTACTGGTGCCCTTCGCGCAGGCCATTGCGGAGTTGGAGCGTGATATCTCCGCCGCATTGACGGCCAACCTGGTGGAGTGGGTCGAGGTGTTGGGGCCACAAGCCCATGGCGCCGACGTCCAAGGTTGATGTGCGCTACCGCTCGTCGGTCGGGCCCGAGGCGAAGCGGCCGTTTTGCACATCGTCCATGATGGGTCCCCAGGTGAGAATCATGAGCACAATCGCCAGCGGAACGGTCGCCACATAACCGTAGGTCTTGAAGCCGTAGGCGCCCACCAGGGCTCCACCAAAAAAACTGCCGACCAACAGCGCATGGACGCGCAGCTTGATCCGGTTGGCGACCACCTTATGGCTCACCGGCAGACGGTTGAAATAGAACAGCTTTCCCAACTCGATGCCAACATCGGTCAGCAGGCCGGTGACGTGGGTCGTGCGGATTTCCGCATGTGACACCTTGGTAATAACGGCATTCTGCAAACCCATGATGAAACACAGCAGCACCACGGTCAGCGGGACAAACAGACCTGCAAAGTGGTTGATGGCGGTGCCAAAGATGCCGAAGATCAGCAACAGCGCGGCCTCCACCAGCAGGGGCCGCGCAAATGCGCTGCGCATCTGGCGGCGCTGGGCCCAATTGACCATCCAGGCCGTCGTCATCGATCCACCGATAAAGGACATGACCAGCGCGATGCCGGCGGTTGCCAGCTGGATTTGCCCCAGGATAAGGTTGTCGGCCACCGAGGACAAAATGCCCGACATGTGGGACGTGTACTGCCCCACCGCCAGGAAACCACCGGCGTTGGTTGCGCCGGCCACCGCGCACAGCGTGCTGCCCAACCGAAGATTGGTTTGGGCACTGCGGTGGGTGTCGGTCCACCAGTGGATGCGGTGGCTCACAACGGTCTCAGTGGATGCGCATGCCAGGTTGCGCGCCGGCCCAGGGGTTGAGGATGTAGATGCCGGGGTTGGACTTTTCATCCCCGTGGCTGGCGGCAAGAACCATGCCCTCGGACACGCCGAATTTCATCTTGCGCGGCGCCAGGTTGGCCACCAGCACGGTGAGCTTGCCGACCAGGTCCGCGGGTTGGTAGGCGCTGGCGATGCCGCTGAACACATTGCGCAGTTTGGGCTGGCCGGCCTCATCTTTCTCGCCGGCATCCAGGGTCAGGCGCAGCAGCTTGGTCGAGCCTTCCACCGCCTCGCAGTTGACGATGGCGGCAATGCGCAGATCAACCTTGGCAAAGTCATCAATGGAGATGGTGGGTGCCAAGGCTTCACCGCCGGGAGGCGTGTTTGCTACAGTTTCAGTAGCGCCTTGCGCAGCAACGGCGAGGGCTGGAGCCTCAAATAATGCATCAAGCTGTTTGATGTCGACACGTTGCATCAGGTGCTGGTACTCGCCGATGGCGTGGCCCGCAGGCAGGCCGCCGTTGGCCTTGCCAAACGACAAGGGGCCGCAGTTCAGGAAGGTTTCCACGTTGGTGGCCAATGCTGGTAGCACGGGCTTCAGGTAAATGGTCAGCAGGCGGAAGGCCTCGATGCAGACGGTGCAGACGTCGTGCAACCTAGCTTCCATGCCTTCCTTCTTGGCCAGTTCCCAGGGCTTGTTGGCATCCACATAGGCGTTGACCTTGTCGGCCAGCAGCATGACCTCGCGTAGCGCCTTGGCGTATTCGCGCGATTCGTACAGGCCGGCAATAGAGTCCTGGCCTTCGCGCAGGGTGTCGAGCAGGCCGGCGCCGTCGGGCGACACGGCACCCAGTTTGCCGCCAAAGCGCTTGCTGATGAAGCCGGCCGCGCGCGAGGCGATGTTGACGTACTTGCCGATCAGGTCGCTGTTGACGCGGGCCATGAAGTCTTCGGGGCTGAACTCGATGTCCTCGTTGCGTGGTGTCAGCTTGGTGGCCAGGTAGTAGCGCAGCCACTCGGGGTTCATGCCCAGGCTCAGGTACTTCAGCGGGTTCAGACCGGTGCCGCGGCTCTTGCTCATCTTCTCGCCGCTGTTGATCGTCAGAAAGCCGTGCACGAACACCGCATTGGGCGTCTTGCGGCCGCTGAAATGCAGCATGGCGGGCCAAAACAGCGTGTGGAAGGTGATGATGTCCTTGCCGATGAAATGGTACTGCTCGGTCGCCGGGTCGGCCATGAAGGCAGTGTAGGCGGCCGCGCCTTTGGCGGCGTCGCCTTCGATCTTGGCAAAGCGGTTCTGCAGCGAGGCTAGGTAGCCGATCGGCGCGTCCAGCCAGACGTAAAAGTACTTGCCCGGCGCATCGGGAATCTCGATACCGAAGTAGGGCGCGTCTCTAGAGATGTCCCAGTCGCCCATCTTGGGTTTGCCGTCCTCGCCGGGTTCGATCCACTCGGCAATCTTGTTCAGCACCTCGGGCTGCACCGCGCCGCTTTGCGTCCACTGGTCCAAAAAGGCCAGGCAGCGTGGGTCGGACAGCTTGAAGAAGAAGTGCTCGGAGGTGCGCAGCACCGGCGTGGCGCCAGACAGGGCCGAGTAGGGGTTGATCAGTTCGGTGGGGGAGTAGACCGCACCGCAGACCTCGCAGTTGTCGCCGTATTGGTCCTTGGAGTGGCACTTGGGGCACTCGCCCTTGATGAAGCGGTCCGGCAGGAACATGTTCTTGTCGGGGTCGAAGAACTGCTCGATGGTGCGGGTGTCGATCAGGTTGTTGGCCTTGAGGTCGCGGTAGATCTGCTGCGCCAGCAGGTGGTTCTCGGCGCCGTCGGTGCTGTGCCAGTTGTCAAAGCTGATGTGGAAACCGTCCAGGTATTCCTTGCGTCCAGCGGCAATGTCGGCCACGAACTGCTGCGGCGTCTTGCCGGCCTTCTCGGCCGCAATCATGATGGGCGCGCCGTGGGCGTCGTCCGCGCACACGAAGTGCACCGCGCTGCCATGCATGCGCTGGAACCGCACCCAGATGTCGGCCTGGATGTACTCCATCATGTGCCCGATGTGGAACGGGGCATTGGCATAGGGCAGGGCGGTGGTGACGAAGAGTTGGCGTGGCATCAGGAGCGGCTTTCAAGGGACAGCCCTCGATTTTAGTCCGTCAGCGTTTTGGGTGGGATCAGGCGGCTTGGCTGTTCTGCTACGTGTCCCCCGCCCGCTGCGCGGGCTCCTCCTTGACCTGCGCAGAACAGCCAAGCCGCCTGATCCTGCGTGGCTTGGCTTTGTGTGCCTACAAAAAAAGGACTGTTCGTAGCAGGAGGCTTGGGGTGAGCGCCAAAGTGAGGTCAAGGAGGAGCGGAGGGCTTGCCCTCTGCGGGGGACACGAACGGCGGCGCTCACCCCAAGCCTTCTGCGGGCTCAGCAGAAATCGGTGCCCGTAAAACTCACCGTAACCGCAGCGGGTCCCGGCGTCGATCGATGCGTGCGGGTTCGGGCCGGTCGCCCAGCAGGCAGACCGCCTGGGGATCGGTCCATTCAAAGAAGCCGCAAATCTCGTGGCGCTGGCGCTGGGCGTCGGCATAGCCCAGGGCCATCAGTTCGGTGGTGTAGCCGGTCTCGAACAGCAGGTAGCTGGCCAGCGCCGAACCCTTGACGTCGGCCTTGCGCGATGAAACCCCGACACCGCCCAGCATGGTGCGTACGCCGTGGGGCAAGGCGTCAATGTGTTTGGATGCGACCTCGTCCAGGCGTTCACTGGGCGAAATGACCAGCAATTCCAGTGGCCGCAAGGCGCTGGCCCGGCGCGCTGCTTCAGGGACCAGTTTGATGGTCTGGTTGATGCGCCGGGCGCGCTCCACATCCACGGCCAGTGCGTCCAGGAAGATGTTGGACAGCGCATGGCCGGCGATCTGGGCAATGGACGGGTAGGCATTGACCTTGGGCACCAGTGCCTCGTCCTTGGGCTCATGCATGCGGCCCGCACCGACCACCAGGATGCGCTCGGCGCCCAGGTGGATGGCCGGTGAGCAAGGAGCGGACTGGCGCATGGAGCCATCGCCAAAGTACTCGTTGCGGCCATTGATGTGCAGTTCGGTGGCTGGAAACACAAACGGAATCGCGCTGGAGGCCAGCAGGTGGGCATGGGTGATCTTGTCGCGCACCGAAATGCGCTGGCTGCGAATCCACGGCTGCAGGCGCTTGTCGCCCTCAAAAAAAGTGACGTGCTCGCCCGAACTGTAGCTCGACGCGGTGACGGCCAGGGCCTGCATGTGGCCCAGGCGGATCAGTTCGGGCAGGCGCTCCAGTGGCACCAGGCGGGCCAGCAGTTCGTGCAGAGGGCTGTTGTCCAGCAGCGAGCGGGGCTTGACCCGGCGCCATTTGGCCAGAATCCATCCCATCGACAGCACCGTGAGCCAGGTAGCACCCGAGCGCAGCATGTCCAAATGGCCGGTGCGGTAGACCTGGTCGGCGTGAAACTCCCGCCAAGTCTTGGCAATCATACGCACGGTGGCGTCAAAGTTGTCGGAGCCGCAGGCCAATGCCGAGGCGTTGATGGCGCCCGCCGACGTGCCGGTGATGATGGGAAAGGGGTTGGGGTCGTTGCCGGCGCCGCAGGCCAGCCGGATGTCGGCAATGGCTTCGAGCACACCGACCTGGTAAGCGGCTCGCGCACCGCCGCCGGTCAGCAGAAGGCCTGCAGGACGGGGGGTAGACGTGGCTTCAGGCATAGCGACCATTATGGGATGTGGTGCGCACTTGGTAAACGCTATGGTGGCATGGAAAAAACGGGGGTTAACCCGTATCAGCCTGCGCCCGTCAGGGCAATCCGCATGTCAGCTACGGCACGGGACGGGTTCGATAGACTATGCGCATCTTCAGGAGAAATTGAATGACTGTGACAGCGCAAGTGGTTCTTGATGCGATCAAGAGCGTGATCGATCCGAATACCGGCAAGGATTTCGTGTCGACCAAGGCGGTGAAGAACCTCACCGTGTCCGATGGCGATGTGGCCTTCGACGTTGAACTGGGCTACCCGGCCAAGAGCCAGATTGCCGGCCTGCGCAAGGCCCTGATCGCCGCGGCCAAGGGGGTGGCCGGCGTGGCCAATGTGTCGGTCAATGTGACCGTCAACATCGTGGCCCATGCGGTGCAACGTGGCGTGCAACTCTTGCCCCGGGTCAAGAACATCGTTGCGGTGGCCTCGGGCAAGGGCGGCGTGGGCAAGAGCACCACGGCTGTCAACCTGGCCTTGGCGCTGGCCGCCGAGGGCGCTCGCGTGGGTCTGCTGGACGCCGACATCTACGGCCCCAGCCTTCCCATGATGATGGGCATTGAGGGCCGCCCCGAGTCGGACGATGGCAAGACCATGGACCCGCTGGAAAACTACGGCGTGCAGGTCATGTCCATCGGTTTTCTGGTGGCGCAGGACGAGGCCATGATCTGGCGCGGCCCCATGGCCACGCAGGCGCTGGAGCAACTGCTGCGCCAGACCAACTGGAAAGACCTGGACTACCTGGTGGTTGACATGCCCCCGGGCACTGGCGACATCCAGTTGACGCTGTCCCAGCGCGTGCCCATGACCGGCGCCGTCATCGTCACCACGCCGCAGGACATTGCGCTGCTGGACGCCAAGAAGGGCATCAAGATGTTCGAGAAGGTCGGCGTGCCGATTCTGGGCATTGTCGAAAACATGGCGGTGCACGTGTGCACCAACTGTGGCCACGTGGAACACATTTTTGGCGCCGACGGTGGCAAGAAGATGGCCGCCGAATACAGCATGGACTACCTGGGCGCACTGCCGCTGAACATGCAGATCCGTTTGCAGGCCGACAGTGGCAAGCCCACCGTGGTGGCCGATCCCGATGGCGAAGTGGCTGGCATCTACAAGGCCGTGGCCCGCCAGGTGGCGGTGTCGATTGCCGCGCGGAACAAGGATTTCTCCAGCAAGTTCCCGTCCATCACCATCAGCAAGACGACCTGACACGCGTATGTCCGCTGAACGCCCCGCCCTGGAAGTGGCCGTGATCCTGCGCAAGGAGCGCGTAGAGGGGGCCATGAGCCGCTGGCAAACCTGGCGCTGGGTGCTCGATGACGTTGTGCAGCAGGAGCCGGGTTTTGGTGCCGGGCCCCGGCTTCTCTATAAAAATGATAGCGGAGAACGTTGGATCCACGGGGGCTACCGGGTCGAATTGTTTGAAGACGATACCGAGGGCTACCAGCTCAACGCCACCACCCCGGCACCCTGCTGGTTCGTGCTGTGGCGCATGGAAGACGAGGCCACGGTGTCGGATGAACCCATCCCGCGGC
>Ga0208514_100474_pt1 | contig 21950 bp, 25 predicted proteins | sample LakWasMet70_HOW9_2_FD_183900 | JGI IMG/M metagenome (GOLD analysis project Ga0208514, IMG submission 183900) | Freshwater sediment methanotrophic microbial communities from Lake Washington under simulated oxygen tension - Sediment Metagenome... | ecosystem: Environmental > Aquatic > Freshwater >...
TTGCACATCAAAGGCCACGTTGACATAGTTGGTGAAAATGTTCAATGCAACGTGGGCCAAAATTTCAACGATGTGCTCGTCCTCAAAACCAGCGCTGCGCAGTTGGGCAACATCTTCGTTGTTTACTTGGGCACGGTTGCTAACTACCTTGAGCGCAAATATCAGCGCCGCTGCGGTCTTGGGGTCTGCAGACAGGCCGGCTTGTGCAGCAGACATTTCTTCTGCCGTGGCACCAGCGCCCTTGCCCAGCACAGTGTGCGCAGCCAGGCAGTACTCGCAACGGTTTCTGTCGGCGATTGCTACAGCGATTTGTTCGCCCAGCTTGGCACCCAGAACCCCTGAGCCCAAGGCTCCGAACGAGCCCCACATGCTTTTGAGTGCGGCGGGGGAGTTCGCCACGGCCTTGAACATATTGGGTGTGGCACCAAAGGCCTTGTGGACCTGCTCCAACAGCGCCTGGCGGTTGGGAGTGGTGTTGGAAGAGTCGATCAGTTGAACGCGTGACATGGTGGTTTCCTTGTTAAAAGTGGAGGGGAAAAGCAGAGAAAAAGAATGGGGAAGCTATTGGTTGACCTTGCCGGGGAGTGACAAATCACCAGAGGCCACCTTGAAGACATCGACGACACACAACAAAGGGTTGTGCACGCTGGCATTCACTCGCAGGGCCGCCGTCACACCATCAAAACTAGCAGACTGCACCACGCCGATATCGTCAAACGGAACTTTGACTTCCAGCGTCTTGCCTTTGAAGACGGGGTTCCATCCGGGGCTGTCAATCAGTATCGGTAGGCCCGGCCAAGTCTTGGGTAGCTTGGGTTTGGTGCCCTCGGGGATGTCACCCACTTTGAGGGCACCCTTGCCACAGGCGTCGTCAGGTTGCAGCACCACCCAATGCGAGTGCCACTCGCCACCGCCCCCGGCAAACAAGGGGGTGTCGTTGAAATCCGGATGGCTGGTGACTGCAAAGGCCAAGATGCCGCTCTTGGCCTCAAAGCCGACCACCGATGGATCAACGGTGGTTGGCCACACGTATGAAAAGACCTTGCTACCCGCCAGCTTGCCGGACTTAGAGGGCTTGTTGGCACCAGCCTTTCCTGACACCGCAATGTGGAAAGTCGCAATATTGCGTTCCGTACTAATGCGGGTATGAAAGATGTCAAATGGCGCCTTCACTTTGGATGTAGGCGCACTCTGGATGCCGCCGGTATGGGGGCCGTCATGCGCCATGGCGAAGTGGCACAGGCCAGCGCATGCCATGGCAACCGCGAGTCGTTGGATAGATGAGCTTTTCTGCATTGCGATACCTCTTTGTTGTGAGTCGGTGCGAATCTGCACAGGGAGAATTGTCTTGGTCAGACCTGTATGATTGGTATCATTTAGTACATAAAACATACCTATTGATGCAAATCCATGTCAACAAACGCTGCACCTACCCTTGCATTGGATCGACTGTCGTCACTGTTGGAGCGGTTTCAGGTGTCCGCGCATCTGTTTCACACCGGTGCTTTGTGCGGTATTACCAGCTTCGATGCCCAGCCTGGTCGTGGTTTTTTCCATGTGCTTCGCAGCGGGAGCATGGTGGTAACCCACCACCAGGGTGCGCAAGCGATTCAGCGCTTGGAGATCAGCGAGCCAACGCTCTTGTTTTACCCCCAGCCTCTTGCGCATCAGTTTCACAATGCGCCGAAGGAAGGCTCGGATTTCACCTGTGCCTCCGTCCACTTCGAAGGGGATGGCAATCATCCGTTGGCGCGAGCGTTGCCGTCCGTTATCGTGTTGCCCCTTGCGCAGGTGCCGGGCTTGGCGGGAGCACTGGATTTGCTATTTCAGGAAGCCGATAACGTGCGTTGCGGACACCGGCTGATGGTGGATCGCCTGTTTGAGGTGGTCTTGCTGCAACTTTTGCGTTGGCTACTGGACCATGGTGAGGAAAGTGGCGTGTCAATGGGATTGGTATCCGGCTTGGCAGACCCCCAACTCGCGCGGGCGCTGACGGCCATACATGAGAGTCCAGAAACTGCCTGGTCCTTAGAGTCGCTTGCGGACCTTGCAGCCATGTCCCGCAGTGCATTTGCAGGGCGTTTCAAAAGGGTGGTGGGCGTAGCGCCGGCTGAATACCTGACCGATTGGCGCATGGCTATTGCGAAGAAGCAGTTGAGTCAGGGTCGTGCCGTAAAGCTCATAGCGCCTGAATTAGGTTATGCAAACGCATCCGCCCTTTCGCGCGTTTTTGCGCAGCGGGCTGGAATGTCTCCACGAGAGTGGCTCGCACGTGGTCACAAAAGTAGAGGCTGAAAAGCGCAGAACTACCGCTTCTCCAACAAGAACAGATCAACAATGGGGCAAGCCGACACACTCCAAAAGGTGCGAAGAGTCGGACTGGATTACCCGTAAGCCGACACCAGCGAGCGTCGGGTAACGCGGCGTACTTGACTTCCGACTGTACCGCGTGAAAGACCGGAAAGCGTCTATTGCGGGTGCTCCTACCTGCACCGCCTCCCGCCACAACGCGAATATGGGGTCAGAGCACACGTCCGCTGCGCTACCGGTGATCCGACCCCATATTCGCTTGCATTGCGCAACCGCCAAACCCGATCACCCGGTCGCACACACCGTTTGTCGCAATCCCTTCAAACCAGCCAAATTTCCGCGCCAAGTTCGCCAAGTACACGCAATAAAGGCCCTTTGGAAGCCATTTTCCCCTGGCACCCAAATTGCAATGAGAGGACTAACCACCCTGTCAGGAGTCTTCCATGTCTGTGTTGCTCAAGGCCAAAATTGCCGAAGTGTTCGAGGAGCCTGGCTGCGACATCAACCAGGGCAAGAGTGAGAAGGAACGCAAGAAGGGTTGCACCAAGCAGCTGAACCCGGGCGCGGCCGCGGGGGGCTGCGCGTTTGACGGGGCCAAGATTGCGTTGCAGCCCATTGCGGACGTGGCGCACCTGGTGCACGGGCCGATTGCCTGCGAGGGCAACTCGTGGGACAACCGGCACAGTGCCTCGTCGCACTCGCAGATTTACCGCACCGGTTTCACCACCGACATCAACGAGTTGGACGTGATTTATGGTGGCGAGAAGCGCCTGTTCAAGTCCATCCGCGAGATCATTGAAAAGTACGACCCGCCCGCCGTCTTCGTCTACCAGACCTGCGTGACCGCGCTGGTGGGCGACGACATTGAGGCCGTGTGCCAGCGCGCCACCGAGAAGTTTGGCAAGCCCATCATTCCGGTCAACGCGCCGGGCTTTGCCGGCCCCAAGAACCTGGGCAACAAGCTGGGTGCCGAGGCGCTGCTGGACTACGTGATCGGCACGCGCGAGCCCGAGTTCACCACGCCGTATGACATCAACATCATTGGCGAATACAACCTGGTGGGCGAGCTGTGGCAGGTCAAGCCGCTGCTGGACGCCTTGGGCATTCGCGTGCTGTCCTGCATCTCTGGTGATGGACGCTACAACGAGGTGGCCACCGCGCACCGCGCCAAGGTGAACATGATGGTGTGTTCCAAGTCCATGATCAACATCGCGACCAAGATGGAGCAGCGCTGGGGCATTCCCTACTTTGAAGGCTCGTTCTACGGCATTGGCGACATGAGCGACACGCTGCGCCAGATTGCCAAGCTGCTGGTGCAAACCGGTGCGCCCGCTGACTTGCTGGACCGCACCGAGCGCTTGATTGAAGTGGAAGAGGCCCGCGCCTGGAAGCGCATTGCGCAGTACAAGCAGCGCCTGGCCGGCAAGCGCGTGCTGCTGATCACCGGGGGCGTGAAGTCCTGGTCGGTGGTGGCGGCGCTGCAAGAGGGCGGCATGGAGATTGTGGGCACCAGCGTCAAGAAGTCCACCAAGGAAGACAAGGAAAAGATCAAGGAAATCATGGGTGAAGGGGCAGACGCCCACATGATCGACGACATGACGCCGCGCGAGATGTATGCCATGCTGCGCGATGCGCGGGCCGACATCATGCTTTCGGGCGGGCGCTCGCAGTTTGTCGCGCTGAAGGCACGCATGCCCTGGCTGGACATCAACCAGGAGCGCCACCACCCGTATGGCGGTTATGAGGGCATGGTGGAGCTGGTGGCCGAGATTGACCGCGCCATCTTCAACCCGGTCTGGCAACAGGTGCGCATTCCCGCGCCCTGGGGTGAGGACGGTGAGACGCTGGGCGCGCTGGAACTGGCGGGAGTGCAATAGCCATGGCCAGCGTCGTCGAATCCAAAAAAGCCTGTTCGGTCAATCCGCTCAAGATGAGCCAGCCGCTGGGGGCGAGTCTGGCCTTCCTGGGGCTGGACGCCTGCATGCCGGTGATGCACGGTTCGCAGGGCTGCACTTCCTTCGGTCTGGTGCTGCTGGTGCGGCATTTCAAAGAGGCGATTCCGCTGCAGACCACGGCGATGAACGAGGTGACCTCCATCTTGGGCGGCTACGACAACATCGAGGCCGCGCTGCTCAATATCCGCAAGCGTGCCGCGCCCAAAATCATTGCCATCTGCTCCACGGGTCTCACCGAGACCAAGGGCGACGATGTGGATGGTTACATCGTCACCGTGCGCAAGCGCAAGCCCGAGCTGGCCGACACCGAAATCGTCTATGTCTCCACGCCCGACTACGTGGGTGGTTTTGAAGACGGCTACGCGCATGCGGTGACCGCCATCGTGCGCACGCTGGTCAAGCCGCTGCCGGTGAAGGTGGACCAGATCACGCTGCTGCCGGGTAGCCATCTGTCGCCAGCGGACATTGACGAGCTGCGCGAGATCATCGAAGCCTTTGGCCTGACGGCTGTTGTGCTGCCCGACATTTCCGGCTCCTTGGATGGACACATTCCGCCTGACTGGCGCGGCACGACGCTGGGTGGTACCCCACTGGAGCAGATTCGCGCCGCCGGGGCTTCGGCCTTCACGATAGGGGTGGGCGAGCAAACCCGCGAGGGCGCGCTTGCCTTGCAGGAGATCGCCGGAACACCGCTGGAGGTGTTTGAGCGGCTGACCGGTCTGGAGTGCAATGACCGCCTGCTGCAACGCCTGGCGCACATCTCGGGCCGCCCCGTGCCGGCCAAATACCGGCGACAACGCAGCCAGTTGCTGGACGCGATGCTGGATGGCCACTTCTATACCGGCGGCACCAAGGTGGCCATTGCCGCAGAGCCCGACCTGCTGTTGGCTGTGGGCAGCCTGTTGCACGACATGGGGGCAGAACTGCGCTGCTGCGTGAGCACCACCAAATCGGCCGCGCACGCGCTGCTGCCAGCCGAGCAGGTGATTCTGGGCGACCTGGAGGACCTGGAGCGCGGTGCTGCCGATTGCGATGTGTTGATCACGCATTCCCACGGGCGCCAGGCGGCCGAACGTTTGGGCAAGCCGCTGTTGCGCATCGGTTTTCCGGTGTTTGACCGCATTGGCAACGCGCACCGCTGCCAGGTGGGCTACCGCGGCACCATGGCGCTGATCTTCGAGATTGCCAACACCATGATGGAGCAAATCGGACACCACCATGCCACCGACTGGCCCCTGACGCCCGAAGCCCTGCGCGCGGCAACGCACGGCGCAACGGCCAAGGCCCCCGAGTCCATCCCCCCAAGCCTGGCCGAAGCCAGTGCTTGAACAGCATCCGTCCATCCATTCAACCGACCAACCAAGGAGAGTGTGAAATGAAAATCGCCTTCGCTACACAGGACAAGGAGCGCGTGGACGCGCACTTCGGCTGGGCCAAGAGCATCGTCGTCTATGACGTATCGCCCCAGGGCCACCACTTCATCGAGAGCTTTGAATTTGGCGACAAGCTGGAGGAAGACGGCGACGAAGACAAGCTGGCCCCCAAGCTCGAAGCCATCAAGGATTGCGCCATCGTCTACGTGGCGGCCATCGGTGGCTCCGGCGCCGCACGCGTGGTGGCGATGAAGATCCATCCGATCAAGGTGCCACAGCCCGAATCCATTGCCGAGATTCTGGACAAGCTGCAGGTCGTGCTGCAGGGTACGCCCCCGCCCTGGCTGCGCAAAGCGCTGGCCAAGGACGGCGCCTACACCCCCAATTTTGAAGAAGACGAGGTCACACCATGACAGAACAAGCAACCCTGGACGCAAACACCTCTGACGAAGCGGTGGACTCCGCCAGCGACGAGGCCTATCTCGCCACGCCATTCGTGCAGCAGCTGATCAAGCAATTGCGTGCGCAGGACATGAATGGCACCTGGGACAACAAGAGCGATCTGCAATTGCTCAAGCCCTACATCCATACCGCCGAGGAGCGGCGCGCCCTGCCCATCCTGGGCGACCCGGACCCCGAGACACTGTGGCACCTGGAAATTTTCTACAACGCCATTGCCGTGGCCGTGGAGCGCGAAACCGGCCAGATGGTGTCGCCGATGATGAAGATGAGCCACGAGGGCTTTGGCCGCATGGTGCTGATTGCCGGGCGCCTGGTGGTGGTCAACAAGCAGTTGCGAGATGTGCACCGCTTTGGTTTCTCGTCCCTGGCCAAGCTGGCCGCTACCGGTGGCAAGTTCTTCGATGAAGCGGTCACCATGATCAAGACCTACCCCGCTGTGGCGCAATACGGAGCCTGAGCATGAGTACCGACGCCGAAGAGATCAAGGCGCGTTTGAAGAAACTCAACGCACGCGCCACACAGGCCAAGATGGATTTGCACGATCTGTCCGAAGAGCTTCCCACCAACTGGGAAAATATTCTGGACGTGGCCCAGCGCTGCCACGAGGCCCACGCCATGCTGATGGCGGTGCGCAAGGAGGCGGCAGCACTATGAGCACTACCTTTAGCGTGACCCTGCCCAGTGGAGCCACCTGGACCCCTACCTTCGTTTCCAAGCTGGACGATGAGAAGTGCATCGGTTGCGGCCGCTGCTTCAAGGTGTGCCCCCGGGGCGTTCTGGCTCTGGTGGGTGTGACCGAAGACGGCGAACGCGTGAGCGTGGACCTGGACGACGACGATGATGACGAGGAATACGAAAAGAAGGTCATGACCATTGCGCACCAGGAGCTGTGCATTGGCTGCACCGCGTGTTCAAAGATCTGCCCCAAGAAGTGCTACACGCACCAGTCGGCAACCATCTGAGCGCGGGCTACGACCCTATTTCCAACTCTGCCAGCTCCTGGGCCGTGAACACCCGGGAGCGCGTGTGAAACGCCTTGCCGCTGGCGCCCTCCAGCGAGAAGGTGCCGCCAGTGCCTTCAATCACATCGATGATCAGCTGCGTGTGCTTCCAGTATTCGTACTGGCCCTTGCCGATGTAGAAAGGGCAGCCGCCGATATCACCCAGGTAGACATCACCGGCGCCCATGGTGATCTCGCCGGGCAGAAAACAGTTGGCGGCGCTGTTGTCACAGCAGCCGCCGGACTGGTGGAACATCAGCTCCGGCCCATACTGGGTCTGGAGCTGCGCCACCAGTTCCAAAGCCGCCGGAGTAGCGACGACTTTGGCGACCATCAGAAGAAGCCCAGCTTGCTTTCGCTGTAGCTCACCAGCAGGTTCTTGGTCTGTTGGTAGTGGTCCAGCATGACCTTGTGGGTCTCGCGGCCGATGCCCGATTCCTTGTAGCCACCGAAGGCCGCATGCGCGGGGTAGGCGTGGTAGCAGTTGGTCCACACACGTCCGGCCTTGATGGCGCGGCCCATGCGGTAGGCCACGTTGCCGTTGCGGCTCCACACGCCGGCACCCAGGCCGTACAGCGTGTCGTTGGCAATGGCCAGGGCCTCGGCTTCGTCCTTGAATGTGGTCACGGCCAGCACCGGTCCGAAGATTTCTTCCTGGAATATGCGCATCTTGTTGTGGCCCTTGAACAGCGTGGGCTGCACGTAGTAGCCACCGGCAAGATCGCCACTCATATGGGCCTGCGCGCCACCGATCAGCACCTGGGCGCCTTCCTGCTTGCCCAGTTCCAGGTAGGACAGTATCTTGGTCAGCTGTTCTTTGGAAGCCTGTGCACCGATCATGGTGTCGGTATCCAGCGGATTGCCTTGCACGATGGCCGCAACGCGCTTCAGCACGCGCTCCATGAACTTGTCGTAGATGCTCTCCTGGATCAGCGCGCGCGATGGGCAGGTGCAGACCTCGCCCTGGTTAAAGGCGAACAGCACCAGGCCTTCGATGGCCTTGTCCAGGAAGCCGTCGTCCTTGTCCATGATGTCGGCAAAGAAGATGTTGGGCGATTTGCCACCCAGCTCCAGCGTGGCCGGGATCAGGTTGTTGGCCGCAGCCTGCGCAATCACGCGGCCCGTGCTGGTGGAGCCGGTGAAGGCGATCTTGGCGATGCGCTTGCTGGTGGCCAGCGGCATGCCGGCTTCACGGCCAAAGCCGTTGACGATGTTGAGCACGCCCGGTGGCAGCAGGTCGGCAATCAGCTCGGCCACGATCAGGATGCTGATGGGGGTGGACTCTGCAGGTTTGAGCACCACGCAGTTGCCCGCGCCAATGGCCGGTGCCAGCTTCCAGGCCGCCATCAGAATGGGGAAGTTCCACGGAATGATCTGTCCGACCACGCCCAGTGGTTCCTGGATATGGTAGGCCACGGTGTTCTCGTCGATGTTGCTTAAGGCGCCTTCTTGCGCACGCACGCAACCGGCAAAGTAGCGGAAGTGGTCGATGGTGAGGGGAATGTCGGCGTTCAGGGTTTCGCGGATGGGCTTGCCGTTGTCTACGGTTTCGGCGTAGGCCAGCAGCTCCAGATTCGCTTCCAGGCGGTCGGCGATTTTCAGCAGCACATTGGAGCGCGTGGCGGCATCGGTTTTGCCCCAGGCGTCTGCTGCGGCGTGGGCGGCGTCGAGTGCCAGTTCGATGTCGGCGGCGGTGGAGCGTGCGGCGCTGGTGTAGGGCTTGCCGGTGACCGGGGAAAGCACCTCAAAGTATTCGCCTTTGACCGGCGGCACGAACTTGCCACCGATGAAGTTGTCGTATTGGGCTTTGAATTGGACCTTGGCGTCGGCCGAGCCGGGTTTTGCGTACAGCATGTTGTGTCTCCAGGTGGTTGCGAGTGAAAAAGAGAATCCGCGCGCCACAAGGACGCCGGGCTTCACAAGCACCTGTTTGCAGGGAGTGTGCCAACCCCCTGCAGGCCGCAATCGGGCTTGAAAACGGCCCTGGCCGGGCCTGCAGTTACGCGTTACTACGGGTGTGCTGTACCCCGCACATGATGCGGTGGGACAGACTGTGTCAAAACGGAACAGCAGCGGCCATGCGTTCCCGGCGGCAAGCCCTCTTCAGGGCTTGCGTACCGCGTCAATCCCCAGCACACTGACGTCCTGGGCACCTTGTCCATGGGCGATGAGCTGGTCCATGCGCGCAGCGATGGCGGGCAATGCTGCCAAGGGGCGGTCCCCTGCGGTTTCCAGCATCAGGCGCACATCCTTGCGCGCCATGGCCAGTTCGAAGCTGGCGGCAAAGTTGCCTTTGGCCATGTTCCCGCCACGCCCACCCACCATGGCGTTCAGGTCCAGCAAACCGATCAGCTTGACGGCATCCTGCGGGTCAACCCCACTGGCTTGCGCCAACGTCAAAATATCGGCCATCAGCGCCGAGACGCCAATGATCATGGCATTGCCAAGCAGCTTGTTGGCGGCGGCCAGGTCGGCGCGCTCACCCATGTACTGCAGACGGGTGGTCATGGCGGCCAACTCGGCCTGCACGCGCTCGAACAGCACGCGGGGCCCGGCCACCATCATGGAGCCCTGCGCGTTGCGCGCGGCGTGCGGCCCCATGAAGACCGGACAGTGCAGGTAATGGATGCCTTGCGCTGCCAGACGTGCCGCGCGCTCGGCAGTGCGCACCGGCGAGGTAGTGGTGTGGTCAATCAGCACGGCGTCCGCAGCCAGCCCGGCCCGCGCCGCGGCGATAACGTCGTCGACCACCGCGTCGTCTTTCAGCACCAGGTGCACCCGCGTTGCAGCCCGCACGGCATCTGCGGGAGTGGGCGCAGCCTTGACGCCAAACTGTTCCAACGCGAGAGCCTTGTCGGGTGTGCGGTTCCAGGCTGACACGGTGTCGCCGCGTTTGGCTGCGGCTTCTGCGAATGCGGCGCCGAGCAGGCCGGTGCCGAGAAATGCGATGCTTGCCATGGTGGTCTTTTCAAGGAGTTGAAGGTTACGGAGTTGCTGTCGTCGTGGCCGTTTGGGTGGTAGTGCGCAGTTGGGTCAAATCGAAGCCTTGTGCCGAGGCCGATGCCAGAGCGGCCTCCATCAGCTTGGCCGGCAGTTGCGGCGTGCGCGACAGCACCCACAGGTACTTGCGGTTGGGGTTACCGACCACGGCCCAGCGGTATTCGGGGTCCAGCCCCAGAACCCAATAGTCGGACTTGAAGGGCCAGAAGAATGACACCTTGAGGCGACTGTTGCCAAAGCCTTCTACCACGGTGGCTTTGCCGGTGGCATCGTCAAAACCGCCATCGGTTCGGCAGCGGTTGTGCACGCTGAGGGAGCCATCGGCCACCGCTGCGTACTCCGCCGTGGTGTCGGCCACGCAGTTGCGCTGAAAGAACATGGGAAAACTGGCGATCTCGAACCACTTGCCGCTGTAGCGGGCCAGGTCAACCGATGGCACGCTGCTCACGGTCGCCTGCGCAAGCGTCACCGAGGGCATGACAAACACAAACGCTGCAAGCAGCGCAGAGGGAAATTTCAAGTGGAGCCTCGTCAATCACATAGTCAATAACAAGGCAAATCATCGCATGGCCCTCAATGGCCTTGCCCCGTTGGGCACAAATGACCGCTACACAACCGCAGGATTACTTGCCAGCAACGCCCGCGTTCGGAAAGAACAACTGTTCGCCGCCAATCTTGTAGCTGGCAATCACCGCTTGCCCCGGCGCAGACACCACCCAATCCACAAACTTCTGGCCATCGGCCGCCTTGACGTGGGGGTGTTTGGCCGGGTTGACCAGCATCACGCCGTACTGGTTGAACAGCTTGGTGTCACCTTCGACCAGCACCGTCAGATCACCCCGGTTCTTGAAGCTCAGCCAGGTGCCGCGGTCGGCCAGCACATAGGCGCCGGTGCCGGATGCCATATTCAGCGCCGGGCCCATGCCGCAGCCGCATTCCTTGTAGCCAGTGCCTTTGGTATCGGCAAGGCCGGCCAGTTTCCAGAAGCGCAACTCGGCGGCGTGGGTGCCGCTCTTGTCGCCGCGCGAGATGAAACTTGCGTTGGCAGCGGCCAACTTCTTCAGTGCTTCGACCACGTCCTTGCCCCGCGTATGGGCCGGGTCAGCAGCGGGGCCCACCAGCACAAAGTCGTTGTACATGACCGGGAAGCGCTTGACCGCAAAGCCGTCGGCGACGATCTTCTCTTCGGCCACCTGGTCGTGCACAAACAGCACGTCGGCATCGCCCCGGCGGCCCATGTCCAGCGCCTGGCCGGTACCCAGTGCCACCACCTTGACGTCAATGCCGCTGGCTTTTTTGAACTCCGGCAGCAGGTGCGCAAACAGGCCCGATTGCTCGGTTGACGTTGTGGAAGCCACCACGATGCTCTGAGCCTGCACGGCCACAGATGCTACACAAACGATAGCGGCAACCGTATATTTCACGAGGGCTAGAGGCCGATTATTCATGTGATCTTTCATGCAAACTCTCCTTTGACAAACAAATGGGCGGCGGGGTAGCTCCTCTGCAGAATGTCCCCGCCAAAAAAATCCGCCACCGGCAAATCAGCCAGCACGCGGCCCTGCTCCAGGTACAGCACGCGGCTTGCCAGCCGCTTCACCTGGCCCAGGTTGTGGCTGGCAAAAACCAGGGTCATGGTCTGGCTCTGGTGGGCAAATTCGTGGATCAGGGCCTCGACCTCGCGCTTGGCGTGCGGGTCCAGGCTGGCCGTGGGCTCGTCGAGCAACAACACCTGGGGTGCCAGCGCCCAGGCCCGCGCCAGGGCCACCCGCTGCTGCTGGCCACCGGACAGCGTGCGGGCGTTGCGCAGTGCAAGGTCGGTCAGCCCGACCCGCGCCAGCGCGGTGTGGGCCCTGGCCTTGGCGTCTGTCCAGGCCACGCCGCGCAACCACAGGCCCAGCGCAATATTGCCCAGCACCGGCATGCGCATCAGGTGGGGCCGCTGGAACAGCATGGCCTGCAACACGGCGGGGTCGCGCAGCACGCGCCCGGCCGTGGGTGCAGCCAGCCCATGCAGCACGCGCAGCAGCGTGCTCTTGCCGCTGCCGTTGGCACCTACCAGGGCCACGCGCTCGCCCGGTTGGACGGCCAGCGTCACGTCGTGCAAGGCCCGCACACCCCGGGCTGCCGGGCCAAAATGCACGCCCGCCTGGTGCAGGTCAAACACATTCTTCATGCCGCAGCCTCCACCGTGGCTACGGCCATCCGGCTGCCGCCTTCGGCATGTTCGCGCGAGTAGCGCACGGCGGCAATCAGGCCATTGAGCAGCAGCACCACGCCCAGCAGGACCATGCCCAGCCCCAGGGCCAGCGGCAGGTCGCCCTTGCTGGTTTCCAGCGCAATGGCCGTGGTCATGACACGGGTAAAGCCTTCGATATTGCCGCCCACAATCATCACCGCACCCACCTCGGAGATGGCGCGGCCAAACGACGCGATCACCACGGTGAGCAAGGCGTAGCGCTCGTCCCAAGCCAGCAACAGGCTGCGCAACAGCGTGCGGGCACCCAGTGACTGCAGTTGCTCGCCATGGGCATTTTCTGCATCCTCCACGGCCTGGCGGGTCAGCGCCGTGACCACCGGCAACACCAGCAGTGCCTGCGCCAGCACCATGGCATGGAAGGAAAACAGCCAGCCCAGAAAACCCAGTGGTCCGCTGCGCGACAGCAGCAGGTAGACCACCAGCCCGACTACCACCGATGGCACCGCCAGAAACGTGTTGAGCAAGGCCAGCACCGCCGTGCGTCCGCGAAAGCGGGCCACACCCAGCCAGGCGCCCAGGGGCAACCCCACGGCGCATGCGATGGCGCAGGCGGTGGCACTGACAGACAGGGAGCGACCCACAATGGCCAGCAGGCCGGGGTCCAGCGAGACCATCAATTGCAGGGCGGAGGCGGTACTGTGCGCGAGAGTGGTCATGGCTTGGGGTATCGTAGCCAATGACACAATCTCCAGCGATATGAAACGCCATGCATAGGCTCCAGTTCCACTACACCCTTTCCCGCGACAGCAGCCCGGCGCTGGTGCGCAACCCGCTGATGGATTTGCTGCAGGCGGTGGCCACGCAGGGGTCGATCTCGGCCGGCGCCCGTGCGCTGGGCCTGTCCTACCGCCATGTATGGGGCGAACTCAAGCGCTGGGAGAACGAGCTGGGCAATGAACTGGTGGTATGGGAGAAGGGCCAGTCGGCACGCCTGACCGAGTTTGGCACCAAGCTGATGTGGGCCGAGCGCCAGGCCCAGGCCCGCCTCGCCCCGCAGATTGAAGCCCTGCGCGGCGACCTGGAGCGCGCCTTTGCCGTGGCCTTTGACGCCAACGCCCATGTGGTCACGCTATATGCCAGCCATGACGATGCGCTGACCGCGCTGCGCGAACATGCGCTGGGGCCCTCGCAGTTGCACCTGGACATCCGCTTCTGCGGCAGCGTGGATGCCATTCGCGGCCTCAACGAAGGGCGTTGCGTGATGGCCGGTTTCCATACCTTGCAGCACCCGGCGCCGGGCTCGCTGGCCGAGCGGGTCTACAAGCCGCTGCTGCAGCCGGGCCTGCACAAGATCATCGGCTTTGCAGAGCGCACCCAGGGCCTGATGGTCGCCGCCGGTAACCCGCTGCAACTGCAATCGCTGCAGGACGTGCAACAGCGCAAGGCACGCTTCATCAACCGCGCACTGGGCACCGGCACGCGCGTGGTGTTCGATGAGCTGTTGATCCAGCAGGGCCTGGTGCCGACGGACATTCAGGGGTTTGAGCGCACCGAGCCGTCGCACACCGCGGCGGCGCTGGCGATTGCATCGGGTGCGGCCGACGTGGCCCTGGGCATTGAAGTGGCGGCGCGGGCGCAGGGCCTGGACTTTGTGCCCCTGGTGCAGGAAAACTACCACCTGGTGTGCCTGAAATCAGCGTTGGACGATCCGGCTATCGTCGCTTTGCGCTCGGTTCTTCAAAGTGCCCAATGGCAACAGCAATTGGCTGCGATTGCGGGCTACGCGCCGTCACAGTGTGGCGAAGTGCTGTCGCTGCGGGCGGTTTTACCGTGGTGGAGCTTTTCGCGGCGCAAGGCGCATACAGCGCCGTCATCGGTCTAGCGGGAGAAATCGCTCAGGCGCGGGGGTCAAACCTGGGCGAGTATTTTTTCAGGAACGGCTTCAACAGCATGTCTTCCTTGATCACGTGGTTGATCAGCCATTCCCGCAAAAATGCGCCAAAGTGTTCGGCGGCTGCAGCGTCCCAGACGTTGCCGATTTCCCGCGCCACTTGGGATAGTTTGACGAGCAATGCCTCATGCGAGGCGTGAATGTGGTCCATACCTGTAAAACCGACGGCCGCCGCAATTTTTTCTTCCAGTGCGAAATGCAGCTTGGAGTAGTTGAATAGCTGATCCAGCGCTGCGGCCAACTCGGGGCGGCTCATCTTCTGCAAGCTGCTGTTGGCCAGATTGATGATCTCAATGAGGTGCTTGTGATCCGAATCGATCAGGTCATTGCCAACACTCAACTGTTCCCGCCATTGCAAACCCATACGACCCCACCCAAAAAAAACAATGGCGGCCATCATATGGCACGATCAACAGCACCACGCTTACAGGCAAGCGAACGGGAGGAGGTTCTCCGGTCCTAGGGTTTGACCATGGGCCAGGCGCGCCGCGCCCACTCACTCATGCCGCCCTGCACAAAGCGCACATTGGTGTAGCCCTTTTCGCGCAAGAACTTCCAGGTTGCGCTGGAGCGGTTCTGGGTGTTGCAGATCAGCAGCACGGGGCGCTTGGGGTCGTTCGGGATTTCGCTGATGCGGGCGGCCAGCTGGCGCATCGGCAGCAGCTGCATGCCGGGCGCAACACCGGTGGCGTGCTCCTGCGGCTCGCGGATGTCGATCACCAGCGATTTGCCACTCTCCAGTTCCTGGCGCGCAACGTCCAGCGAGACCCACTCGGCGTCCACGCGCACCTGCGCCTGGGCCAGACCCAGGATGCCCAAGCCAGACAGCGCCACGAGCGTACGGCGATTCAATGTGAAGTATTTCATTGGGGTGCCATGTCTTCCCAGGCCTTGATGACTTCGGCTGTGTACATCAGCGCCGGGCCACCGCCCATGTAGACGCAGACGGTGAGCATTTCTTCCAGCTCAGCGCGCGTGCACTGCAACTTGTGGAGAGCCTTCACATGAAAGCCAATGCAGCCTGAGCAGTGCTGCGTGACGCCAATCGCCAGGGCAATCAGCTCTTTGTGTTTGGCGCTGAGTGCGCCCTCTTTCACGGCGGCACCGGCCAGCTGGCCAAACGCCTGCATGGCCTCGGGTTGCGCCTTGCGCAGGGGCGACAAATTGGCATTGATGTCCTTGATCAGTGCGACATGGTCAAAGGTACTCATGGTGGGGCTCCGGGTAGTCCAGTAATGCGCAAATTATACCCCCATGGGTATGTTTTGATCCAGATCAAAGTAAACAGATGGTACCGAGAACAGAATCACTACATCAGCAATTACGAATCTTTGTAGTTGTTCATGTAAAGGTCTCTCATGGCACACAACCTCCACCGTGTCGCGCAAATGGTCCTCCTGGCCGGCTGGCTCGGACTGACAGTCGCAACGAACGCCTGGGCCGAAGCACCCAAGCCCCTCAAACACACCACCACAGCGGACCACTCCAAGTTCAAGGAACTGGACCAAAAATTTAACTCCGGTCCCGAGGTCACCAAGGCCTGTCTGGCCTGCCACACCGAGGCTGCCAAGCAAATCCACAAAACCCAGCACTGGAAGTGGGAGTTCACCAACCCCGACACCCAACAGGTCTTGGGCAAGAAACACGTCGTCAACAATTTTTGCACGTCCGTCAAATCCAACGAAGCGGCCTGCAACAGCTGCCACATTGGCTATGGCTGGAAGGACGACACATTTGACTTCACGGTCGAAGAAAACGTGGACTGCCTGGCCTGCCACGATGCCACTGGCAAATACAAAAAACCCTCAGGCTTTGCCGGCAATCCGGTCACCAGGGACACCGAATTTCCACCCGGGTCAGGCAAGATCGTCCGCGGCATCAACCTGAGTGAAATCGCCAAGAAAGTTGGCCCGACCAAACGCACAACCTGCGGTGCCTGCCACTTCAATGGCGGTGGCGGTGACGGCGTAAAGCACGGCGACCTGGACAGTTCACTCGAAGCACCCAACAAAGAGCTCGATGTGCACATGGATGTGGACGGCAACAACTTCAGTTGCGCTACCTGCCACAAGACCGATGGTCACCAGGTTCCCGGCAGCCGCTACGCACCTACCGCAAAAGACAAAGACCCGGCCCATCTGCGCGGCAAGGCCGAGACCACCAATCCGGCCACCTGCCAGGCATGCCATGGCCAGGCTCCCCACCAGGAAGCCAAGATCAACAACCACACCAACAAGCTGGCCTGCCAGACCTGCCACATACCGGCCTACGCCCGCGGCGGCCAACCCACCAAGATGACCTGGGACTGGTCTACCGCCGGCAGGATGGGCCCTGATGGCAAGCCCATGACCGTGAAAGATGAAGACGGATACGACACCTACATGTCCATCAAGGGCGACTTCACGTGGAAAGAAAACGTCAAGCCCGAATATGTATGGTTCAACGGGACCGTTCACTACACACTGATGGGTGACAAGATCGAGAAGGGCGACAAGCCCACCCAGATCAACCGCTTTGAAGGTAGCGCCACCGACGGCAAATCCATGATCTGGCCGGTCAAGATTTTCCGTGGCAAGCAGGTCTATGACCCGGTCAACAAATCCCTGGTCATCACCCACCTGGCCGGCAATGACGACACCGCCTTCTGGAAGAACCTGAACTGGGACAAGGCGGTTGCCGCCGGCATGGCCACCTCCAGCGCCAAGTACTCCGGCAAGCTTGACTTCATCGAAACCGAAAGTGCCTGGCCCATTACCCACATGGTCGCGCCCAAGGAAAAAGCCGTGGGCTGTGTGGAATGCCACACCAGCAATGGCCGCCTGGAAAAGATTGACGGCGTCTACATGCCGGGGCGCGGTAGCGACCATGCCCGCTGGCTTGAACTGGGTGGCTGGGCCATGGTCATCCTGACCCTGGTGGGCGTCACCGGCCACGGCCTGATTCGCATCCTTACCCACAAACGCACCCGCTAAACCGGAGAACCACTATGTCACGCGTTTACCTCTTCAAACCCTTCGAGCGCTTCTGGCACTGGTCGCAAGCTGCACTGATCATCACCATGCTGCTGACCGGCTTTGAGGTGCACGGCACCTACTCGCTCTTCGGCTTTGCCAAGGCGGTGGGCTACCACACCATTGCCGCCTGGACTCTGGTCGGCCTGTGGATCTTTGCCATCTTCTGGCACGTGGCCACTGGCGAATGGCGCCACTACATCCCCACCACGGACAAGATCATCGCCATTGCCAACTACTACTCATCGGGCATCTTCAAGCATGAGCCCCACCCCTTCAAGCCCAGTGCCATCAACAAGCACAACCCCCTGCAGCGCCTGACCTATCTGGCGGTGTTGACCCTGCTCAGTCCGCTGATCTGGGTGACCGGGGGCCTTTACCTCTTCTATGCCGATTGGTCGGCACTGGGGCTTGACTTCTTGAAGCTCGAATGGGTTGCCACCGGCCACACGCTGGGCGCCTTTTTGATGTTGGCCTTCCTGATCTCGCACCTCTATCTGGCCACCACCGGCCACAAGGTGTACTCGCAGGTCATGGCCATGATCACTGGCTGGGAAGACCTGGGCCACGAGTCCAAGTAAGTCTGCCACATGCAAATTGCAATGTTGAAAACAAGGAGTTAGTCATGAGAACACAGTTCAAACAAAACCTGCTCGCCGCGGTGATTGCGGGCATGCTACTGCCCGTGGCAGCCCAGGCCGCAGAGGCTGATTTGCTGAAACGCATTGAAGCACTGGCCCAGCAGAACGAACGTTTGGCACAACAGCTTGAGGAACTCAAAGGCCAGGTCAAGGCCAACGAAGCCAAGGCTGCCAAGGCCGCTGCACCCGTTGCTGCGGAAGCGCCCAAGGTCGATACCGCTGCACTGGATGACCTCAAGAGCCAGGTCAAAAAGCTCGAAGACAAATCACTGGGCAAGTGGCTCACTGTGGGTGGCGACTACCACTTTCGCTATGACTACCTGAAGGGCGACACCAAAACCTTTACCGACGTGAATGCGACGTTTGCAAAGGTTGGACAAGCGCTGCAAGGCGACTTCTTCGCCAACCCATCCTCCGTTGCAGGCAGCTCCCGGTACTTTGGCGCACCCCAGGCGGGCGGCATGTCCACCGCCAGCGCGTTGTCGGGCCTGATGGGTTTCTCGCAATCCATGGGCAACGTGGCCACTTTCGACCAGGCGCGCGCGTTCCTGGGCACGCCGGCCAACGCGGGCATGTTGCAGGGCATCGGCGGATTTGCGCAAACGATTGGGGCCTACACACCTGAGAACAGCAGCCTGATGACCAACCGCTTTGCGCTGGACCTGAACGCCAAGGCCACGCAGGACGTCAGCGTCACCGCCCACCTGACGATGTACAAGGTGTTTGGCGCACAAAATGAAAACGCTGTCACCAATAGTGGCTCTGCGCCCTTCTTTGCTGACCGCGTCGGTGTGTTTGACGGCACGCTCAGCCATGTACCGTCCAACAGCTACCTGAATGTGGACCGCGTGTACGCCACCTGGAGCAATATCGCCGACCAGGAGATGTGGTTCTCGGTCGGCCGTCGCCCCTCCACCGGTGGCGCCCCCAGCAACCTGAAGAACAACATTCCACGCCCCGGCAATGGCGGCACACCATCGCTGCTGGTGGACTACGCCTTTGACGGCATGACCGTGGGCTATGCGCCCGAGATTGACTCGCTGCCCGGTGCCTACGCAAAAATCTGCTACGGCCGTGGCTTTGAGAGCGGCTTCCGCAACACGCCCACCAACTCGCTGGCCGACACCGACATGGTGGGTATCGCCATCATCCCCATCGACACCGACCCACTGCGCGTGTGGCTGCAATGGAACCGGGGCATGAACATCTTTGATGCGCCCACCATGAACAACACCTACTTTGGCAACACCGTTGCCAAGACCAACCTGGGTGACATCGACTGGTATGGCGTGGGCTTCATGAGCACGTTCAAAAAGATGGGCCCCGGCAACCTGCACATCTTTGGCGATGTGGGCATGAGCGTGACCCACCCCAACAACAATGTGTCAGCCCAGTTTGGCTTCCAGGGCCTGATGACCGGTGGCTTCTTCAACCCCGAAGCCCCCACCAGCAAGACCGGCACCGCCGTGGCACTGGGTGTGCGCTACGACCTGCCGTCCAAGACCCTGTTTGGCTTTGAGTACAACAACGGATCCAAAGACTGGATCACCTTTGCACCCGCAGCCGACGACATGTGGACATCCAAGGTAGGCGTCCGCGGCGATGTGTATGAGGCTTACATGATCCAGGAGCTGGACCGCATGCCCATTTCGTCCTTCTTCAGCAAGGCCTTCTTCCGCCTGGGCGTGCAGCGCTATGACATCAAGTACACCGGCAGCAACAACTGGGTAGGTGCACCGGTTGCCATGTCCGACGTCAACGGCCAGATGATGACCACCACACCGCTGTCCACCGCCACCAATATTTACGCCACGTTTGACGTGAAGTTCTGATTACCCCCTTTCCTCAATCACCCAAGGAGAAAACCATGAAAACCAAACTATCAACCCTGATCGCCACCATCGTGCTGGGCCTGTCCAGCGCTACCTTTACCGCCAACGCCTTTGCGGAAGAAGGCAAGATGGTCGGCCCCGTGACCAAGATCACGCTGGCTGCCGACGGCAAGTCCGCAACCGTGATCCTGAAAGACGCAAAGTCCGGCACGCCCACCACGCTGACCATCACCGATGACCTGACCCTGGACAAGTTCAAAGACAAGCGCATCGTGGAAGGCGACGAGATCCGTGCCCGTTGGGAAAAAGACGGCAAGAACACCAGCAAGTCGTTCAAGAAGACAGCTGGCTGCTAAGCCGCACGCGCTGCGCGGGTCCGGGATCCCGACCCCCGCAAAGTGCGTTTCATTGAAGTGGGATCTGTTGTTGAAGGAGTTTCACCATGAAACGCATGATTCTGGCTGCCATGCTGGCCGCCTCGGCATTTGCCTGGAATGCCATTGCAGCTACCCCGCCACCTGTCGAGCCTGACGAAGTAGTCAACGAGCAGATGGTCACGTTCTATGAACAAGGCGCCATCGGCAAGACGGTCTGGGTAGTGGATAGCCGACCCGCGGGCAAGTTCCTCTCAGGCCACATCCCCGGCGCCATCAGCCTGCCCCTGGACAAGCTGATGAAAGAGCCCGCGAGTGTCGATGCAATGGGCATTCCCAAGACCGGCAAGGTCATCTTCTACTGCGCCGGTCGGGAGTGCACGCTGTCAGTGGACTCCGCTGCCATCTTCCGGAAGATGGGCTACAGCGACGCCTGGGTGTATCGCAATGGCGTACCCGGCTGGAACCAGAAGGCCCAACCCCTGCTGGCCGAAGAACCCTTTGTCAAGAAGGGCAACCTGATCCTGATTGACACCACGGCTGGCAAAGACACCATCGTCACGGCCAACAACAAGACCGTGCAGTTGACTATTGCCGATCTCAAGGGCGCAAGGGGTCAGGCAGCTCTGGGCGCGTTGTCCAAGAATGCTCCGCTGGTCGTGATTGGTCGCGGTGACATGGCAGCGGTCAACGCCACCATGGAAGAGCTGCGCGAAATGGACTTCCGCCGTCTGGCCTACTTTCCGTTAAGCGCCTGGAAAGAGCCTCTGGCTGCCGCACCCGCCGTCACCACGCTCAATTGGGCACCTGTGTATGGCCCCGGCCAGGTCTCGCCCAAGGCGTTTGAAGAAGCCGTCGCGGCTGGCAAGTTCATCCTTGATGTGCGTCCGGCAGCCGACTATGCGCGCGGGCACTTCAAGGGTGCCATGAGCCTGCCCATTGAAGACATGGAAAGAGACTTTGCCAAGATTCCCAAAGACACCCCCGTCTTCGTGAACTGCGCCACCGGAGCCAAGAGCCAGAAGACCTACGACATTCTGGGACGCAAGGGCTACACCAACATCTCGTATCTGGATGCCGAAATCTCCTGCAAGGGTGAAGCCTGCACCATCAAGGAATGAGCGTGCTGTGCTGGCACCCCGCCCTGTTGCCAATGGCCCTGCTGGCGGCAACCGCGTTCAACGCGCTGCCAGCCTGGGCCGATGGGCCGGAGTTGCTGAAGATCATCGGACAGGACAAAGAGTTCGTGGTCCAGACACCTACCGGCCCCTTCACGATCACGCGGACCATGACGGTCTGCGCGCGCAACAAGGGGTTCCTGCAACCGCTGGTGCCCCTTCCAGGCGTGCGCCCGGTCACGGAAATTGAGGTGCTGCAGGCATTGAACGAGCCGAGCACGATGGTGATCGACATGCGCGACGAGGACGAACCGCTGGAAGCCACCATCCCCAACAGTTACCACATCCCGTTCAACGAGCTCGAAGACCGCATGGACGAGATGGGTTGCACCCGCCAGGGCAGGGGCCCATGGGATTGCGCGAAAGCGCCCCAGATCGTGGCCTTCTGCAATGGCCCCGTCTGCCCGCAAAGCCCCATCGGCATTGCCAGCATGGTGCGCGCGGGCTTCCCCGCGACCAAGATTTCGTACTACCGCGGCGGAATGATGGACTGGGAGGCCCTGGGCCTGACCACCGTCACCGGCAACCGCCCCACACACAAGTAATTTTTCTCAACCGGAGTCATCCATGAAACATACAAAGATCATCCTCGCCGCCCTCATGACCCTGTCACTGAGCGGCTACGCCCAAACGCCCACCGAGACATTCTTCAATGTCACCAG
>Ga0208514_100484_pt1 | contig 21369 bp, 21 predicted proteins | sample LakWasMet70_HOW9_2_FD_183900 | JGI IMG/M metagenome (GOLD analysis project Ga0208514, IMG submission 183900) | Freshwater sediment methanotrophic microbial communities from Lake Washington under simulated oxygen tension - Sediment Metagenome... | ecosystem: Environmental > Aquatic > Freshwater >...
ACAAATCAACAACTACAGCACCACCAGCACAACGCTGGCAGCATACAAAACTGGTGCCCTTTGCGGGAATCGGACCCGCGACCTCTCCCTTACCAAGGGAGTGCTCTACCACTGAGCCAAAAGGGCAAAATCTTTACAAACCTATCGCAAAAAACCGACTGTGGAGCGGGGTAGGAGAATCGAACTCCTCGCTTTAGCTTGGAAGGCTAAGGTATTACCACTATACGAACCCCGCATAGGCTCATCCAATTACAGTCAAGCTCATCACTTGGTGGAGAGGGCTGGATTCGAACCAGCGTACTCGTAAGAGGGCAGATTTACAGTCTGCTGCCATTAACCACTCGGCCACCTCTCCTAAGGTGAACCCCGGATTATGCCACGGGTTTTTGACCTTGTCATATCCGGGCACCGAGATTTTTCCAATTCGACGCTAAAAAATGGGCCGTTGGCAAGCAGGCTCAGACGGGCGACGGGTGCGTGTCACGCCAGGCTCGCGCCTGTGAAAAGTGGCTGCACCCGATAAAGGGCAGAGGCGGCCGCAGTGCCGACAACGGAGAGGGGTGGTTGGCTGTCAGCACCAGGTGGCGGCTGGCATCGATCAACGGACGTTTGCCTTGGGCATGCGCACCCCAGAGCATGAAAACGGCCGGTTGGGCCTCTTGGGATACCTGGTGGATGATGGCGTCGGTCAGCAGTTCCCAGCCCTTGCCGGAGTGGCTTGCGGGTTGCCCCTCCTCCACTGTCAGGCACGTGTTGAGCAGGAGAACGCCTTTTTGCGCCCATTTCACCAGGCTGCCGCCGGGCTGCGGCAGGGTTGGAATGGGCGTGCCCAGATCGCGCTGCAACTCCTTGAAAATATTGCGCAGGGAGGGTGGAAATGGCACCCCCGGCGCCACGGAAAACGCCAGCCCCTCGGCTTGGCCACGCCCGTGGTAGGGGTCCTGCCCCAGGATGACGACCCGCACGGCGGAAGGCGGTGTCAACTGCAGGGCCCGCAGCGGCTGCGGCGGAAAAATGCTCGCGCCGGCCTGCAGGCGCTGCTGCAGAAACCCCAGCAGCCCCTGTCCCGCCGCCGACTGGAAAAAACCGTCCACCAGCGGCCGCCATCCGGGCGCCACCGGCCAGGCCAATGGATCGGCTGACTGCAACTGCGCGCCAGCGGGCGCCGGGGGTGGCGCTTTCAGCCTGGACAGGGTTTCGTCGGGCATGGATGGGGACATGGCGGCTCCGTTTGTTAACCAAACAGGGCGGCTAGCGCTTCACCCGGGTCCGGCGCGCGCATGAAGGCCTCGCCGACCAGGAAAGCGTTGACACCGGCGGCGCCCATGCGCAGCACGTCGTCGCGGTTCAGGATGCCGCTCTCGGTCACCAGCAGGCGGTCAGCCGGCACCTGGGCCTTGAGCGAGAGCGTGGTATCCAGCGTGACCTCAAAAGTCTTCAGGTTGCGGTTGTTGATGCCGATCAGCGGCGTCTTGAGCTTGAGTGCACGCTCCAGTTCGGCGCCGTCATGCACCTCCACCAGCACTGCCATGTCCAGGCTGCGGGCGATGGCCTCCAGGTCTTTCATCTGCGCGTCATCCAGGCAGGCGGCGATCAGCAAAATGCAGTCCGCGCCCATGGCCCGGGACTCATAAATTTGGTACGGGTCAACCATGAAATCCTTGCGCAGCACGGGCAGCTGGCAGCTGGCGCGCGCCTGTTTCAGGTAGTCCACTTCACCCTGGAAAAACTGCACGTCGGTCAACACCGACAGGCAGGCCGCGCCGTGCTCGGCGTAGCTTTGGGCGATGTCGGCCGGAATGAAGTCTTCGCGCAGCACGCCCTTGCTGGGGCTGGCCTTTTTGATCTCGGCAATCACGGCCGGCTTGCCTAGGGCGATTTTCGCCTTGAGTGCGTCGACGAAATCGCGCGTCAGCACCCGCGATTCGGCATCCGCCCGCACCACGGCCAGCGATTTGCGCTGGATGGCGGCAGCCACCTCCTCGCGCTTGACCGCCACAATCTTGTCCAGAATATCGCTCATGCTGTTCCCTTTGCGGCTATTTCGCCCGATAGTTTGATCAGTGCCTGCAGCTTGGCCTTGGCCGCGCCGGATTCGATGGCGGCGCGCGCCAGCTGGATGCCGTCCACCATGCTGGTCGCCACATTGGCGGCGTACAGCGCCACACCGGCGTTGAGCACCACGATGTCCTTGGGTGCGCCAGGCTGGTTGTCCAGAACCCCCAGCAGCATGGCCCGGGACTGGTCGGGTGTCTCCACCTTGAGCGCGCGGTTGCTGGCCATGACCATGCCAAAGTCTTCCGGGTGGATTTCGTATTCGGTGACCTTGCCGTCTTTCAGCTCGCCCACCAGCGTGGAAGCACCCAGGCTCACCTCGTCCATGCCGTCGCGGCCATAGACCACCACAGCATGTTCGGCGCCCAGGCGCTGCATGACCCGCACCTGGATGCCCACCAGGTCGGCATGGAACACGCCCATCAGGATATTGGGTGCGCTGGCCGGATTGGTCAGCGGGCCTAGCAGGTTGAAGATAGTCTTGATGCCCATTTCGCGGCGCACTGGCGCCACGTTCTTCATGGCCGGATGGTGGTTGGGCGCGAACATGAAGCCGATACCCGTCTCCGCCACGCACTGTGCGATCTGTGTGGGCGACAAGTTGATGTTCAGGCCCAGTGATTCGAGCACGTCGGCGCTGCCACTTTTGCTGCTGACGCTTCTGCCCCCGTGCTTGCTGACCTTGGCCCCGGCCGCCGCGGCCACAAACATCGAACAGGTCGAGATATTGAAGGTATGCGAGCCGTCGCCGCCGGTGCCCACAATGTCCACCAGATGGGTCTTGTCGGCGATATCGACCTTGGTCGAGAACTCGCGCATGACCTCGGCCGCCGCCGTGATCTCGCCAATGGTTTCCTTCTTGACGCGCAGCCCGGTGATCAGCGCCGCCATCATCACCGGCGACATCTCGCCGGCCATGATTTGCCGCATCAGGTGCAGCATCTCGTCGTGAAAGATTTCGCGGTGTTCGATGGTGCGCTGCAGAGCCTCCTGCGGGGTGATCTGGCCAAGTAGTGTGGGCATGGTGCTTCCTTTTTTAAGCGTTGGGCGACGGCGTGAGCGCCAGTTTGATTCCAAATCCAATGAACAGGGTGCCGGCCACGCGGTCCAGCCAGTGCAGACTATTTTTTAGCAGACTGGCCCGGCGGGCCAGCCAGGCCGCTGCCAGCGCCCAGCCAAGGTTCACCCACAGGCCGTTGAAGTTGAACAGCAGGCCCAGCAGCAAAAAGGCCAACGGCTTGTGCTCCACCGTGGGGGCAATGAACTGCGGCAAAAAGGCCAGAAAGAACAGCGCAACCTTGGGGTTCAGCGCATTGGTCCAGAAGCCACGCAGGAAAATAGCTCTGTAGCCATTCTGGCCACTAGTCCTCGTGGAATCTGGTAATTCTGCTTCCAAATCAATAGCAGATCCGGCTTTCGACAGCAACAGCCTGCAGCCCACATAGACCAGGTAGACCGCGCCCAGCCACTTCAGCACAGTGAACGCCGTAGCGGATGCCGCCATCAGGGCACTGACGCCCACGGCGGCGGCCACGATGTGCACAAAGCAACCGGCCGCTATGCCCAAAGCTGCCACCACGCCGGCGCGGGCGCCACCGCGCAGGGCGTGGGACACGATGTACAGCACGTCGGGGCCGGGTGTCAGGTTCAGCAACAGGCCGGCGATAACGAACAGCAGCAGGGATTCCGGGGTCATGGCAAGGCTCCCCGGGTTCAGTAGGGACCCGCGCCGCCAATGGCGGCAGACGGGTGGTCAGCCTGGGTAAAAAACTGCCGCACACAGGCAATCGTGTGGTCAATTCCGGCTGCGTCCACGTCCAGGTGGGTGACAAAGCGCAGACCGATCAGGCCGGTAGCCAGCACGCCGCGGTCCTTCAGAAAGGCCAGCAGCGCTGGCCCCCGGTCGCCGGCCACATCCACGAACACGATATTGGTCTGGGCAGAGCGCACGGTGAGGCCATCCACCCCCTGCAACCCAGTGGCCAGGCGCTGGGCCAGGGCGTGGTCGTCGGCCAGGCGCTCAACATGGTGGTCCAGCGCGTGCTGCGCGGCTGCGGCCAGCAGGCCAACCTGGCGCATGCCGCCGCCGGCCATCTTGCGGATGCGGTGGGCACGGGCAATCAGTTCGCGGCTGCCACACAGGGCGGAACCCACCGGCGCGCCCAGACCCTTGCTGAAGCACACAGAGACGCTGTCGAACAGGCCGGTGATGCGCCGCGCGGCACCCCAGGCCGTCTCGCTACCCGCCTTGGATGCCACGGCCGCATTGAACAGGCGCGCGCCGTCCAGATGCAGGGCCAGACCCTTGTCCCGCGCCAGCGTCGCCATGCCCTGCAGGTAGTCCCAGGGCATCGGGTGGCCGTTCCAGGTGTTTTCCAGGCACAGAAGCCGGGTGCGGGCAAAGTGGCAGTCTTCGGGCTTGATGGCACCCGCCACGTCGGCCAGGGCCATGCGCCCGCTGGCGTCCTGCGTCAGGGGCTGCGGCTGCACGCTGCCCAGCACGGCGGCGCCACCGCCCTCGTAGCGGTAGGTGTGGGCCAGCTGGCCGACGATGTATTCATCCCCCCGGCCGCAGTGGGCCAGGATGGCGCACAGGTTGCTCTGCGTGCCGCTGGGCATGAACAGCGCCGCCTCAAAGCCCAGGCGCTGGGCCAGACTGTCTTGCAGGGCGTTGACGGTCGGGTCGTCGCCAAACACGTCATCGCCCAGCGCCGCCCCGAACATGGCGTCCCGCATGGCGGTCGTGGGCCGGGTCACGGTGTCGCTGCGCAAGTCAACGATCGCCGCTCCAGCCAGAAACTTATTGGTCATATTGGCCTCCAGCCCTCGTATATATTGAACAAACAGCTACTATTTTCATAGCAAACCGCAAGTAGCTCAGCGCAAAAAGTTTTGCAGCATGGCGTGGCCGTGCTCGGTCAGGATGGATTCCGGGTGGAATTGCACGCCTTCCATGCGAACGTCATCCGGGAGCCCCTTGTGGCGCACGCCCATGATCTCGCCGTCATCGGTCCAGGCGGTGATCGCCAGTTCGGCCGGGCAGGTGGCGCGCTCAATCGCCAGCGAGTGGTATCGGTTCACCGTGAACTGCTTGGGCAGTCCGGCAAACACGCCCTCCTGCGTGGTGGTGATGACACTGGTCTTGCCGTGCATCAGTTGCTGCGCCCGGATGATCTTGCCGCCCAGCGCCGCACCAATGCTCTGGTGGCCCAGGCAGACGCCCAGGATGGGCAGCTTGCCCATGAAGTGCTGGATGGCGGCCACCGAGATACCAGCTTCGGCCGGCGAGCAGGGACCGGGGGACACGACCAGCCGGTCCGGATTGCGCTGGGCAATGCCTTCCACCGTGATCTCGTCATTGCGGAACACCTCCACCTCTGCACCCAGTTCGCCAAAGTACTGGACGATGTTGTAGGTGAAGCTGTCGTAGTTATCGATCATCAAGAGTTTCATGCTGCAACCCCTTCGCGCAGACGCGCAAACTCACGGTGCTCGTAGGCGATGAAAATTTCCATCATGCTGCGGTAGAGAGCCTCGATGACGGCCGGCTCGCCACCCTCGGCGACCGCGTGTACGCGCACCCGGTCGACGATGGCCTGGATGCGAGCCTCGTCGCGGACGTGGTTGACATCCTGCTTGATGCGGGCGGCCTGCGTCATGTAGCCGGCGCGCTGCACCAGCAGCGGCACCAGCACGTCGTCCAGTGCATCGACGCAGCATCGCACGTCAGTCATCGTGGTGCAGTGCTGCACCGCATGTATTGCTTTCGGGTTCATTCCAGTCCCTCCTCGACCAGTTCGGCCGCGCGCAACAGGGCGCGCGCCTTGGCCTCGGTTTCCTTCCATTCCAGTTCGGGCACGCTGTCGGCCACGACACCGGCGGCGGCCTGCACATACAGCGTCTGGTTCTTGATGATGCCGGTGCGGATCGCAATCGCCACGTCCATGTCACCGGCGTAGCTCAGGTAACCGCAGGCACCGCCGTAGATGCCGCGCTTGGTCGGCTCCAGCTGGTCAATCAGCTCCATGGCGTGGACCTTGGGCGCGCCGGTCAGCGTGCCGGCCGGGAACGTGGCTTTCAGGACGTCCATGCTGGTCATGCCGTCCAGCAGCGTGCCTTCGACGTTGCTGACGATGTGCATAACGTGGCTGTAGCGCTCGACGCAGAACGCGTCCGAGACTTTCACGCTGCCGATCTTGGCAATGCGGCCGATGTCGTTGCGCGCCAGGTCGATCAGCATCACATGCTCGGCGCGCTCCTTGGGGTCGTTGATCAGCTCCGCTTCGGCCGCCTTGTCGGCCTCGACGGTGGCGCCGCGTGGGCGGGTGCCGGCGAGAGGCCGGATCGTGACTTTGGTGGAGGTTGCATCGCCCGTGGTGATCTGCTCCTGGCGCACCAGAATCTCGGGCGACGCGCCGACCACCTGGAAGTCGCCAAAGTGGTAGTAGTACATGTAGGGGCTGGGGTTCAACGAGCGCAGCGCGCGGTACAGCGACAGCGGCGACTCGGTGTAGCGCTTCTTGATGCGCTGGCCGACCTGCACCTGCATGAAGTCGCCGCCGGCGATCAGCTCCTTGGCACGCTCCACGGCGGCCAGGTAATCAGCCTTGGCAAAGTCGCGCTGGGCTGGGTGGCTGGTGGTCGGTTTGACGGCCGGAATGCTGACCGCCTGGGCCAACCGGTCTTTGAGTTCGCGCAGGCGGCGCTTGCCACGGGAATAGGCCTCGCTCTGCCCGGGGTCGGCATAGACGATCAGATACAGCTTGCCGGAGAGGTTGTCGATGACGGCGAGTTCCTCGCACTGCAGCAGCAGGATGTCGGGGCAGCCCAGTTCATCGGGCGGGCACGTGGCTTCGAGCTTCTTCTCGATGTAGCGCACGGCGTCGTAGCCAAAGTAACCTGCCAGGCCGCCGCAAAAGCGTGGCAGCCCCGGGCGCAGCGCCACCTTGAAGCGCTTCTGGTAGCTGGCAATGAAGTCCAGCGGATTGGCGGTGGAAGTCTCCACGATCACGCCGTCGGTCACCACCTCGGTGCGCGCATCCTTGCCAAAGCCGCTGGCGCGCACCAGGGTGCGGGCTGGCAGGCCGATAAAGCTGTAGCGGCCAAAGCGCTCGCCACCGACGACGGACTCGAGCAAGAAGCTGTATTTGCCGCTATCGGGGTCGGTGGTGGCCACGGCGCTGGGCACATGGGCCAGCTTCAGGTACAGCGACAGCGGCGTTTCCAGGTCGGCAAAGGCCTGGGCCATCAGCGGGATGCGGTTGAAACCCTGGGTGGCCAGGGCTTGGAATTCGGATTCGGAAATCACGGGATGCGGTCCTCTCATTGCAGGGCGGCACCGGGCGCCGCCAACGCTCCACTGGTTGATATTGGGAGCCGGGAAAGACTGGGTGCGCGCAAGGTGTCGGATGTGGGGGTCCGTGCCGCTTGGTCGCGCAGAACCCGTGGGGCACTGCGCAGGGTTCGCCCGAAAAATCAGGCGTGTGACGCAGTCACGGATCCGGGCATGGCGGTCCATGTACGCCAGGGCCAGGCTCCCCGGTCGCTACAACCCGTAATAAAGATGTGGTGAACGAACATGCGCCCAGTGTATCAAACCAGACGCCGCGCCTGTTTTTGCCCCGGACAGGGTGTGGACTCAGCAAAAACCCTAAGATGTCACAAGATGTAAACGGCGCAGAATAGCCTCATTAAAACGAACGACTGTTCACTTTTTCAGACTGGACCTCTCCATGCGTATTTTCAAACCCCTGTTAACCGGAACCCTGGCCTTATTGCTGGGGGCCGCTTCCTTTGCCGCAACCATCGAGATTGCAGGCGTGAAGGTGGAAGACAACGCCACGGTGGCCGGCACCAAACTGCAGCTCAATGGCGCAGGCATCCGATACAAAGGGCCGTTCAAGGTCTATGTGGGCGAGCTGTACACCACCAAGAAAGTGACCTCCTGGGATGAATTGATTGCGGCCCCCGGCCCCAAGCGGCTATCCATGGTGATGACCCGGGAAATAGAGGCCGGTCCCTTTGGCAAGCTGCTGACACGCGGCATGGAGGACAACAATCCCAAGTCGGAAATGTCCAAATTGGTCCCGGGTCTGATCCGCATGGGTGACATCTTTACCGTCCAGAAGGTTCTGGTGCCGGGCGACGTCATCCACATCGACTGGATTCCGGGCACTGGCATGGTCGTCACGGCCAAAGGCAAAGTGCAGGGTGATCCCTTCAAGGAACCCGAGTTCTTCAAGGCCCTGATGGGCATCTGGCTGGGCCCGCAGCCCGCCTACTGGAAGCTCAAGGACAACCTGCTGGGCGACATGTCTTAATTCTGTTCCCCCTGTCGCAAGAGACCTGCCGGCCCAGCGCCCGCAGGTCTCTTTTTTTGCCCGCATTTGGTGCGTCGCAATCTGTCATGACAAGGCCTTGAATTCCCGTTAGAGTGGGCTCCGACACATTTGCTTACTCTTTCCTCCGGAAGGTCCTTGCGATGAAGCTCAGTCTCAAACTCCCCCTGGCATTTGCTCTGGCGCTGGGCCTGCTCTTTCTGGGCGCCCTGTTTGGCATTTCCCGATTGAACAGCACCCTGGACGTCTTTGAACACCAGGTGCTGGGCACCGTCGCAGCACACAAGAAAGTCGCCCAGATTGACGCCCGATTCTCGACCGCCATCCAGGAATGGAAAAACGTGCTGCTGCGCGGCAAGGACCCCAAAGACCTGGACAAATACTGGGCAGCGCACCTCAAGGAAATGCAGGCGGTGCAAGACGGCCTGAAGGAATTGGACAAGATGCAGATGGATGGCGACTCGAAGGCCACGCTGCAGAAACTCGAACTGGCCATTCCCGTGGTGGGGGAAGCCTATAAGAAAGCCCTGGAGGAGTTCAAGGCCTCAGGCTTCGAATCCGCCGCAGGTGACAAGGCAGCACGCGGTAAGGATCGCGAGTCCGGTGTGCTGATGCAGGAATTGAAGGAAAAACTGTCCAGGGCCGAGGTCGAAACCTCAGCAGCCGCCACCAAGGATGCGAATCGCAACACCTTGCTGGCCCTGATCGTCATGGTCGTCGTGACCGTCATTGGCATGGCCGGTGCTTTTTGGCTTAGCCGCCAGATCGTCACTGCCCTGGACCAGGCCGTTGATGTGGCCAAGGAGGTTGCCGGAGGCAATCTGTCGGTGCCCATCACCGTGAATGGCAAGGACGAATGCGCCATGATGATGCAGTCCCTGCACGACATGCAGGCCAACCTGTCCACTTTGGTGGTCAACGTGCGCCAGGGCTCTGAAGGCGTGGCCACGGCCAGTGCCGAAATCGCCCAGGGCAACAACGACCTGTCGGCCCGCACCGAGCAGCAGGCCAGCGCCCTGGAAGAAACTGCAGCCAGCATGGAAGAGCTGAGCTCAACCGTCAAGCAAAACGCCGACAGCGCCCGCCAGGCCAACCAGCTGGCGCAAAGCGCGTCGTCGGTGGCCGTGCAGGGTGGCAAGGTGGTGGACCAGGTGGTCGAAACCATGAAAGGCATCAACGAGTCGTCGCGCAAGATCTCCGACATCATCAGCGTCATCGACGGCATTGCCTTCCAGACCAATATCCTGGCATTGAACGCCGCGGTGGAAGCGGCCCGCGCTGGCGAACAGGGCCGGGGCTTTGCGGTGGTGGCCAGCGAGGTGCGGTCCCTTGCCGGGCGCAGTGCCGAGGCGGCGAAGGAAATCAAGTCCCTGATCAATGCCAGCGTGGAGCGGGTCGAGCATGGCAGCGCTCTGGTGGACCAGGCGGGCACAACGATGACCGAAGTGGTGGACAGCATCAAGCGCGTAACCGACATCATGGGCGAGATCAGTGCCGCCAGCAACGAGCAGTCCATGGGCGTGGCGCAGGTGGGCGAAGCCGTCACGCAAATGGACCAGGCCACGCAGCAGAACGCCGCACTGGTCGAGGAAATGGCGGCTGCCGCCAGCAGCCTCAAGGGCCAGGCGCAGGAGCTGGTGCAGGTGGTGGCAGCCTTCAAGGTCGAAAGCAGCGGCAGCCCCGGGCACCTGCCAAACCGGGCGGTTGCACGCGCACCCATGGCCAGCAAGCCAGCGCCAACGCTACGTAAACCGGCCCCAGCGGCCCCCAAACTGGCCAGCGCCCCGGCCAGAACCACCACCGCAGCCACGGCCTTGCCCAAGCCGGTGACAGCCACCAAGGCAAAACCCACCCCTGCCGGTGGTGACGACGACTGGGAAACTTTTTGACGCGTGGCGCCATGGTGGAGGGCGATTTTCCGCTCGGCACCCAGGGCATTGCCATTCTGCGCCGCACGGCAGCCCTGCTCGCCGTTGCCGGGCTGATTGTCACGGTGAACAACACCGCGTCGATCGGCATTCAGAGCTTGAGCTTTGGCGGTCTGATGGCCACCCTGGTCGGCATCGTGTCATACGCGCTGCTTGTGCGAGGCCACTTCAAAGCCGCCGTGCGGGTTTTGATTTGGGGCGCCGGCGCGGTGCTCATCGGATTCACGTTCGTGGCAGCAGGTGTGCGTACGCCGTCCCTGATATTCCTGCCCATCCTGTGCATGGCGGCCGCATGGCTGATCAGTATCCGCCATGCCATTGTGTTGGGGTCCATCGGTCTGACTGCGATTGCCTACTTTCTGGTGGCCGAAAGTCTTTCTCTGCCACTACCCACGACGCCGCGCAACTCGCTGAGCTATGGATTGATGTATCTGTTCACCCTGGTCGCTGCCGTCATTGTGGCGCTGGGCTCCACGCGCAGCTTCCAGGCCCATCTGCAACGCACACTGGATCTTTCGGAGGACCTCAAACGCCAGGTTGAGGAACTGCGACGCTCGGAAGAGCGTTTTTCGGCCTTGTTTCGCGCCAATCCCGTGCCGTCATCCACCATTGACCGCGAGGGACGCAACCTCGAAGTCAATGATGCCTGGGTTGCTCTGTATGGCATTGCGGCCCGCGAAGCTGTCGGCAAGACCGCAAAGGAGTTGGGTATCTGGACCGTTGAACACGAGCGCAAGGCAGTCTTCGCGGAATTGGCGGCACGCGGTCGCGTGGATGGTGCCGCCATGACGCTGCGCACGGTCGGCGGGGTGCTCAAACCTTTTCTGTTGTACATCGCCCCAGTGGAATTTGGCGGCCAGCAACGCCTGGTCACCTCGCTGCTCGACCAGTCCGACCGCCGTGCCGCCGAGGACGCGCAACGCGCCGTTCACGATGCGCTGGAACAGCGCGTGGCCGAGCGCACGGCGGAACTCACCCGCACCGTACAGACCCTGCAGGCCACTCAGAACGAACTGGTAGAAGCCGAGAAGCTGGCCTCGCTGGGGTCCATGGTTGCCGGCATTTCCCACGAGCTCAACACACCCCTGGGCGTGGCGGTGACCGTTGCCAGCACCTTGAAACTGCACGCCGGGCAACTGCAGCAGGCCGTTGCCAATGACCGCCTGCGGCGCTCCACACTGAACGACTTTCTGGCCCAACTGGAGGAAATGGCGGAGCTGGTGTTGCGCTCCACGGAGCGGGCGGCCGAGCTGGTGCGCAGCTTCAAGGAAGTGGCCGTGGACCGCGCCTCGGACCGAAGGCGCCGGTTTGCGGTACGGGATCTGGTGCGCGACATCGTGAACGCGGTCCAGTCGGGTGCCGACACGCCCCACATCACGCTGACCCAGGACATTCCCGACGCCATCGTCTGTGATACCCTGCCCGGTCCGGTGGGCCAGGTACTGACCAATCTGGTGCAAAACGCCATACTGCACGCCTTTGCCGAGGGCAGCCAAGGCTGTGTCACCATTGCCGCCAGTGTCCGCAACGATGGCGCCGGGCGCCAGGTTGCGCTGACGGTGCGTGACGATGGCGTGGGCATGTCCGAACATGTCCGGCACCACGCCTTCGACCCCTTCTTTACGACCCGTTTAGGGCATGGCGGCTCCGGCCTGGGCCTATCGGTATCGCACCGGCTGGCCACTGCGGTGCTGGGCGGCAGCCTCACAGTGGAGTCCAGCCCGGGGGCCGGCAGTTGCTTTACGTTTTGTTTCCTGCAGGACTTGCCAAATTAGCCCCCACGTTCCCGAACCCAGTCCACCAGAGCGTGGGCTTCCAGCGGTTTGCTGTACAGGTAGCCCTGACCCTTGTCGCAACCCAACTCCGCCATGAGACTGGCCTGACCCTTGGTTTCAATGCCCTCGGCCACGGTGCCCAGGCCCAGGGTCTGGGCCATGCGGATGGTGGCTTCGATCAGCACCCGGTGGTAGGCACTGGTTTGCGCCTGACTGACAAACGAGCGGTCCACCTTGACAAAATTGACCGGCAACTCATGCAGACACGACAGCGACGAATAGCCGGTGCCAAAGTCATCCAGCGACAGCGCCACACCCAGCACCCGAATGGCGTGCAGAGTGCCCAGCACCGCCGCGTCCTGAGCGGCCAGACTTTCGGTCACTTCGAGCACCAACTGCTGGGCCGAAAGCCCATTGGTGCGCAGTGCGTCGCGCACATCGTCCACCAACCCCGGCTGGCGCAACTGGGCCCTTGAGAGGTTGACGGCCAATGTCACGGGCGGCTCCATGTGGGGCACAAAGGGCATGGCGGCAAACGTATGGCAGGCCGTCTGCAAGACGAACTGCCCCAATGCGCCAATCAGCCCGCACGCCTCCGCAACCGGGATGAACTCCACCGGCGAGACCATGCCGCGCACAGGATGGCGCCAGCGCAGCAGCGCTTCCACCCCGGTGAACGCGCCGTTGGCCAGATTGACCAACGGCTGGTACACCACAAACAACTCCTGTTGCTCCAGTGCCAGACGCAAGTCGTTCTCCAGCGCCACCGACGCCCGCACCTGCTGTCGCATGGAAGGCTCAAACATCACATAGCGGGCGCGCCCGGTGCGCTTGGCCTCGTACATCGCGATGTCGGCATCGCGCAGCACGCTATCGGCATCGTCCGCGGCATGGCTGCTGGTCACGATGCCAATGCTGGCCGATGACACCACCTTATGGGCGCCAATGGTGTAGGGCAGGGACAGCACATCGATCAGGCGCCCGGCCACGATTTCGGCGTCCAGGTCGCCGCGAATATTGTCCAGCAGCACGACAAATTCGTCGCCGCCAATGCGGGCCGCCACATGCGCAAAATCACTGCTCTGGATCAGGCTGTCACCGGGACGCAGGCTCTCCTGCAAGCGGTCGGCAATCTCGCGCAGCAGGGCATCGCCCACACTGTGGCCCAGCGTGTCGTTGACCTGCTTGAAGCGGTCAAAGTCCATGAACAGCACCGCAAACTGGTAGCCCGGCTGCGCCCGCCCGCGCGCTATCGCCTGTTCAATGGCGTGCAGCAACACGCTGCGATTGGGCAACTGGGTCAGGCCATCGGTGCGGGCCGCCACCCGCAGCTCGTGTTCCATGGCCTTTTGCGCTTGCACGTCCAGCGCCACGCCCGCCATGCGCAGAGCCTGGCCGTCGGCCGCACGATCCACCACCGCGCCCACGAACATGATCCAGATCCAGCGCCCCGCGGCATGGCGGATGCGGATGGACATGCGCAGCGCCACCTCCGAGCTTCGCATCTGCGCCATCACCGCGGCCAACCAGGGTTGCAGGTCGTCAGGATGGATCAGGGTATTCCAATCGCTGGCGGTCATGCCCATCTGACCCTTTTGGTAGCCCATGGTCTCGCGCAAACGGTCATTGCACTGCATGGCGCCGCTGGTCACGTCCCAGTGCCAGATTCCCAAGCCGGCGCCATCCACGGCCAGTGTCAGCAACTGCTGCTGCGCGCGCACATCGGTCAGATCGGTTGCCACCAGCACCCAGCCCGACAGAACACCGGCATCGTCGCGCATGGGTTGCAGGTCCACCAGCGCCCAGCGGGGCTCACCGGTGGTCGCACGGATGGAGATTTCGCGCTTCAAGCCACGCCCCTGCGACACGGCCTCCTGAAACTGGCTGAACGCTGCCGGGTCAGCGCTACCGCGCGCCAGCAACACGCCAAAAATCTGACCCACCGATTCTTGTGCTGTAAACCCCGTGCTGGCGACAAATGCCTGGTTAACCCATACCACCTTGCGGTCGGCATCGGCCAACAGCACGGGGTTGGAACTGCGCTCGGCAACCATGGCCAGGCGCTGCAGGCGCAGGGCCAGGTTGTCCTGCGATTCGGCCGGCAAAGGGGCGTTGTGGTCGGGCATGGTGAAGACTGGGTTTCACACGCCGACCGGGTTGTGCCGCTAGGCGGCCAGCGCCCCACGCATGGCGTCGATGACGCCCTTGTAGTCCGGCTTGCCAAAGATGGCGCTGCCGGCGACGAAGGTATCGGCCCCGGCATCGGCCACGTGGCGGATGTTGTCGACCTTGATGCCGCCATCCACCTCCAGACGGATGTCCTTGCCACTGGCGGTGATGCGTTTGCGCACGTCTTCAATTTTGCGAAGCGCCGAGTCGATGAAACTCTGGCCGCCAAAACCGGGGTTGACGCTCATGATCAGCACCAGGTCGATGTCATCAATGACCCAGTCCAGCACGTCCAGCGGCTCGGCCGGGTTGAACACCAGGCCGGCCTTGACGCCCTTGGACTTGATGGCCTGGATGCTGCGGTGCACGTGGCCCGATGCATCCGGGTGGAAGCTGATGTAGTCGGCCCCGGCCTCGGCAAACAGGGCGGCCAGCGCGTCGACCGGCGAAATCATCAGGTGCACGTCGATGGGCACCGCCACACCGGCGGCGGTCCTGGCATGCGGCTTCACGGCCTGGCAAATCATGGGGCCAAAGGTGAGGTTGGGGACGTAGTGGTTGTCCATGACGTCAAAATGGATCCAGTCGGAACCGGCGGCGATGACGTTTTTGACCTCTTCGCCCAGGCGGGCAAAATCGGCAGAGAGGATGGAGGGGGCGATTCGAAAGCTCATCCGCGGAGTTTAATCAGTTCCGGATAGCATTGCGCCTATGCCCAAGTACCAAATCTCTGTCGAAGTAGTACCGCAATTCCTGCCCGAGCAGTCCACGCCGGACGAGGACCTGTATGTGTTCGCCTACACCATCACCATCACCAATACGGGCGAAGTCCCGGCCCAGGTTATTTCACGGACCTGGAACGTCAATGACGCCAACGGCCACACCGAGAAGGTCAAGGGCCTGGGCGTGGTCGGCCAGCAGCCGTTGCTCAAGCCTGGACAGGCCTTCGAGTACACCAGCGGAACCCGCTTGCGCACGCCCACCGGCACCATGCACGGCAGCTTTTTCTGTGTGGCCGAGGATGGTGAGAAGTTCGATGCCGATGTGCCCATGTTCGTGCTCGACGCGCTGAGCGGCGACACCGGCGTGGGCGGGTCGCGTACCCTGCACTGATGGCACCCGCCGCATCCTCCAGCCGCTCCTCGCTTGATCCCGGCCAACCGAACACCTTGCCGGCACTGCTGGAGGCCATGGACCCGGATGCGGACGCGGTGCACCGCCACCTGTGGCTGATCGCGCTGTTTGACTGGATTCAGGACGAGGGCCACGCCGGTGCGGATGCGTTGGCGCGCATGGGCGCCTTTCTGGACGCCGTGGAAGCCAGCCCCGAGACCACGGTGCGCCTGCAGGTCTGGTGGCGCACGCTGATTGATTCGGTGGACGGCACCACCCTGCTGTCCGACTACGGTTTTGCATCGCGCAACGCCTTTGTCACCGAACTGATTGAGCGCCTGCACTACAAGCTGTTGCCAACCTCACCCGAAACGTCGGACGCCTCGGAGCTTTTCGCCCTGGTGCTGCCAGGCGTACAAGACGCGCAGTGGCTGGCAGCCCTGCCCGCACCGACGCTGGAGCGACTGGGCCGCTTGCTCAGCGCACCGGCCACCGGCCCCTTCGTGGCCGCCGCCCCCACGCTGACCTATTGGCAAAACACTTTGCTGGAGGCCATTTCCTTTTGCGCCGCCCAAGTTCGTGCCGCCGGGCTTTCGCCCGAGATACGCCTGCGCATGAGCACCCCGGCGCTGGAGGCCAGCCCCTTCCATACCCTGGCTTCGGACTTCGACGCGCTACGCGATGCCTGGTTGGCCCAGCAGGGTGGGCACGGCAGCGCGGACAGTGTGGCGCAGGCCGTGCAACACTTTCGCGCCCAGCTTGACGCCTGTCGCCATGCCGCAGCATCCGTCTACACCCATCTGGATGCCCATGGCATTTCCGTCGACCTGGTGTTCCGGCTGCGCCAGCTGCGCGAACGCGTGTTGCGCATCCGCGCCCTGCTGGACTGCCTGCTGGGCGAGCCCACGCATTTGCACACGGCACAACTGTTCTCGCACCTGGCCAGCGTCGGCCAATACCAGCGCAGCGTGCGCGCGCTGTTTTCCCACAGCACGTCGCTGCTGGCGGCCAAGGTGGCGGAGCGCAGTTCGGAAACCGGTGAGCACTACATCACCCGCACACGCGGCGAATACCGCAGCATGCTGGGCCAGGCGGCGGGCGGCGGCGCCCTGACCGCGGTCACCACCTTTCTGAAGTTTGCCGTCATGGCGCTGGGTCTGTCAGCGTTCTGGAATGGCTTCTGGTCGGGCGTGGTCTATGCCGCCAGCTTTGTCGTCATTCAGCTGCTGCATTGCACGCTGGCGACCAAGCAGCCGGCCATGACGGCGCCGGCCATGGCCGCCAAGCTGCGCGACTTTTCCGACGCCAGTGCGCTGAAAGACTTTGTCGACGAGGTCACCCACCTGGTGCGCTCGCAGGTGGCGGCAGTGCTGGGCAATGTGTCGGTGGTGTTTCCAGCCGTGCTGCTGCTGTCGTGGGGTCTGCAGCTGCTGAGCGGCCGCCCGATGATTGATGCCAAGGACGCCCAGCACGTGTTCCACTCTCTGACCCTGCTCGGCCCTTCGCTGTTGTTTGCGGCTTTTACCGGCGTGTTGCTGTTTGCCTCCAGCATCCTCGCCGGTTGGGCCGAAAATTGGTTTGTGCTGCACCGGCTGGACTCCGCCATTCGCTACAACCCGGCGTTCACCCGGCGCCTGGGTGTGGCGCGGGCCGACCGCTGGGCGCACTACATGCGCCACAACGTGTCGGGGTTTGCGTCGAATATTTCACTGGGCTTCATGCTGGGCCTGCTGCCCGCGATCTTCGGCTTCCTGGGCCTGGGCCTGGAGGCACGCCACGTCACGCTGTCGACCGGGCAACTGGGCGCGGCCTGCGCCAGCCTGGGTTGGGAGGTGCTGCGCACCCCGGCCCTGTGGTGGGCCATGGCCAGCCTACCCTTCATTGGCGCGCTGAACCTGGGCGTCAGTTTCTACCTGGCCTTTAACGTTGCCTTGCGGGCCCACAGCGTGTCGGGCCTGGGGCGCGTGCGCATCCGCCGCGCCGTGCTGGAGCGCCTGCGCCAAGAGCCCATGAGCTTCTTCTGGCCAGCCCGGGACGAACCCTGATGGGCGAATTCGAACTCATCCAACGCTACTTCACCCGCCCCACGCCCCACGCGGTGCTGGGCGTGGGCGACGACTGCGCGCTGCTGCAGATGGCGCCCGGCATGCAACTGGCCGTCTCCAGTGACATGCTGGTCGAGGGGCGACACTTTTTTGCCGACACCGACCCGCGCCGCCTGGGCCACAAGGCGCTGGCGGTGAACCTCAGCGATCTGGCAGCCTGCGGGGCGCGGCCACTGGCCTTCACGCTGGCGCTGGCACTGCCCACGGCCGACCCGGCGTGGCTGGAGCCGTTCTCCCAAGGTCTGCTGGCCCTGGCCGACGCCCACGACTGCGAGCTGATCGGCGGCGACACCACGCAAGGGCCGTTGAACATCTGCATCACGGTGTTTGGTGAAGTACCGGCGGGTAGCGCCCGGCGCCCGGGTCAGCCTGCCACGCAGGCCTTGCTGCGCAGCGGCGCACAGCAGGGGGACGACGTGTATGTCAGCGGCATGCTGGGCGACGCCCGGCTGGCGCTGGAAGCGCTGCAGGGCCACATCCAGCTGCCCGACGCCGTGCTGCACACTGCGCGCCAGCGCCTGGAGCAACCCACGCCGCGCGTGGCGCTGGGGCTGGCGCTGCGCGGCGTGGCCAGTGCGGCCGCCGACATCAGCGACGGGCTGCTTGGTGACCTGGGCCACATCCTGCAACGCTCGCAGGTTGGGGCCACACTGGACATCGCGATTGCTATTGATTTGCTAGCTGCAAAAGACCATTTCACGAGGGCTATAGGCCCATTTGATCACATGCTTTCGCCGCAAACGGCCCTGCAGTGCGTGCTGGCCGGGGGCGACGACTACGAGCTGGTCTTCACCGCGCCGCCTGCGCAGCGCGCCGCCGTGCAGGCGGCCAGCCAAGCCAGCGACACACCGGTCACCCGCATCGGGCAGATCGACGCCGCGCCCGGCCTGCGCCTGGTCGACGGCCACGGCGCGCCGGTGGCCAACACCTTCACCTCGTTCGACCATTTCAGATCATGAGCCGCCTCGGCCTGACCCGCGACAAGATCTACAAGACCGTGGCCCGCCAGCTGCACGGCGTCGTGCCCTGCTGGGTCTGCGGCCAACCGGTGGCACCAAACGACGCCACGCTGGAGCACATCAAACCCCTGAGCGAGGGCGGCAACAGCCATCTGGAGAACCTGGCCATCAGCCACGCCGTGTGCAACCGCACACGCCCGCCGGGTGTGCACCCGCATCCGGCCGCGCCACCGGTCTAAGACCACTACACCACCCCGTCACCATCCCGTTTGCCGTTCACAAACGCCAGGAGCCCAGCATGTGCCGCAACATCAAGACCCTGTTCAACTTCGAACCACCCGCCACCGAACTGGAAATTCGCGATGCATCACTGCAGTTTGTGCGCAAACTCAGCGGATTCAATGTGCCGTCCAAAGTGAACGAGGCCGCGTTTGACGCGGCGGTGGCAGAGGTTGCCGCAACAGCGCGGCGGCTGATCACCTCGCTGACAACCCACGCTGAGCCGCGCACACGAGAACAAGAAGCAGCCAAGGCTCGGGCACGGAATTTGGTGCGCTTTGGGGGCCCGAACCGATAATTGCAATGAACACACTTCTGACGATGGAGCCCGCACCATGAGCCAAGCCGACGACACCTTCCACATCAGCCGCACCGTGGACGCGCCGCTGGACGTGGTCTGGAAAGCCTACACCGAGCAGGAGCCGCTGATGGCGTGGTTTGGCCCCAGTGGCTTCACCATGCCGTTCAGCCGCTTCGACCTGCGCCCCGGTGGAGAATTCCACTACTGCCTGCGCACGCCCACCGGCTTTGAGATGTGGGGCAAGTGGACCTTTGTCGACATTGTGCCGCCGCACACCCTGTCGATGATCGTGGCCTTCTCGGACGCCAACGGCGGGCTGACGCGCCACCCGATGTCGGCCGCCTGGCCGCTGCAAACCCTGTCCAGCACCACGTTTACTGCCGCGGGCGACCACGGCGACAAGACCCTGATCCACATCGCATGGTCGCCCTACCAGTCCGACGTCGACGAGATCGCCGCCTTTCGCGCCGGCCATGCCAGCATGGCCCAAGGCTGCAATAGCAGCTTCGCGCAGCTGGACGCCTACCTGGCGCAACTTCCCCGCCCACAGCCGCATCCATGACACAAACCCTGCACGAAACCCCGGGCGACCCGTACGGCGCGCCGGTGACGGTCTTCCCACAGGACTCCGGCCAGCCCGCACCAGTGGCGCGCCCCAGCGTGCGCTTCATGCTGTCGCACCCGGCGCACTGGCTGGCGCTGGGCTTTGGCTCTGGTCTGTCGCGCATTGCGCCCGGCACGTCGGGCACGCTATGGGCATGGATCGCCTTCATTGCGCTGACCCCTTGGATGGACGATACCCGCTGGGCCGTGCTGATCGGCCTGTCGCTGCCCCTGGGCTGGTGGGCCTGCAGCGTCACGGCACGCAACATGGCCGTGCTGGACCCCGGCAGCATCGTCTGGGACGAAGTCGTGGCCTTCTGGCTGGTGCTGTGGCTGGTCATGCCCACCGGCCTGGTCGGCCAGGTGATGGCCTTTGGCCTGTTCCGGTTTTTTGATGCGGTCAAACCCGGCCCGGTGGGCTGGGCCGACGCGCTGTACCACCACCTGGAGCCGGCCAGCGACCCCGCCGCCTGGCGCAAGGCCGGCTTTGGCATCATGCTCGATGACCTGGTCGCAGCCGGCTGCACGGTGTTGGTGGTGGCGGCCTGGAGGTTTGCGACGTGAACCCGGCCGACTCCGATTTGCTATCAAATTCAGAGCGTACTACCCATGCTTCACGAGGGCTAGTGGCCGATTTTCTCAACAAGGCCGGCTGGAAACTGGCCACCGCCGAGAGTTGTACCGGCGGCCTGATCGCCGCCCGCTGCACCGACCTGGCCGGCTCCAGCGACTGGTTTGAGCGCGGCTTCGTGACCTATTCCAACGCTGCCAAGACCGAGATGCTGGGCGTGGACGCCGCGTTGATCGAAGCGTTTGGCGCCGTCAGCGAGCCGGTGGTGCGCGCCATGGCGCAAGGCGCGCTCACGCACGCGCAGGCCCAGGTGGCCGTGGCCGTCACCGGTGTGGCCGGGCCCAGCGGGGGCAGCGCCGCCAAGCCGGTGGGCACGGTGTGGCTGGGTTGGGCCACGCCCGCTGGCGTGGTCAGCGAGCTGCGCCACTTTGCCGGCGACCGCGCCCAGGTACGCGCGGCCACGGTGGCCCATGCGCTGCAACGGCTGGCCAGCCTGCTGCAATCGCAAAGCGTCAAGCCCGAATGAAATCCTTGAGCCTGCGCCTGGGCGCCGGCTCCACGGCTGGCGCATAGCCCACCCGCGCCCACATCTGCACCGTGGCGCCCGACGTATTGGCGCCGGTCAGCGCGTGGATGTCGGCATACGGCTGTTGTTGCTCGGCATATTCCTGCAGCGCCTGCGACAGCGGCTGCATGGCCAGGCCCTGCGCCGTGGCGGCCAGTTGCACCCGCACATAGGCGCGGCCCGCATTGACTTGCGTGGCGCGGTCGTTGCCCGGCGTCACCATCCACAGGAAACCGGGGGTGGATGCGAGCGTGGCGTCAAAGTCCTGGATCTGGCTGGTGGTGGCGTAGTCGTCGGGCGCAGGGGCGCGGGTGCGGTCAAACAGGCCCAGACGCTCCATGGCCACAACCATGGGCGATGTCAGCGACAGGCCGTCGCGGTGGGCCGCAATCTCGGAGGCGCCCACGCGCAGCACGGCATACGACTCCAGGATCGTGCGCGGCACGGTCAGCTCGATGCGCCAGGCCTCGCGCGCGATGCGCCGGTGTTCCGCCAACGCAGCACCGTGCTCCAGCCCGGCAAAGCCCACACGCACCGGCGCGGCGCCAGCGGGGTTTGCCGCGCTGGACATGGCAGCCCAGGCCTCTGCGGGCACGGCCCGGCCGATG
>Ga0208514_100488_pt1 | contig 21199 bp, 17 predicted proteins | sample LakWasMet70_HOW9_2_FD_183900 | JGI IMG/M metagenome (GOLD analysis project Ga0208514, IMG submission 183900) | Freshwater sediment methanotrophic microbial communities from Lake Washington under simulated oxygen tension - Sediment Metagenome... | ecosystem: Environmental > Aquatic > Freshwater >...
TGCGATCGCCCTTGCGGTTGACAGCCAGCAGACCGTTGACTTTGCGTACGTGAGTGACCTCTTCGTAACTGGTCACACTGTAGGTAAGCCAGTCGTCGTTGACCCAACGGAAACTGCTCACGTCGGCCGTCTTCAGCACGGTGAGTATTTTGGTGGGCTCCTTGCCTTCCAGATCGGTCAGCACCAGCCGGTCGCGCATGCCGCCGCCGCCCACCAGGCTGACGACCCAGCGGCCTGATGGTGACAGCTTGGCATCGATCATGGAGGCCGGGCCAAAAAACGCTTCAAGGGGTGGCGGCGTGCTGGCTGCGGCCTGGGCTATCGGTCCCAGGCTACAGCCCATGACCAGGCAGGCCGCCAGTTTCAGTGCCCAGAAGGGCTTCAAGTCTTTCGTGCTTTTCATAATTTGGATACGAAGAAATGGTGTAGGGCATTTTGCAGATGCCCGCAATGGAATGTCTCTTATTGCGCAAAACAAAACCTTGCGCCTGCCCGGCGTATGACGGGCTCCAACAAATTGCGTGCCAGTGTAATGCGGGGCGTTGCCCATCCAGCCCGATCATGATCTTGCGCAACGAGTCAACGGGGGACAGGATGAAACGACGAATCAGATGCTAGCCAGACCCGATGGAGCCCCAAGGCCAATCGAGGGTTCTTACGCTGATCGAGGGCCGTTCCAAGTGCGATACTTGGCCGCATCGGCTTGAATTTCTATCGCGCAGGAAAACCATGCCTTACGCACTACATTGGGAACCGCTCGGGGTCTATAAAAAGTTCAGTGGCGTAGTGACTGGATCCGAGCTGGTGCAGTCCGTGGTTGACGTTGCCTCCCATGTCAAATTCCCCAGCTTGACGTATGAGGTCTCCGACTATCTGTCTGCTGTTGAGACGGTCTTTTCCCAGGATGCGTTGAACGAAGTTCGGGCGGTGCGCATTGGCTCGTTCCAGACAAATCCGAAAATCAAAGTCGCTATCATCACCCTCGATCCGCAAATCCAGCAACGCATCTATTCGACGATTGCCGCCAGGCTCACCCTGCACCAGACCCGGGTGTTCAGTGCCACGGCCGATGCCGATGCCTGGCTGGGTCGGGTGGTGGCCCACGCCGTGACGCACGCCCTGCCATGACCCACCAGGCCACAGACCATGATTTGATCGAGGCCATGCCCGCCGCTGTTCTGGTGCTTTACCAGGGCCTGATCGTCCATCTCAATCCGGCGTGCGTGCGGCTGCTGGAAGCCGGTAGCGCACAGGAGTTGTTGGGCCGTCCGGTCACGGAATTCGTTCATTCCATGGACCAAGCCCAGTCACTGCATCGCCTGCAGCGCCTGCAACCTGGCGATGACGCCAACCTGTCCACCCAGATCCGGATGCTCACCTGCAAGGGCAACTTTCGGACGTTGTTGGTGAACAGTGCGCCGGTGCGGTACCACGAAACCGATGCCATCGTCGTCACGGCCATGGACATGAGTGATCAAAGCGCCATGGAAGAGCGACTGCGCGTCAGCGAGCAAAACTTTCGGCGCCTGTTTGAAAACATGCAGGATGTGTATTACCGCACCAATGCCCAGGGCGTGGTGCAGATGGTGGGGCCGGGTGTGCGGCGCGTGCTGGGCTATGAGCCGCATGACATCATCGGCCGCACCGCCGAGTCCTATTACCCGCAAAGCTCAGACCGCGATGCCTTCAAAAAGGTCATCCAGGAAAAAGGCGAGGCCTCGGACTTCCCCGGCCAAATGGTGCGCGCCGATGGCCAGATCATCGACATCTCCATCAGCAGCCATGCCCTGTATGACGACAGCGGTGCATTTTGCGGGATTGAAGGCATTTACCGCGATGTGACCCAGCGCAAAAACCTGGAGCGCGAGCTGCAGCGGCTGGCCACCGTGGATTCCCTGACCGGCATCGCCAACCGGCGCGCCTTCATGGAGCAGGCTGCGCAGGCCTTCAGCAGCGCGCAACGCTACCCGTCGGACTTGGCTGTGCTGGCCCTCGATCTGGACCACTTCAAGTCCATCAACGACCGGCATGGCCATGCGGCGGGCGATGAGGTCCTGACCCGCTTCACGCAAGCCGTCAACACTGAATTGCGCGAGTCCGACTTGTTTGGCCGTCTTGGCGGCGAAGAGTTCTGCATCGTCTTACCGCATGCCGATCAGCAAAAGTCGCGCCAGGTGGCGGATCGCATTTGCGCCAACATGCAGGACCTGCGCTTCCAGGACGCCAGCGGTCAGTTCTACACCGCGACCGTCAGCATCGGAATTGCCCTCAAGCGGGCGAGCGACCGGCATGTTCTGGAGTTGATCGAACGCGGGGACAAGGCCCTCTACCAGGCCAAGAGAAGCGGGCGCAACCAGGTCGTTGGGGATAGCTAGCCCTGCTGGTATCTGCACGGGCTGTTTGCTTGATGCACATCAAGAAGAAGCTTCGGGTTTGGCACCAACCCCATTCCAATTTCCGCTGAAAGTGCCACACTCAAAACCATGCCATGCGCCCCTTGCGCGTGCACCAACTTTCAGAAGGCATGTATGACTAGCTGGATGACAAATGTGGTTTTTGGCCTGTTCTTTTTATTGGGTTTGACGGGCCTTTTTTTCTTTGTGTTGACGCGGGGTGCCTTACTGGTGCGCGGACTTTCTTCCGCGCAGAACAGCGCCAAGTCGCATGTATACCCGCTGTACTCCAACATGCGCCTGATCAAGCTGGTGGACTTTCAGCCCGTCATCTCGGCCATCCTGCTATTCCAGTACAGCACCCTGGTGTCCAAGATCGTTACCGGCCTGGGGGCCACCAATCTGCAGGGCAAGAAAGTGCTGGTCACGTCGTGCGCCTTTGGCAACGTCATTCCCCGGGTGGTGGACGCTGCGGTGCAGTCGGGTGCCCACAGCGTGGTGATTGCTGACATCATTGACAACGAACTGGAGCACGCCCGGGGCAAGCTGGGCCACCACGCCGGCAGAATCGCCTATGTGGAAGACAACGCCACGGCCATGACCCAGCAGGCCGGCGGCGTCGATGCCAACGTGATGTTCTTTCTGCTGCACGAACTGCCCCATCCACTGAAGATCCAGGCCCTGCGGGAAGCCGGGCGCATGCTGGCACCCGGTGGCAAGCTCTACCTGGCCGAGTTCCACCGGCCCGAGCTGCCCATTCTGCGTCTGCTGAGCTGGACCTATTTCAAGGTGTTCGAGCCCTTTGGTTTGGCCCTGTGGGACACGCATGACCCGGTCAACTGCCTCACCGAAATGGGCGGCTGGACCTGCGAGCGCAGCACCTACTTTTTCGGCAACTTCCAGGTCATCACGGCCACTAAACACTAGATTCTGGAAGACGTCGCCCGCATGCGCCAGATGGTGCTGCAATTGACGATCAGGATGGCCAGTTCGAGCGCGGTTCCACCAATGGAGCCGGACAGCACGTTGTTGACGATCCACAGCAGGGTGCCAGCCAGCATGACCACCCGCATGCGAATCCCGTGCAGCAGGAACAGGGCCAGCGTGCCAATGGTTGATGCCAGCAGCGGCAGCCAGTTCCACCATTGCGTGGCCAGGCCGTAGCCCAGCGCCAGGTTCACCGCCACCACGCCGAGCGCAACCCAGGCCGAGCGGGTGTACAGCGACAGCAGCGAGCGCACCAGCGACACCCCCGAACTGGCTGCCGCCGTCGGGACGCCCAGCAACCAGAAGTGGACAACATAGGCCAGGCACTCGCCCGCCATGAACCACTTGAAGCGCCGGTCACTCTTTTGCAGGAACGAGGCCACGCCCAGTGCGAAGGCGAGGTAGCCAAACAGCTGCGCCGGGGCGCGCCAGCCCTGGAGCACGACGAAATCCATGGCATGATAGTACAATGAAACGTCGTTTCAAAAATCAAATTGACCGTGAAAAAAACCAAAAAAGTGGCCTTGATCGGCGAATGCATGCTGGAGTTGCACGGCACGGCGTTTGGCGCCATGCAGCAAAGCTATGGCGGTGACACCTTCAACACCGCCGTTTACCTGGCCCGCTGCGGTGGCGACGCGCTGTCGGTGCGCTACGCCACGGCGTTGGGGGATGACCCGCTGAGCGGGGAACTGCTGCGCCGCTGGGGCCAGGACGGGCTGGTGCTGGACCTGGTGCGCCGCATCCCGGGGCGTCTGCCCGGCCTGTACCAGATCGAGGTGGATGCGCACGGCGAGCGCCGCTTCAGCTTCTGGCGCGACCAGAGCGCCGCCCGGGCCTACTTCGACACCACGCAAACCCCGCTAGAGCAGCATGCCGCGCAGTGGGATGCGTTCTATTTTTCGGGCATCAGTCTGGCCATCCTGCCCCCGGCCGGGCGCGAGCGCCTGTTCGCGCTGGCGCAGGCCCTGCGCGCTCGCGGCGCCTGCGTGGTGTTTGACAACAACTACCGGCCCCGGCTGTGGAGCGATCCCGCCGTTGCCCGCGAGAATTTTCTGCGTGCCTTCCAGGTCGCCAGCATGGCACTGGTGACCGCGGATGACCACCAAGTGCTGTTCGGCCTGGCCAGCCTGGAGGACGCGGTGCTGGCGGCCCAGGAACTGGGGGTGCCCGAGCTGGTCATCAAGCGCGGTGCCGCACCCACGCTGGTGCGGGCCGGGCGCGGGCCGTGGGAGCAGGTCGCCACCGAGGCCGTGTCCCGGGTCGTGGACACCACGGCCGCGGGGGATTCCTTTGCGGCGGGCTATCTGGGGCACCGGCTGCAGGGCGCCACGCCGGCGGAGGCGGCGGCGTTTGGCAACCGGCTGGCGGCCCGTGTCATCCAGCATCCCGGTGCGCTGATTCCCGTGGAGGCCATGTCGGACCTGATGGCCACTACTTCAGGTGCTGCGCCAGCGCCTGCAACTGCAGCGTCTCCTTGATGCCCTGCGCCACCAGGGCCGCCATGGCCCGGGCACCGCGTTCCTGAAAGTGCGTGGTGTCGGGTGCCGCCCGCGTGCCGGCGGTCTGCGTGGCGTACCAGGGAAATTTCACCGTGTCACTCACCACCAGCCAATAGTCCTGCCAGTCGTGGGCATGCGCGTTGGCAAAGGCGATGGTTTTGGCCTCCAGGTCGATCAGTGGCACGCCATTGGCGCGGGCCGTGTCCCGGATAGTCTGACTGTAGTCGCCGGTAAAGGCATAGCCACCGCCCGCGTGCTGGCGCGTGCGGTGCTGTGACACGACGGGGCGGGTGTCGCCACTCACATGGGCGACTCTGCGGTCCGCGTTCAGATAGCGCGTGGTGGGTGTCATGAGGAAGGGAATGGCACCCCTGGCACGCGCATCATCGATATAGACCTCCAGCGCGGTCTGAAACGACATCTGCGGCTGCCTGGCTGGAAATTGGCGTCGGCCTTGCGCGTCGTTGGGGTAGGAGCAAAGGTTGGCCACATCGGCCGCGCCGCGCGCCGGGCGCAGGCTGTTGCAGTTCTGGTCGTTGTGACCCAGGGCAATCACCACATAGTCACCGGGGCGCAGGTAACGCAGCATCTGGCGGTACCAGCCGCCGTTGTAAAAGTCGCGGGAGCTGCGCCCGGCGCGTGCGCCATTGACCACCTTCACGTCTGCAGTGTCTTTGAATTGCTCTTCAAACACCTGGCCCCAACCCATGCGCGGCAGGCGCTCGCGCTCATAGGTCGCGGCGGTCGAGTCGCCAACGATAAAAAGGCGGACCCGGGCCGCCAGAATCGCCGCACGCTCGCGCTCGGCACGCTCCATCTGCAATGGTTCGTTGGCACGTTCACCAAACGGATGGGCAATCGGGCGCCACGCCGTGTCCGTGATGACGGTCGCAGACGCCTCGCCACTGTCGTTGTCGTAACCCCTCGTGTGGTTGAGCACGGTCAGCACGGCATCCACGCCGCGCCCGTCGGCGCGCATGGGCGTGGTGACCGGGTCAAAGCCGGCCGTGAGCACAACGCCGCTGTAGGCCAACGCCGCCCCGAACCCGCTGCGCAACTGCTGCAGCGCGCGGGCCTGTACGCTGGCCGGAACAACGGGGGCCTGCGGCGTTTCGGCAAACTGCTGCGGCCCGATGAACTGCAGGGTGGTGGCCATCTCGGACGCCAGCCAATCGGTCAACGGGTTGACATTGGTGGTGTTGTCACCGTCTTCCAGCGTCGCCCGCCACGCCACCATGCAGACGGCGCGAGGGGTCTGGTTGGTGCGGCAATTGCGGTTGTCCGCCTCCGACGCCACCACCACCAGCGGCGGTGTGAGGGTGGACGCGTCCAGCTGGTAGCGGCCCAGGATGTCGGCCCGTGTGCTGGCCACGGTGCCTTTGCTGTCGCGCACGCTGATGTGCGCCTGCGCCAGGGGTCCGCCCGCTGCCACGACGCCGTTCAGGCGCTTGACGGGCGGCACGCTGGCGCAGCCGCCCAAGCACAGCACCGCGAGCACGATGATGGGCAGGCTGGCCCGTGTGAGTAGGTGCATGTTGATTCCCCCCAAAAAAAAGGGGCGGCCCGCAGGCCACCCCTTTACCCCCGCTTCACCCCATCAGAACTTGTAGCGTGCGCCGATCAGGAGTTCCCGTCCGGTCACGTTGTAGACCACCGCGCTGTTGCGGGCGCGGCTGATGAACTGGTCATTCGGTGTGTTGATCAGGTTGGTCGCTTCCAGCGTCACGTCCAGGTTCTTGTTGACCTTGTAGTTCATGGAGAAGTCGACGTTGACCGAGCCATTCTTTCCTTCCACGTCATTGTTGTTCTGGCCGGGCACGCGGGTCAGGAATGAGCTGCGTGCCGATGCCGAGATACGCCCGCTGAACGTGCCGTCGTCGTAATAGAAGGTCGCGTTCCAGGACGTGGGCGACAGATTCAACAGGTCATCGGTGATGTATGAACCACCGGTTGCCGTGGTTGCGTAGTCAATCTTGGATTGCACCACGGTGTAGTTCAGCAGGGTGCCGAAATTCTTTCCAATGCCTGGCAGGAACGTGAAGGGCTGTTGGTAGTTGATCTCGAATCCATTGAGGCGACCACCATTGGTGTTGATGGGCGTGTTGACCGCGAAGACCTCATTGCCGTTGAAGTTCGACGGCAACAGGGACAGTGGCAACCCCGTGTCCTTGAACGCCATGTTGGTCGTCAAGGTTTGGATGTAGGTGGAAATGTTCTTGCTGAACACGCCCAGCCCCAGGAACGCATTCTTGTCGAAATACCACTCAATGCCCGTGTCCAGCGTTTTGGCCCGGTACGGTTGCAGCAAGGGGTTGCCGCTGGTAATGGAAAGGGTTCCGGTGGTCGAGATGGTTCCACCCGGGTTCAGGTTGCCCAACACAGGCCTTGCCATCACGCTGGCAGCGGCGACGCGCACGACAACCGCCGGGTTCACGGTAGCGGCCAGGTTGAAAGACGGCAGCCAGTCATCATACGTATTGGTGACCGAAACTTGTGTGCCGCCACCTGCGGCCTGGTAGCCGGTAGCCACCTGCTGGGTCTTCACATAGCGGGCTCCAAAATTGCCACGCACCGGGACGTCGTTCCACTTGGTATCGAAATCCGCCATTAGGTATCCGCCGTTGTCGGTCTCGGTGACGGAGCGATTGTTGCCACGTGCATTGCCGTTGGTGGTGGATGACAGCCTGAAGTCGCCAGGGCCACCGGCAGGGCCGCTCTTCAGGCAATTGCAGTAGATGTCATAGGTCTGCGCAATGGCGTTGAGATTGGGAATCACCCAGGAGGTTGGTGTCCCGGCGGGAAGGTTCAAGCCGTTGCCGAAGTTGTTGATCGTGGTGGTCAGGCTGGCCACGGTGGTGCCGGTGGGGGGTACATAGATGGTGTCGCCCTGGTTGATGCGGCGGAACTCGAAGGTGTCAAACGTGTAGCGCTTCAGGTCGATGCCGCCCTTGACGGTGAGGGCATCCGACGCCTCCCACGCGAGATTGATCTGGCCTACGTCGGTGCGGTTGGTTGCACCTTGGGGGCGAATCCGGATTTCGCTGGTCGTCGTATTGGGGACTGATGTTGCCGTGCCCGGTGGCACGCCAACCAGGGTCAGTGCACCGCCGGCCTTGTTGACATCAAACGGATAAGTGATGCTTGGCAGGCGGTCGCTGCCGCGGAAGTCCAGCGTGTATCCATTGACATTGAGAGCGTCCAGCGTGGTGGTGGTTTGCACCGGATTGTCAAACACCGACTTGGCGCTGCCCAGTTTGGCTGTCAGCTTCAGCGTATCGCTGAGAGACTGCTGCCAAGTCAAGGTGGGTTGGGTGAAGGTAGTGGATAGCTCGTCGTAGCGGGACTCGGCCCGAACATCGACACCGTTGTAGACACCATACTGCAATGCACCGTTGGCAGCATAGGCCGTGCTGAGCACGCTGGTCTGCGGCTTGCCGCCCTGGGTCGCACTGCGGCTGAAGGAAATGGCTTCCAGAAAGTCTTCTTGACGGGTCGCCTTGAGCTTGGAGTACATCAGGTCCAGCGTCAGCAGCGAATCGGCGGAAGGTTTGAGCTGGATGGAACTGGTCAAGCCGACACGATCCTGGTCGTGGGTCAAACGTCCGTATCGGGGAAGACGTGGCGTGAAATTGTTTGCACTACGGGCGGCGTCGTATGCGGCCAGTGTCTCGGGGGTACCCGCTATCCGGGGCACGCCCTGCGCTGCCGGGCCGCAGGTTGTGGCGGTGGATGTGCTGGGGTTGGCCGTGGCGCCGGTGGGTGCGCACCATCCGCCGGATGAAGGGCCATTGTCCCAACGCACGGTGCTGAAGCCTTCTTCCAGGCTGCGTCGCTTGGAGAAGGCACCGGACAACAGCACGCCGAAGGTTTTGTCTGCATTGGTGTTGGACAGCAGGAAAGCGGCACGGGGGTCGGTGGTTTTGGAGAGGTCGTTGTACTTCTCTTTCACGGAGACCATGGCGTTGAAGCCTTTGAGGTCGAAGGGGCGTGTGGTCTGCAGATCCACGGTGGCGCCCAATGAGCCTTCGTCCACGTCGGCGGACGAACTCTTGCGCACCGTAACGGTGTTGAACAGTTCAGATGCAAAAACGTTGAAGTCGAAGCCGCGGCCCCGGTTGGCACCGCCCGAACTGTCGGTACCGCCCGTCGTTGCCAGGGCTTCAATGCCGTTGATGCGCACACGGGTGAAATCCTGCCCCAGGCCACGCACCGTGATGGAGCGACCCTCGCCCGCGTCGCGGTCGATCACCACACCGGGAACGCGTTGCAGGGATTCGGCCAGATTGGAGTCCGGAAATTTGCCCATGTCTTCGGCCTTGATCACGTCAACAATGCCGTTGTTGTCGCGCTTGGCGTTCAGCGCGCTCTCCAGCGAGGCGCGCAGGCCGGTGACGACCACTGCGTCCAGTTGCTTGGGGGTCTCCTGTGCGTAGGACGCCGTGCCGGTTGCGGCAATGGCACACAACAGTGTGCGCACGGCCTGGTTGACGCCGTTCAGAATGGGTGGCTTGGATTTTGTCAGTTGGTGCATGAAGATGTCTCCTGTAATGGGTTTTATTGGTGGCGTGGCAGGTTGTGGTTGAAGAAATTCAAGTGGCCAGGTAGTCGTCCCGGCTTGGGGAAAATTGGTCGAGTAGGGTGCTCTTGTCTTCCAGGGCGAGAACGCCATGGGTGTGGTCGTGGGGCGCGATAAACGCGTCGCCTGCTCGCAGGACGCGTTTTTGGCCATTGACTTCGGCCTCGAAGGAGCCGGACACCACGTAGGCAATCTGGTCATGCACGTCGTGGGCGTGGGGTGTGCCGACCGCGCCCCGGTCGAATTGCACCAGAACCGACATCAGCTGCGGCGTGTGCCCGACGATCTTGCGACGGATGCCATCGCCCAGTTCAACCCAGGGGGCGGTTTCATTGATATAGAAGTGCATGCGGCGACCTTGGTGGAGCATCTTTGCGTTGGAATATAAATCAACACAAGGATTTTGTGGAACTATGTTTCGGTGATACTATAGCACCAACAAATAAAAATGAAACAGTGGTTCACTAAGTAGAAACCAGCATTTCATTAAATAGTTAAAGTCGGTTAGTCTGTAAAAAGACAGCCGGCGCAATTGCCATCTCGCACAGACCCGACAACAGGAGAAATCATGCAAATCCGCCAACCCATACACAGTGAACACGCACGCACGCTGGACACCGAAGGCCTGCGCCGCCACTTCCTGGTCGAAGACCTATTTGTGGCCGACAACGTCACGCTGACCTACAGCCAGATCGACCGCATCATCGTTGGCGGCATCATGCCGACCTCAAAGGGTGTCACGTTCTCTGCCGAACTGGGCAAACACACTGGCACGGACTTCTTCTTGCAGCGCCGCGAACTCGGCTTGATCAACATCGGCGGTGCCGCCCGTGTCGTGGTCGATGGTGAAACCTTCGACGTGGGTGCGCGCGAGGCCCTGTACGTGGGCCAGGGCGCCAAGGCTCTGGAGTTCTTCAGTGTTGACACGGACCAACCCGCCAAGCTGTATTTCAACTGCGCGCCCGCCCATGTGGCTTACCCGCACCGCAAGATCACGCTGGCAGAAGCCTCCCCCGAAACCCTGGGTTCGGCCGAGACCAGCAACCGCCGCACCATCTACAAGTTCCTGGTTCCCGACGTGCTGCCCACCTGCCAGTTGCTGATGGGCATGACCCAGCTGGAGCCCGGCAGCCTGTGGAACACCATGCCCTGCCACACCCACGACCGCCGCATGGAGGTGTATTTCTACTTTGACATGAAGGCCGATGCCGCCGTGTTCCACATGATGGGCGAACCCACGCAAACGCGCCACCTGGTGGTCCGAAACGAGCAGGCGGTTATCAACCCCAGCTGGTCCATCCACAGCGGTGTGGGCACCCAGGCCTACACCTTCATCTGGGGCATGGTCGGTGAGAACCAGGTCTTCAAGGACATGGACCATGTGCCCATGACCACTCTGCGCTAAGCCGATACCTGCCCAACACCGCCCCACCACCGAACTATCACCATGATTCTTGAACAATTTCAACTCCAGGGCCGAGTGGCCATGGTCACCGGTTGCAACACAGGCTTGGGCCAGGGCATGGCTTTGGCATTGGCGCAAGCGGGTGCCGACATCGTGGGCGTCAACGTCAGTGCACCCGATGACACACGCACCCTAGTGGAAGCACTGGGGCGCAAGTTTCTGGACCTGCGCGCCAACCTGTCCGATACCAGCTGCCTGGAGGGCCTGGTCCAGCAGGGCCTGACGCTCTCCGGCAAGCTCGACATCCTGGTCAACAACGCCGGCATCATCCGCCGCTGCGACGCCATCGACTTCAGCGAGAAGGACTGGGACGATGTTGTCGACCTGAACCTCAAGACCGTGTTCTTCCTGGCTCAGGCCGTGGCCAGGCAATACATCAAGCAAGGCACGGGCGGCAAGATCATCAATGTCGCCTCGATGCTGTCCTTCCAGGGCGGGGTGCGGGTGCCGTCTTACACCGCGTCCAAGAGCGCTGTGATGGGCGTGACCCGGGCCCTGGCCAACGAGTGGGCCGCGCATGGCGTCAACGTCAACGCGATTGCCCCAGGCTATATGGCCACCGACAACACGACGGCATTGCGCGCGGATGCCGCACGCAATGCCGCCATACTGGAGCGAATTCCGGCCAACCGCTGGGGTGTGCCGGAAGACTTGGCGGGGCCGGTGGTGTTTTTGGCATCCAAGGCGTCTGACTACGTGAACGGCTACACCATTGCGGTGGACGGCGGCTGGCTGGCTCGGTAGCACGGCGACTGGGTACTACCGGATTCAGCGGCCATGTACGAGAACAAGCGCCTGGGGTTTCTCTTCGTGCTGCCCTTTGTGCTGGGGGTGCTGCTGTTCAAGCTGTTTCCGTTTGTGATGAGCTTTGCGCTCAGCTTTACGCAGTACGACCTGATCGATCCGCCACAGTATGTGGGGCTGGAGAACTACCGTGAACTGGCGCTGGATGATCCCTTGTTTCGCAAATCGCTGGGGGTCACACTGTTGTTCGCGGTGCTGGCGGTTCCGCTGCGTGTCGTCTTCGCACTGTTCATCGCCCATGTGCTGAACTTCCGGTTGCGCGGCATCAACTTCTTTCGCGCCGCCTTTTACTTGCCGTCCATTCTGGGTGGCTCCATCGCCGTGGCGGTGCTATGGCGTTTCATTTTTGCAAAGCATGGCCTGGTCAATCTCCTGATGACGCAAGCTGGCCTGGAGCCCATTGCCTGGCTGGCCGACGAGCACTACTCCATGTGGACCATCGTCCTGCTGTTCACCTGGCAGTTTGGCTCGGCCATGGTGATCTTTCTGGCCGCACTGCAAAACGTGCCGGTCTCGCTGTATGAGGCCGCCGAATGTGATGGCGCCAGCAAACTGCAACAGTTCTGGAGCATCACCGTGCCCCTGATCACGCCGGTGATTTTCTTCAACATGATCATGCAAATGGTGCACGCCTTCCAGGAGTTCAACGGACCGTACATGATCACCGAGGGCGGGCCGCTAAGCTCCACCTATGTGCTGGCGTTGTACATCTACGACCAGAGTTTCCGCTTCTTCAATCTGGGCTATGGCGCAGCCCTCTCGTGGGTGCTATTCGCGCTGGTAGGCAGCTTGAGTGCGATCAGTTTCTGGAGCTCAAAGTATTGGGTGTTCTACGCCGGTGAAAAGGAGCAGCGCAAATGAGCGCCTCCAACATGCAGCCGCCCGGCGGCGTTAGCGGCCATCCCTGGGTGCGGTACATCGCTTTGGGGCTGGTAGCCCTGGTCATGCTGTACCCGCTGCTCTGGCTGATTGGTGCGTCGTTCAAGAGTAACAGCGAGATTTTTACAGAGGTCGGTTTCTGGCCCCAGCGGTTCGATTTCAGTGCGTACGCCAAAGGCTGGAAGACCAGCACCGAGTACACCTTTGCAACCTATTTTCTGAACAGTTTCCTGATCACGATTCCGCGCATCATCGTTACGGTGATCTCCTGCGTGCTGGTCGCTTACGCCTTCGCGCGGTTCGAGTTCTGGGGCAAGAAGATTCTGTTCTCCATCATGGTGGGCACCATGATGCTGCCGCTGATCGTGTTGCGTTTGCCGCAGTACCTGGTGTTTCGCGAGCTGGGCTGGTTGGATTCCTACCTGCCGCTGATCGTTCCTTCCGCGTTTGCCACGGACACGTTTTTCATCTTCATGCTGGTGCAGTTCTTAAAGGGCATACCAAGGGATATGGAAGAGGCGGCGCAGATAGACGGTTGCAACGCCTTGCAGTTGCTGTGGCACATCATCGTGCCGCTGCTCAAGCCAGCCATCGTCTCGGTGATCGTGTTCCAGTTCATCTGGACCATGAATGACTTCATGGGCCCGCTGATCTACCTGGCTTCGGTCGAGAAATACCCAGTGTCGCTGGCACTGAAGATGAGCATTGGCGCGACCGAAGAGGTGGAGTGGGCCAACGTAATCGCCATTTCGGTGGTGGCGCTGATTCCCTCGGTGGCCGTGTTTTTTGCAGCGCAGAAGCACTTCATTGAGGGCGCTACATCCAGTGGCGTGAAGGGGTAGTGATGACTTCGCGTCTCCACTCTCTTTTGCGGGCTCCGGATCAGCAGGCCTGTACGGTTTTGCTCCGTGTCCCCCGCGCCCTTTGGGCGCTCCTCCTTGACCTACGCAAAACCGCACAGCCCTGCCGCTCCTGCGACGAATTGCGTGCACCTGCCTTTGGATTTTCCTTCAGTCGAGCGCCCATTTCTCCAGCATCGGGCAAGGGGTGGGTGTTTTGCGGAGGTCAAGGAGGAGGGCCCTCACGGCCCGGGGGACACGTAGCAAAACAGCTGCCTCTTGCCTGATGCTGGCGTACGAAAAGCCCTCAGACATGAAGAGACAAAAAACACGGAGACAACCCCAGTGGCACGCCTGCAGTTAGAGAAGATAGAAAAGGTCTACCCCAATGGCTTCAAGGCCGTGCATGGCGTGGACCTGGAAGTGCAGGACGGCGAGTTCATGGTGTTTGTGGGCCCGTCCGGTTGCGCCAAGAGCACCTTGCTGCGCATGATTGCCGGGCTGGAGTCCATTACCGGCGGCGAGTTGCGCATCGGCAACCAGTTGGTCAACCAGCTCGCACCCAAGCAACGTGGCATTGCAATGGTGTTCCAGAACTATGCGCTGTATCCCCACATGACGGTGTATGACAACCTGGCGTTCGGGCTCAAGCTGGCAGGTACCCCCAAGGCCGAAGTTCAGCAACGCGTGCGCCATGCCGCCGGTCTGCTGGAGATGGAGCATTTGCTGGAGCGCTATCCCAAGCAGCTCAGCGGCGGCCAGGCCCAGCGCGTGGCCGTGGGCCGCGCCATCGTCAAGAAGCCGGAAGTGTTTTTGTTTGACGAACCCCTGTCCAACCTGGATGCCAAGCTGCGCGCCGCCATGCGGGTGCGCCTGACCGAGCTGCACCGCACGCTGCGCGAATCCGGCCAGCCGGCTACGGTGGTCTATGTGACGCACGACCAGGTGGAAGCCATGACCATGGGCGAGCGCATCTGCGTGCTCAAGGACGGTGTGATCCAGCAAGTGGACACCCCCACCGCACTATACGACCGGCCGGCTAATGCCTTTGTGGCCAGCTTCATTGGATCGCCAGAGATGAACATCGTCAAGGCCCAACTGCGGCAGCTCGACGGCGGTGTCGGGGTCGAGCTCGGTGGTCAGTTCTTGAGCTTGCCCGCAGCGCGGGCCGCGCAGCTCGACAGTAGTGGCGGTGCCGTGCATTTTGGCTTGCGTCCCGAGCACGTATCTGCCGGACCCCGGCCGCATGGCGACAGTGTCCCGGTGCAAGGGACGCTGCGCTTCACCGAGCATATGGGCAGCGAGGTGTTCGTGCATTTCAAGGTGGGAGACTTCGCCCTGAGTGCACGGGTTCCCGCGGACGAACTCCATGGCTTGCAGGATAAAGGCCGTGGTGCCGCGCATGTGTTCCACTTTCAGATGCAACGGGCCCACTTGTTTGACGCAGAGAGTGGCGTGAGCCTGTTGCGGAGCGCCTGATGAGTCTGCAACGCCGACACTTTGCCGCGCTGGCGCTGAGCCCCCTGGTGGCGCGTGCGCAGGCACCCACCCCCACGGTGCTGCGCTTCGCCTGGTGGGGCGGTGCAAGCCGCCACGAATCGACGTTGAAGGCCATCGCGCTGTTTGAACAGCAAAACCCCGGACTCAAGGTGAAGGCCGAGTACATGGGTTTTCACGGCTACCTGGAGCGCCTCACCACGCAGATCGCCGGCGGTTCCGAGCCCGACGTCATGCAGATCAACTGGGCCTGGCTGGCCATGTTCTCCAAGCGTGGCAATGGCTTTGTCGATCTGGACAAGTACCGTGCTGCGATGGCCCTTGACCAGTTCACCCCGCAGGATCTCGACGCGGGCAGGGTGGCTGGCAAGCTCAACGCCTTGCCGTCGGCGTACACCGCCCGCGTCCTCCTCTGGAACAAGGCCAGCTTTGACCGGGCCGGTCTTGCCGTGCCCAAGACCTGGGATGAAATCTTCGCCGCCGGGCCAGTCTTCAAAGCCAAGCTGGGGGACCACGCCTACCCGCTGGATGGGGAGCTGTACGACATGATGTTGCTGTCGCAGGCCTACGTGCAGCAAAGGCATGGAACGCCCTATGTCGACCCCGTCGAGCCACGGGTGGCCATGAGCCCTGCGGCCGTGCTGGAATGGGTGCAAACGTATCGCCGCTTGATCACAGAGCATGTGGCCACGCCATTGCCCTTGCGTGCCAGCCTGGGCGGTGCGGACAAGGCCACGGAGCAGCAACAGGACTGGGTGGTTGGCAACTGGGCGGGCAACTTTGCGTGGGATTCCGCCATACCGTTGCGCGCGGCCACGCTGAACCAGCAACAAAACCTGGTGCTGGGCGAGTTTCCCACGTTGCCCGGTGCTGCAGTCAGCGGCATGTTTGGCCGTCCCAGTGTCATGCTGGCGGTCGGCCGCAACAGCAGGCAGCCGGAACTGGCGGCGCGGCTGGTCAATTTTCTGCTGACCGATCCACAGGCAGCGCGCATCCTGGGCAAGACCCGCGGCGTACCTGCAGCGCGCAGCCAGCGCGATGTGCTGCTGCAGGCCAACAAGCTGCCGGCCATGGAACTGGCCGCGCATGAACAAATCAAAAAACAGCGGGATGCGGGACGGGTTCCTGTGCCGGCACCGCTGTTCGAACATGCCCGTTTGCACAAGTTCATGCGGGAAGTGTTCGAGACCGTAGCCTACGGAAAAACGACAGACCAGGAGGCGGCCCGCCGTCTGGTCGAAGAAGGTAACGCCCTGTTGAAACGCATCAAGTAGAACCTATGACCAAAGCAACCCAACGCCATTTGAAGTTTGAATCCCGGCAAGACCCGGATACCGGTGCCCGCGTCACGCGGCTCACCCCGACCGACATCACCTGCCACCGCAACTACTTCTACCAGAAGTGCTTCACCAAAGATGGCTCCAAGCTGGTCTTTGCCGGTGAGTTTGGCCCCGGCAATGCCTGGAATTACCACCTGCTGGACCTCAACAGCCAGGTCGCTACCCAATTGACCGACCAGCGCGGTGAAAACACCTTCGGCGGCTTTCTAAGCCCCGACGACCAGCACCTCTATTTCGTGCGCGCCGAACGCCAACTGGTTCGGCTCACACTGTCGGACTTGAACGAAGAGGTGGTCTACACCGTGCCCCAGGGGTGGGTGGGCTATGGCACCTGGGTGTCCAACAGCGCTTGTACCAAGATGGTGGGCATAGAGATCCATGCCGACGACTGGTTCCCCTTGAGCGACTGGAAGAAGTTCCACGACATGTACCACGCCAAGCCACGCTGTCGCCTGATCCGCATCGACCTGGCCACCGGGCAGCGTGACGTGATCCTGGAAAAGCACGGCTGGCTGGGTCACCCCCAGTACCAGCCCTTCCATGACGAAACCGTCGCGTTTTGCCATGAGGGACCGCATGACCTGGTGGACGCGCGCATGTGGTTCATCAATGAGGATGGCAGCAACCTGCGCTGCGGCAAGGTGCACCTGGAAGGTGAAGCCTGCACCCACGAGTTCTGGGTGCCGGACGGCTCAAGCATGATTTATGTGTCGTATCTGAAAGGCCAACGCGAGCGCTGGATTTGCGCGCTGGACCCGGTGACGCTGGAAGACAAGCGGCTGATGTCCATGCCACCGTGCTCGCACCTGATGAGCAACTTTGATGGCACGCTGTTGGTCGGCGATGGCTGCGGCTCACCGGCTGATGTGGCGGACACTGGTAGCCACGACATCGTGACCGATCCGTTCCTGCATGTGTTTGACCTCAAGGCTGGCAGCGTGCGCGCGGTTGCGCACCACGATTCGTCCTGGCGCGTGCACAAGGGCAGTCGGCAAGTGACGCATCCACACCCCTCCTTCACGCCGGACGAAAAGCAGATTCTGTTCAGCTCCGATGCAGAAGGCGAACCGGCGCTGTATTTGGCGGATGTAGGCGCGCCATGATGCGGTGGATGGGTCTGGCGGCGTTTTGGGCGGCGAGTCTGCATCTGGGCGCGTGGGCGCAAGACACTGCTCGGCCCCTTTTAACGCCAGTGGCTGCTGCGGACTACACCGTGTCGACCTATCTGGCACAAGGCCCCTCACCCTGGACACCGGTTGAACCATCTGCGTTGCGTGGGTTGCGACCTGATTTTGTGGTTGCCGCAGACGGCAGTGGCACCCACAGCAGTCTGCAAGCGGCCTTGGATGCGGTCCCTTCCGCAGGCGTGGAGTCGCGTCGTTTTGTCATTGGTCTGGCCGCGGGAATCTACCGGGGGCAAGTGTGTTTGCAGACTAAGGCGCCGGTGGCCCTGGTGGGCCTGGGCAGCAAGCCGGCTGATGCGCGAGTGGTCGCGTCGCGCTACGCCGGCGAGCGCAAACGCCCCGGTGTAGATGTCGGTAATCCTTGCATGCCAGCGGCGAACGCGCCAGCCTATGGCACCTTCAGCAGTGCAACGTTGGCGATTTTCAGCAATGACGTGCAGGTATCCAACCTGACGATTGAAAACGATGCCATGAACGGCGTGCGTGCGGGAGTCGGCTATCCGACAGACGCCGCCGAGGCCGGTGGCGCGCAGGCGGTGGCGCTGATGACCCAGGGCGACAAAATTCAACTCGAAGGCGTCCACATCCTGGGGCACCAGGACACGCTGTATGTGCGTGCCGCACCGGGCAAAGCCGGTGATCGGGTTTACGTGCACCAGACCCTGGTGAGCGGAGATGTGGACTTCATTTTCGGAGCCGGCACGCTGGTGATCGACGACAGCACCATTCTCAGCCGCGCAGGCCGCAGGACGCCGGGGGAGGGCGGCTACGTACTGGCACCCAGCACGGCTTCTCAGACCCCGCGGGGAATCCTGGTCCACAACAGCCGCTTCATCAGTGAAGCCGGTGTGGGCGTTGGCTCCATTGCCTTGGGCCGGGCATGGGACCAGGGCATTGCAAAGGGGGCCTGGCAGAAGAGCACGTCGCCCAATGGCCAGGCCGTGGTGCGTGACAGCGTGCTGGGAGCCCACTTGGGTCCCTGGGCAGCGTCCACTGCGCGACGGCCTTTCAGTGCATCCGGTGATCAGGCGAACCGCTTGTGGGAGTGGAACAACCACCAAGTTGGAGCGGGGGACGTTGCGGGCCAGAGCCCGGACTGGAGCCGCGAAACCTTGGCGCCAAACGACGGCTGGGCGGCGGCGAAGGGGGGCACGCTGGGCGGTTCCGATGCCGGGCTGGAGCACACCTACACGGTGCGCAATCGCGCAGAGCTGGTGGCTGCGCTGGCACCCCGTGCATTTCCGCGAATCGTTCGCGTCGTGGGCCGTATCGACCTGAGCACGGATGCCAATGGGCGGGCGTTGGGCTTCGCAGACTACCGCGATCCGGCATTCGACCCCCAGGCCTTTCTGGCGGCCTATGATCCCGCCGTCTGGGGCAAGGCGCCGCCCAGCGGGCCGCAGGAAGAGGCCAGGAAGCGATCGGTGCGCAGGCAGGCCGCGCAGGTGGTTGTCAAGGTGCCGTCGCGCACCACGCTGGTGGGTGTGGGAGCAGACGCCGCCATCGTCCATGGCACCCTGTTCCTGGATTCCGTGGACAACGTCATCATCCGCAATATCCACTTCTCGGATGCGTATGACTACTTCCCGGCCTGGGACCCCAAGGACAACGCCAGCGGTGAGTGGAATTCCGAGTACGACAACATCACGCTACGGGCTGCCACCCATGTCTGGATAGACCACTGCACGTTTGACGATGGGTCGCGGCCAGATGAGGCCGAACCCGTACTGTTGGGTCGTCGGGTCCAGCGCCACGACGGTTTGCTGGACATTACGCAACAGTCCAACTGGGTGACGGTTTCGTGGAACCACTTTCACCACCACGACAAGACGACCCTGGTGGGAAGCAGTGACAGTCAGGCGCTCGACGACGGCAAGCTGAAGGTCACGTTCCACCACAACTGGTACGAGCACACCCGCGAGCGCACCCCCCGCGTGCGCTATGGAGAAGTGCATGTGTACAACAATCTGTTCGAGGGTGGAACGGAAGGTCCCTACCCTTATGGCTACTCATTGGGAATTGGCCACCAGTCAAGGATCTACAGCGATCGCAACGCCTGGCTCACGCCACCGGCCGTGCCCACCAGCCAACTGCTGCGTGGCCTCAAGGGCCATCGCTTCGTCGACAACGGGTCCACCCACAATGGTTTGGCGGCAGACCTTCTGGCGGAGTTGCGTGTGGCCCAACCCGCAGTGAACTGGGTGGGCGATGTGGGGTGGAAGCCCAGCCTCTTTCTTGCGATGGATAGCGTGGCGGATGTGCCCGCCCGGGTTCGGGCAGGGGCCGGTGCCGGACGTGGAAAGGCAGACTGACGATGCAAAGCTTTATGGACCACAACTTCCTGCTCGACACGGAAGTCGCACAACAACTTTACCGGGAGGTTGCTGCGGAACTGCCCATCATCGACTACCACTCGCATTTGCAGCAGGGTGAAATCGCGGCCAAAAAGCAGTTCCGCAACATCGCGGAGTTGTGGCTGGCGGGGGACCATTACAAGTGGCGGCTGATGCGCAGCGCCGGCGTGTCTGAAGATTTCATCACCGGAACCCAGAGCGACGAGGCCAAGTTCCTGGCCTTTTGTCGCGTGTTGCCGCTGGCCGCTGGCAATCCGATTTACCACTGGTGCCATCTGGAACTACAGCACCTGTTTGGCATCACGCTGACCATCAACGCGACCAACGCGCCCCACATCTGGGAACAGGCGAACGCGCGCCTGGCGACCATGACCTGCTGGACGCTGCTGGAGCAGGCCAAGGTAGAAGTGGCGTGCACGACGGATGATCCGGTGGACGACCTGGCGCAGCACGAAGTGATTGCCCGTTCAGAACTGTCGACCCGGGTACTGCCAGCGTTTCGCCCCGATGCCGCGATGCGCATCAACCGCACAGGCTTTACAGACTACCTGCAAACCCTGGGTACCGTGACGGGTTCGCGTATCGCCCGCTATGCCGACCTGGTGGCCGCACTGGGCGAGCGCGTCGCGTATTTTCACCAGCGCAGCGCCCGCATCTCGGACCACGCCATCGACTTGCCCATCAGCTGTGATGCCGTGTCGGTCGACGCGTGTGAGGCGCTGCTGTCCAAGCGCCTGTCGGGTGCCACGCTCAGCGAAGCCGAGCAGGCCGCTTTCCAGCGCGGACTGTTGCAGGACCTCGGTGCCATCTACGCGCGCCACGGGTGGGCCATGTGTCTGCACATCGGTGCACAGCGCAACAACAGCCAGCGCGCCATGCAGATGCTAGGCCCCGATACGGGCTATGACGCCATTTCCGACGCAGGCCATAGCCGTGGCATCGCGGGCTTGATGGACGCGCTGGATGCAGACGGCCTGCTGCCCAAGACCATGCTGTTTTGTCTGAACCCGGCCATGAACGAAATACTGGCCGCATTGATCGGCTGCTTTCAGGACGGCAGCGTTGCCGGCAAGGTGCAAATGGGTCCGGCCTGGTGGTTCAATGACCACAAGGACGGCAACCTGCGCCAACTGCGGGCGCTGGCCAGCCACGGCGTGCTGGGTACCTTTGTCGGTATGGTGACCGACTCGCGCAGCTTCGCGTCCTATCCGCGGCATGACTATTTCCGCCGCCTGCTGTGCCGCCAACTGGGACGCTGGGTGACGGACGGCGAGTATCCCCATGACCGTGAAGCATTGGAAACCCTTGTGCGCGGGGTCTGCTATGACAACGCCAAACGGTACTTCGCGCTATGACCGATACCCGTGGCAGAGTGCTGT
>Ga0208514_100492_pt1 | contig 20947 bp, 17 predicted proteins | sample LakWasMet70_HOW9_2_FD_183900 | JGI IMG/M metagenome (GOLD analysis project Ga0208514, IMG submission 183900) | Freshwater sediment methanotrophic microbial communities from Lake Washington under simulated oxygen tension - Sediment Metagenome... | ecosystem: Environmental > Aquatic > Freshwater >...
CCTGACCCAGATTGTTCATGACGCCGTCGCAGATGGCGTTGACTTCGCGTTCGAAGTCAGACACCTGTTCGCGGCTCAGGGTCGTGGGTGTGGCAAAGCTCATGCGGTTCTCCTATCGGCATTCAAATGGGTTCTGCAGTGCGTATTCACAGCGCCAACACCACATCGGAGCGCGCCATGGAGACGCACAGGCGGATCAACTCATTCGGAGTTGACGACACCTCACCGGTCTGCAGGTTTTCCACCGTGCCACTGGTCTTGACACATTGGCAGGAGCGGCAGATGCCGATGCGGCAGCCGTGTTTGGGCGCCAACCCGGCGCGCTCTGCCTGCACCAGCAGGGGCTCGACTCCACGGGTCGTGAAAACAGCCGCACTGTCCACGCACGACACCTGCACGGAGGTGCCGGGAGCCGTGCTCGGCAGTATGGGCGCGCCGGCAAAACGTTCGCTGAACAGGGGCGCACGCAAACCCTGCGCATGCCAATACGCGGCGATGGCCTCCATAAAACCGGCGGGGCCGCACATCCAGGTGCTGCGCTGTGCCAGGTCAGGCACTTCCAGCATCAGCGCCTCGGGTGTCAAGCGACCCGCGGTCGCGCTGTAGTGCACGACCAGGCTGAGTTCGGCGTACCGTGCGGCTATCGTCGCAAGCTGCTGCGCAAAGATCAGATCGTCCGGCGCGTGGCACACATGCAGAAACACCACATCGCCCTGATACCTGCGCGCCTGCAAATCCCGCAGCATGGCCATCACCGGCGTGACGCCACTGCCCGCGCTGAGCAACAGCATCTTGCCTGGCAACTCCGCGGGCAAAGTGAACTCCCCCACGGCCTGGCTGATGGTGAGCACGTCTCCGACCTGGACGACATCATGAAGGTGTCCGGACACCAGCCCCTGATCCTGGCGCTTCACGGTAATGGCAAGGTGGCGAGAACCCGGGCGTGACGACAGGCTGTAGGCCCGCTCGACCCGGCGCCCGGCTACCTCCACCTGCACCCGCACAAACTGGCCTGCCCGCGCACCAAGCCACAGGGCATTGGGTTGCAACACAAAGGTTTTGGTGGAAGCCGTCTCGTCAATGATGCGGACCACGCGGGCCCGCACCTGGGTCAGGGACAACAAGGGGTGCAGCGCGGTCAAGGCATCTTCTACCGCGCTCAGACGAACGATGGACTCGACCCAGGGATGGCGCAACGCTGCCACCAAGGGAGCGTTAACCCCATGGGCCAGGCGAACGACGCCTGCGTGGCGTAGCGCTACAGGTGTTTGCAGTTGCGCGTCGGGTGGGAAGGTGTGCGACATGTGAATCTCCGGGTTACCACCACGCGAAGGGGCTTGGTGTTCTAGCATGGGTTTATTGTGTACATACGTACACTCAAAGTCAATATTTCAGACTTTCTTTAGAGAGGATCACCCATAGACCGTAAATACCATACAGCCGTGTCGCACGGCAATCCGCACGGTTAAAATACAAGCGTACACAATTTTCATGCCCATGACCAAACCATCCACCCCGGTTGAACGCAAGGACAAACTGACCCGTACCGAGCGCAAAGACCTCACGCGCAACAGCCTGCTGCAGGCGGCCCTGGCCTTGATGGGTGAAGGACGCAGCTTCACCAGCCTGGGCATCCGCGAGATCGCCCGCGAGGCCGGCATGGTGCCCAATGCCTTTTACCGGCACTTTCGCAATACCGATGAGCTGGGCCTGGAACTGGTTGAGGAGATGGGCGTCACCTTGCGGCGCCTGCTGCGCGAGGCCCGCCAGACAGGGGTGACGCAGGTTGACATCGTTCGCCAGTCCGTCAAGGTTTACCACCAGTACGTGATCGAAAACCGCCTGCTGTTTCTGTTTGTCTCCAGCGAACGTTCGGGTGGCAGCCGCATCCTGCGCATGGCCATCCGCAACGAAGTGAGCCACTTCACCAATGAGATGGCACAAGACTTTCGGCGACTGGGCGCCTACAAGGACATGTCAACCGCCAGCGTGCAAATGGTTTGTGGCCTGATCGTCACCACCATGCTGGCCGCCGCCCCCGAGATTCTGGATCTGCCACCGGAGCAACCGATGCTTGAAGGCGAAATGATGGAGACATTTGTCAAGCAATTGCAGCTCGTTTTGCTGGGTGCCTCTGTCTGGAAAGACAAGCCACGCCCGCAGTGAATTGCGCTCTGGGATAATTGACCCATGACAATTACCTACAAAGACGCCCAAGGCATTCAAGGCATGCGCATTGCGGGCCGCCTGACCTCCGAAGTTCTGGACTACCTGACACCGTTCATCAAGCCCGGTATCACGACCAATGAGATCGACAAGTTGGCCCATGACTACATCACCCAGGTCCAGGGCGGCATCCCCGCGCCGTTGAACTACAAGGGAGGCGGCAACACGCCCTACCCCAAGTCGGTTTGCACCTCGATCAACCACCAGGTCTGCCATGGCATCCCGAATGACAAGCCACTCAAGAAGGGGGATATCGTCAACGTGGACGTCACGGTCATCAAGGACGGCTGGCACGGCGACTCCAGCCGCATGTTCCTGGTGGGCGAGGCATCCATCGCCGCCAAGCGGCTGTGCGCCATCACCTACGAAGCCATGTGGCACGGCATCAAGATGGTCAAGCCCGGCGTCCATCTGGGAGACATTGGCCACGCGATCCAGCAGTTTGCCGAAGGCCATGGTTTTAGCGTGGTGCGGGAGTTCTGTGGCCACGGCATTGGCCAGGTGTTCCACGAAGAGCCCCAGGTGCTGCACTACGGCCGCCCGGGCACCCTGGAAAAACTGGTCGAAGGCATGACCTTCACCATCGAGCCCATGATCAACGCGGGGAAGAAGGAAATCAAGGACGGCCCCGAGAAAGACGGCTGGACCATTGTGACCAAGGACCATTCGCTGTCGGCCCAGTGGGAGCACACCATTCTGGTCACCCGCACCGGCTATGAGGTGCTGACCGTGTCAGCCGGTACGCCGCCGACACCGGCATTTGTGCCCGCGCAGGTCGCCGCGTAAGGCATTCATCGCGACGGCACGGCACCGATGGCTGATTTGCAGGCGATACGCGCCGAGTACCGCACCCAGAAGACGCAATTGCTGCAGGCCCTGGGCCAGGGCAGTGCCACGGGCCGCGATGTGCGCAAAGCCCTGAGCCGACTGGCCCAATTGGCCGATGGCGTACTCAAGCGACTGTGGGACCACGCCGGCCTGCAAGCCCCCTTCGCACTGCTGGCCGTGGGCGGTTTCGGACGCGGTGAACTGTTTCCCCACTCAGACGTTGATGTGCTGGTGCTGCTGCCCGACGCCTTTGACCCGGAACACGACACGACACTCAAGAACCGCATCGAGGCCTTCATCGGCAGTTGCTGGGACACCGGGCTTGAAATCGGCTCCAGCGTACGCACGCTGGGCAGCTGCCTGGCGGAAGCGGAGAAAGACGTCACCATCCAGACCGCCCTGCTCGAATGCCGCCTGATCACGGGCAACGCCGACCTGGTGCAGCAATTTCAGAGCGCGTTTTTCAAGGCCATGGACCCGCAGGCCTTCTTTGTTGCCAAGACGCTGGAAATGCGCCAGCGCCACACCAAGTACGAAAACACTCCTTACGCGCTGGAGCCTAACTGCAAGGAATCTCCCGGGGGCCTGCGCGATCTGCAGGTCATCCTCTGGGTTGCCAAGGCCGCCGGCTTTGGTGACAACTGGCAGTCGCTGGCTGCCCACGGCTTGGCCACACCGTTTGAAGTGCAGCAAATCCAGCGCAATGAGTCGTTGCTGATGCGCATCCGCGCGCGCCTGCACCTGATTGCCAACCGCCGCGAAGACCGCCTGATCTTCGACATGCAAAACACCATGGCCCTGTCGTTTGGCTATGGCGATCAACCCTTTGTGCGCCCCAGCGAAGTGCTGATGAAGCGCTACTACTGGGCCGCCAAGGCCGTGGTACAGCTGAACCAGATCTTGCTGCTCAACATCGAAGAGCGGCTCAACCCTACGACCCACGCGCCCCGGCGCATCAATGCGCATTTCAATGACAAGGCGGGCATGATCGACGTGGTCAGCGACGACCTGTACCAGCGCGAGCCGCACGCCATACTGGAAACCTTTCTGGTCTACCAGACCACCGTTGGTGTCAAGGGGCTGTCTGCGCGCACGCTGCGCGCCCTGTACAACGCGCGCAACCAGATGGACGGCTGCTTTCGCAGCGATCCGGTCAACCGGGAAACCTTTCGCCAGATCCTGATGCAACCCTACGGCATCACCCATGCGATGCGCCTGATGAACCAGACCTCGGTGCTGGGACGCTACCTGTGGGTATTCAGACGCATCGTGGGGCAAATGCAGCACGATCTGTTCCATGTCTACACGGTGGACCAGCACATCCTGATGGTGCTGCGCAATATGCGCCGCTTCTTCATTGCCGAACATTCGCACGAGTACCCTTTTTGCTCGCAGTTGGCGGCCGGCTGGGACAAGCCCTGGCTGCTGTCCATTGCCGCCATCTTCCACGACATCGCCAAAGGGCGCGGCGGTGACCATTCAGACCTGGGCGGGGTCGAGGTACGGCGCTTCTGCAAGCAGCACGGCATTGCCGGCGAAGATGCGCAGCTGATTGAGTTTGTCGTGCGCGAACACCTGGCCATGAGTCGCATCGCCCAAAAGGCCGACCTGAGCGACCCGCAGGTCATCGCCGACTTTGCCAAGCGCGTGGGCAACGAGCGCCAGCTCACCGCCCTGTACCTGCTCACCGTGGCCGACATCCGCGGCACCTCGCCCAAAGTCTGGAATGCATGGAAGGGCAAGCTGCTCGAAGACCTATACCGCCTGACCAGCCGTGCGCTGGGCGGCCATGCACCCGACCCCGACGCCGAAGTCGAAGCCCGCAAACGCGACGCCCTGGTCCTGGTGAACATGCATTCCCTGCCCTTTGAGGCCCACAAGCCCTTGTGGGATACGCTGGACGTGGGCTATTTCATGCGCCACGACGCGGTCGACATTGCCTGGCATACCCGTCAGCTGTCGCGCCTGGTGGGTTCGCCCAAGGCGATTGTGCGAGCACGGCGCTCGCCAGCCGGAGAAGGCTTGCAGGTGCTGGTCTACACGCCAGACCAAAGCGACCTGTTCGCGCGGATTTGCGGCTACTTTGACCAGCGCGGTTTCAGCATTCTGGATGCCCGCATCCACACCGCCAACAATGGGCATGCCCTGGACACGTTTCAGGTCGTCACATCGGCCAGTCCGGACGAATACCGAGAGATCACCAGCATGCTGGAAAACGGCCTGGCCAAGGTCATCACCGACGCCGGCCCCCTGCCCAACCCCAGCCGGGGCCGGGTATCCCGGCGCGTGAAAAGCTTCCCCATTGCGCCACGCGTGACGCTGACACCGGATGAAAAGGGCCAGAGCTGGTTGCTCAACGTATCGGCCAGCGACCGGGTCGGCCTGCTCTACAGCCTGGCCCGCGTGCTGGCACGGCACCATGTCAATGTGCAGCTGGCCAAGATTGCCACGCTGGGCGAGCGGGTGGAGGACACGTTCTTGATTGACGGCCCCGAGTTGCAGCACAACAAGAAGCAGATCGAAATCGAAACCGAATTACTGGAAGCTCTGGCTGCGTAACCAGTTTGCTACCAAAATGGTAGCACCATGCCCATATCCAACGAGGGCTAGCGGCAAAAATGGCTACTAGAGTTTGGAGAAGACCTGGGCTTCCTCGAACAGCGGCGCCAAATCCCCCAGGGACGCGATCACTTCATCCAGCGTGCCGCCCAGGCGCTTGGCCACGGCCGGTGGCAGTTCTTCCACTAGGTGGTTGCCGGCAAAGCCAAAATGCAGCTTCTTACTGATCTGGTTGGCCCCAAACACACAGGCAATCATGTCGGAGTCGGCCAGCTCCGGACCATACTGGTGCCGAATGGTGTCCACCAGCTTGGGCGCGAACCGCCATTTCTCGACCAGCATGGCGCCCACCACGGCATGGTCCACACCAATCACATCGCGCAGCGCCAGGTGCAGTGAGGTGCCGTGCTGCTGGCTGGCTTCCAGCGCCACACGAAACTCCTGGGGCATGAACTGCGCCAGCACCACCTTGCCAAAATCATGCAGCAGGCCGGCAATGAAGCAGTCCATGGGATCGGCGTCATCCACCTTCAAGGCCAGTTGCTTGGCGATCGCCGCAGTGGCCAGCGAATGCAGCAAATACTGCTGCCCGTCAAAGCCCGCTTCATTGGTCTTGGGCAGCATGCCAATGGCGGCAATGCTGAGCGCCAGATTCTTGATGGTGTTGAAACCCAGGTAGACCACCGCATGGCCCACCGAGGTGATTTGCTTGGGCAGGCTGTAGTAGGCCGAGTTGACGACCTTGAGAATCTTGACCGTGAGCACCGGGTCTTTGTCGATGACCTCGACCAGGTCCTTGGGGGTACTGTTGACGTCGCGCGTCAACTCCAGCACCCGCTGCACGCTCTTGGGAAAGGCGGGCATGCCGTCCACCGCAGCGGTCAGCTTCTTGGTGAGTTCGGGGCTCATGTGCATAGGGTCAGGCGATTTCGGGGAACAGAACCTCAGTGTAGCCAAACTGGCTGAAATCGCGAACCCGCATCGGATAGAGCTTGCCCCAGAGGTGGTCGCACTCGTGCTGCACGACGCGGGCATGAAAACCCTGCACCGTACGGTCTATGGGGTCGCCATACTGGTCGAACCCGGTGTAGCGGATACGAGACCAACGTGGCACCAGGCCGCGCAGGCCGGGGACGGACAGGCAGCCTTCCCAATCGTCTTCTTCAGGTATTTCGCCGGTTGCACCGCCGTCCGCCGCCAGCGGCGTGATGATCGGATTGAGCAGCACCGTGGGCGGCACCAGCGGGCGATCGGGGTAGCGCGGGTTCGCATCCCGGCTGCCGAAAATCACGACCTGCAGGTCCACGCCAATCTGCGGCGCCGCCAACCCTGCACCATTGGCAGCCGCCATGGTATCCAGCAGGTCGCTGATCAGCAGATGCAGCGCGTCGGAGTCGAAATCGCTTTCACGCACGGGCTGCGCCACGCGCAACAGGCGCGGGTCGCCCATTTTCAGAATGTCACGAACTGCCATCTTGTTCTCCTTGGAGCAGAGCGGTCATCGCAGCCTCGTCAATCACGGCCACGCCCAGCGCCTGTGCCTTTTCCAGTTTGCTGCCGGCTTCCGCACCGGCCACCACATAGTCGGTCTTCTTGCTGACCGAGCCAGCCACCTTGGCGCCGGCGGCTTCCAGCAAGTCCTTGGCCTGGTCACGACTCAGGGTCGGGAAGGTTCCAGTCAGCACAAAGGTCTTGCCGGCCAGCGGCTTGGGCGGCTGCGCGGCGGGCTCGCCCTCCTCCCACTGCACGCCGCAGGCACGCAGTTGCTCCACCACTTCGCGGTTGTGCGCTTGCGCAAAGAAGGTGTGCAGGCTTTTGGCGACGATGGGGCCCACATCGTTGACGCTGACCAGAGCTTCCTCGGACGCATCCATGATGGCGTCCAAGGTGCCGAAGTGGCGCACCAGTTCCTTGGCTGTCGCCTCGCCCACATGCCGTATGCCCAGGCCAAACAGGAAGCGCGGCAAGGTGGTGCGTTTGGATTTTTCCAGTGCATCCACGATGTTTTGCGCCGATTTTTCGGCCATCCGTTCCAACGCCGCGAGCGACGTCAGTCCGAGTTTGTACAGGTCTGGCAGGGTGCGGATGGTGTTGCTTTCCACCAGCTGGTCCACCAGCTTTTCACCCAGACCTTCCACTTCGACCGCACGGCGTTGCGCGAAGTGCAGGATCGCCTGCTTGCGCTGGGCGGCGCAGAAAAGGCCACCGCTGCAGCGGTGGTTGACCTCGGCCTTTTCGCGCACCACCGTGCTGCCACACACGGGACAGGTTCGTGGCATGCGAAAGTTCGGCACGTAGGTCGCACGCGGCCCGGTGCTCACAATACCCACGACTTCGGGAATCACATCGCCAGCGCGGCGCACGATGGCGCTATCGCCTACCCGCACCTTTTTGCGGCGCAGTTCAAACAGGTTGTGCAGTGTGGCATTGGACACGGTGGTGCCGCCCACAAACACCGGGTCCAGGCGCGCCACGGGCGTCAGCTTGCCCGTGCGGCCCACCTGCACGTCAATGCCCAGGACCTTGGTAATCTGTTCCTGCGCCGGATACTTGTGGGCTACGGCCCAACGCGGCTCGCGCGTGACAAAACCCAGTTGCCGTTGCAGGGCCAGGCTGTTGACCTTGTAGACCACGCCGTCGATGTCATACGGAAGCTGGTCCCGCATCTGACCGATGCGCTGGTGGTACGCTACTAATTCAGGAGCACCACTCGCCCGCTCCACGAGGGCCGCAACCGGAAAACCCCAATGCTTCAGGGTTTGCAACAGGTCGAAATGGGTGCCAAAGGCCGGACCGCCCTGCTCCACCGGCGTGACCTCACCCAGCCCATAGGCGAAGAAACTCAAGGGGCGCTGGGCGGCAATGCCAGGGTCGAGTTGGCGCACGGCACCAGCCGCGGCATTGCGCGGGTTTACGAACGTTTTCTCGCCTTTGTCACGTTGCCTCTCATTCATGGCCTCAAAGTCATCCCGGCGCATATAGACCTCGCCGCGCACTTCCAGAATCGCTGGAGCCTCAACCGGCAAACGCAATGGAATCTGGCCAATGGTGCGGATGTTCTGCGTCACGTCTTCACCGGTCTCGCCATCACCGCGTGTAGCGGCCTGCACCAACACACCGTGTTCGTAACGCAGGTTGATGGCCAGGCCGTCAAACTTGAGTTCGGCCACGTATTCCACCGCCGGGTCGGTATCAAGCAGGCCCAGTTCCTTGCGCACACGGGCATCAAAGTTTTGCGCACCGCTGGCTTCGGTGTCGGTCTCGGTGCGGATGCTGAGCATGGGAACGGCGTGGCGCACCGAGGCAAATTGCGCCAAGGGCTTGCCTCCAACCCGCCGCGTGGGCGAATCCGGGGTAACCCATTCAGGATGGGCCGCCTCCAGCGCCTGCAGCTCCTGAAACAGCCGGTCGTACTCGGCATCCGGCACCTGGGGCGCATCGAGCACGTAATACTGGTGGGCATAGGCATGCAGCAGCCCGTGCAAGGTTTGCATGCGGGCCTGGTCCGCAGAGTCACCCGGATCAGCGGCAAACAGGTCCAGATTGGCCATGCCCTGCCCCCGACCGTGTTCAGGCAAACAGGCGCCGCGCCAGCAGCGACCCGGCGGCCAGGTCACGCTGTTCCAGCGTGTCGTACAGGCCTTGCAACTCGGCCCCGATGCCGTCCATGGTCTGCGCCGTCAGCAACTGCCCGTTGTCGTCGGTGACCACACCATCCATGGTTTGGGCCAGCGCGGCCGCCACATCGCGCATGCGCTCAAACGGTTGTTCGTTGCGGTCCACCTGGGCCACGTCCAGGTGCAGGGCGATGTCACGGATGGCGGACTGCGCCGGGTCTTCGGCGAGGGCCGCCTGCGAATCAAAACTCAGCACCAGCACCGGTGCCAGGCCTTCGGTGCTGGAAGGCAACACCATGCGCCCCGGAATGACGCCGGCCACAAAGCCCAGCCGCGCCGCGTTTTGCTGCACATAACCCGGGCTCCACGACGCGTTGCGGGCGCGGATGGTGAAGCCCAGTTGGGCATCGTGCGCACTGGCAAACTGGTCCAGCTCTCGGGCCCGGGCCACTTCTTCGAGCATTTCCGGAAATTCTGGCGTGGCGTTGATGGCGTCGGCAAAGGCCTGGGTCTTGACCACATATTCGGAGTACTCGATCTCGTTCAACGCGCCCGAGCGGTTGGCCAGTTGCACGCCGGCCTGAAAACCGCCGTAGCGCTGCCCAGCCACGGGCACTTCCCACGTCAAGGTGGTGAGGTTATAGCCTTCGATGGCAAAGGGCTTGCTGCCGGCGCGGCGGGTGGCCGGCATGGCGGCAATGGCCGCCTCGCCGGAGACCACCATATGCGGACCATCCAGCGCGATGGTGGCGATGACGTCAATCAGCGAGTCCATGACCGAGCGCCGCGCCACCGGCGGCAGGGTCATGGGTTGCGTGTCATGGCCCTCGTCATCCAGGGACGGCTCACGCAATGGCGGTGGTGACGCATCACCCGCAGGCTCGGGCAAGGCCTGGCGCGGCGCGTTGCGGCGTGAGCTCCAGGCACCGTGGGCCACCACGGCTGCCAGCACGACGCCGCCCGCAATGGCCAATCCAATCTGTAAATTGCTCATAGTCTGTTATGCCAGCTCTGCCAACGTAAGGGCGGACTCCATGTCCACTGCCACGATACGCGAAACGCCTTGCTCCTGCATGGTGACACCAATGAGTTGCTCGGCCATTTCCATGGCAATCTTGTTGTGGCTGATAAAGAGGAATTGGGTTTCTTTGCTCATGCTGCGCACGAGTTTGGCATAACGCTCGGTATTGGCATCATCCAGCGGCGCGTCCACCTCGTCGAGCAAGCAGAACGGGGCCGGGTTGAGCTGAAAGATCGCAAACACCAGCGCAATCGCCGTCAGGGCCTTTTCGCCCCCGGACAGCAGGTGAATGGTCTGGTTTTTCTTGCCCGGCGGCTGGGCAATGACCTGCACACCGGAATCCAGAATTTCATCGCCGGTAATCACCAGTCTGGCATTGCCGCCGCCAAACAGCTCCGGGAACATGCGGCCAAAGTGCTGGTTGACCTGCTCGAACGTGCCTGACAGCATTTCGCGGGTTTCGGCGTCAATCTTGCGGATGGCGTCTTCCAGCGTCTGCATGGCCTGGGCCAGATCCGCATTTTGCGAATCCAGGAACTGCTTGCGCTCGCGCGCCAATGCCAGTTCATCCAGAGCCGCCAGGTTGACCGCACCCAGGGCCGCGATTTCGCGGTGCAGGCGGTCGATTTCGCTTTGCATGCCGGTGAGGCGCACATTGCCTTCCTGGATAGAGCGCTCTACTGCTTCCAGATCGGCCTGGGCATCCAGCAACTGCTGCTCGTACTGCTCAAAGCCCAGGCGCGCGGCCTGCTCCTTGAGCTGGAATTCGGTGATGCGCTGGCGCAGCGGGTCGAGCTCGCGCTCCAGCTGCAGGCGCCGTTCGTCGCTGGCGCGCAGTTTGGCGGTCAGGTCGTCGTATTCGCTGCGCTTGGCACCCAGGGCCTGTTCGCGCTCCAGCTTCAGGGCCAGCGCGTTTTGCAGGCCGGCCTGGGCCGCGGCATCGGTCAAACGGGTTAATTCGTCGCGGGCCCGCTGCACTTCGGCGTGCACAGCATCGGTCTGCTGGGTGGCCGTGTCGATGGTGCGGGCCAGTTCGGCATTGCGGGCCTGCAGGCTGCGCTGCGCAAACTGGGCCTCTTGTGCCTGGCGTTCCAGGCTGCGCTGCTGCTCGCGGCACTGCGTCAGCTTGCGCTGCACCTCAATCACCCGCTCGTCGAGCTGCGCATGGCGCTCCTGGCTGTCAGCCAGTTGCATGTCCAGGGATTCAAAGCGGCCTTCGGCGGTCGCGCGGCGTTCTTGCAGGTCGTCCAACTGGGCCTGCACCTCGTCCAGGTCGGCATCAATCTGGGCGCTGCGGGCACGGGCCTGTTCGGCCAACTGCGACAGGCGCAAGGTCTCCACCTGCAGCGTGTGCGCCTGGGTTTGGGTGTCAGCCGCCTCGCGCCGCACACTGGCCAGGCGCTGCGACGCGTCGGCATAGGCGGCCTCGGCGCGCACCAAGGCTGCACGCGCCTCGTCGGCAATCATCACCTGCGCGCGCAGCTGCTTTTCCAGGTTTTCAATTTCCTGGGCCCGGGCCAGCAGGCCGGCCTGTTCGGAGTCCTGCGCATAAAAACTCACGCTGTGTGCCGTGACCACATGGCCGGACTGGAGGTAAATGCTTTCACCCAGTGCCAGCTTGTCACGCTGGGCCAAAGCCGCTTCAAAACTGGCCGCGGTATAGCAGCCATGCAGCCACTCGGCAAACACTGCCTTCTGACCCGCATCGTTGATGCGCAGCAGATCAGCCAGGCGCGGCAAGGCGCCCGCCTGCTCAGGCACGGCCGCCATCGGCGGACTGAAGAAGGACAGCTTGGCAGGCGGCGCGTCACTGGCAAAGGCGCGCACCAGCTCCAGCCGCGAGACTTCCAGCGCGGACAGGCGTTCGCGCAGCGCGCCTTCCAGCGCGTTCTCCCAACCCTGTTCGATATGGATGCGCGTCCACAGCCCCTGCAAATGATCCAGCCCGTGTTTGGCCAGCCAGGGCTGCAGCTTGCCGTCGGTCTTGACTTTTTCCTGCAAGGCCTTCAGCGCCTCAAGGCGGGCCGACAGATCAGCCTGGCGCGCGGATTCATCATTGACGGTCTGCTGCTGGATGCGCCGCGCTTCATCGCGCTGGGGCAGCATGTCCTGCAGCTCGTGCAAGCGGGCATCGGCCACGGCCGCGGCCTCCTGCGCATCGGCCAGTTGCAGCTCCAGGTCCTGCAGCCGCGCCTCGTCGGGTGCGGCCAGGGCATTGCGGTCCACGGCCAGGCGCTCGCGCCGGGTCGAAACCTGGCGAAACTGTTCCTCAATGCCACGCTGCTCGGCGGCCAGCACCTGGATCTGCTGCTGCACCTGCATGACGCTGCCGCGCTGGTCATTGGCGGCGGACTGCGCGGCGGTCAGCGCATCTTCCAGGTCGGGCAACTGCTGTGCCTGCTCTTCCACCTGAGCAGACAACAGTTCGGTTTGCTCGTCACCCAGCAGCGCCAGTTCGGCCAGACGTTCAATCTCGGCCAGCGCGTCTTCCTTGCGCGCGGCCCACTGGCCGATTTGCTCCTGCAAGGTCGCCAGACGCTGCTCGGCCCGCTGACGACCCTCGACGACGAAGCGAATCTCGGCTTCGAGGCGCCCGACATCGGTGCTGGCTTCGTACAAGAGTCCCTGTGCCTGATTGACCTGGTCACCCGCCGCATAGTGGGCCTGGCGCACGGTTTCCAGCTCGGCTTCGATACGACGCAGGTCGGCCATGCGGCTCTCCAGCGCATTGAGCGCACCTTCAGCATCGGCCTTCACCTTGCTCTGATCAGCCATTGCCTCGGCCCGCTTCAAAAACCACTGCTGGTGCTGCTTGAGGGTGACATCGGCCTGCAAGGCGTTGTATTTCTGCGCCACCTCGGCCTGCTTTTCCAGCTTTTCAAGGTTGGTGTTCAATTCGCGCAGGATGTCTTCGACGCGGGTCAGATTCTCCCGGGTGTCGGCCAGCCGGTTCTCGGTTTCGCGACGGCGCTCTTTGTACTTGGAGACACCCGCAGCCTCTTCCAGAAACAGGCGCAGCTCTTCAGGCTTGGATTCGATGATGCGGGAAATCGTCCCCTGGCCAATGATGGCGTAGGCGCGGGGGCCTAGGCCCGTGCCCAGAAACACATCCTGCACGTCGCGGCGGCGCACCGGCTGGTTGTTGATGAAGTAGCTCGACGTCCCGTCGCGGGTCAGCACACGCTTGACGGCAATCTCGCCAAACTGACCCCACTGGCCGCCGGCGCGGTGGTCGGCGTTGTCAAATATCAGCTCCACGCTGGAGCGGCTGGCCGGTTTGCGGGTCGTCGTGCCGTTGAAGATCACGTCCTGCATGGACTCGCCGCGCAACTCACTGGCCTTGCTCTCGCCCAGCACCCAGCGCACGGCGTCCATGATGTTGGACTTTCCGCAACCGTTGGGCCCCACGACACCCACCAGTTGACCCGGCAACAGGAAATTGGTGGGTTCGGCGAAGGATTTGAACCCGGATAGCTTGATGGAATTGAGACGCACGGGGGACGGAAACTTGGGCTAAGCGGTTGATTTCATTGGCAATTGCGGGGCAGTCCCCGCAACCAAGGTGCTGCAATGATACCGTGCAGGTGCTACGCCAGCCGCCACCTGCACGCCCCATGGGGGCAATTGGGGTTCAGTCGCGCAAGGCGGCCTCGATTTTGGCAGCCAACAGGTTCAAGGAAGGCGGTTTGACGACATACCCGGCCACCCCCAGCGGCAGGACTTCACCCACCGTGGCAGAACTGGAGTCGGCGCTGAGAAAAATAACCTTGGTATTGCTGATCTGGTTGTCGGACAGTGACCGCAGCTCTCTGACAAACTCGATACCGCCCATGGGCTGCATGTGGACATCTGTCAGGATCAGGTCTGGCTTGATCTTGGGCACTTCACGCAATGCACTGGCACCATCCGGGTAGGCGTACAAGTCCAGAATGCCAATGCGACGCAGAGTGCCCAGGATGTAGGCGCTCATCACCTTCTCATCCTCCACAACGACGACACGTGCCCTTTTGATATCCACTTCTACACTCCTTGCTGCGTCCGGCCTACGTATCCGCCTGCGTCAGGTATTGCGTCACCTCCTGCCGTAGCGCCTGAAGTTTGGGGCCCAGCTCGGCATACGCAGCGCCAACCTCCGCACTTCCGCCGGCCTTGCTCATGTACTCGACCTGCGTCAGGTGCTCACACAACGCCGGGCCACAAAAAATCGGCAAGCAACCCTTGAGCGAATGCAACAGGGGGTTGGCCCCGCGGACATCCTGACTGGCCAACAAGGCCTCAATCTGTGGCAGGTCGCGCTCCAGCAGTTCCTGCAGCATCGGCAGCATGCCCCGCAGGGCCTGTTCGTCGCCGATTTGCTCCAGCGCCCGCGCAATATCCAGGTAAACCCATGTTTGCCCGCCGGGCGAAGTTTGCGACATCGATTGCTCCTTGAACGGACCGAAAAATGGTGAAGCTCTTCAGCCTCTCGCCGCAGAGTGTAGCAATTGCTCGGGGATAATAGTGCCCCATGAACCCGAATTTGTCCCTGTTGCAGGCCTACCCTTTTGAGCGTCTGCGGCAATTGTTCGCGCCCGTCAAACCCAACCCCGCCTACCCAGCCATCAGCCTGGGCATTGGTGAGCCTCGCCACGCCACACCCGCGCTGATCAAGCAGGCCTACTGCGACGCCATCATGGACCCACAAGGCGGATTGTCGGTCTACCCCGCCACAGCCGGAGTGCCCGGTCTGCGCCAGTCCATAGCGCGCTGGCTGGATCGGCGCTACGGACTCACGCTGGATGTGCAAACGCAAATTCTTCCCGTCAACGGATCGCGTGAAGCCCTGTTTGCCTTTGCCCAGACCGTGGTGAATCCGGCCAGGCGGCCTTCTTCCTCCGACCAACCGGTGCTGGTGGTCTGCCCCAATCCGTTCTACCAGATCTATGAAGGTGCCGCCTTTTTGTCTGGTGCCCAGCCCTACTTTGTGCCCTCCGACCCGGCACGCAATTTTGCGCAGGACTGGGACAGCGTGCCCGAGGATGTATGGGCCCGCACCCAGCTGCTGTTTGTCTGCTCACCGGGCAACCCGACGGGCGCCGTGATGCCACTGGAAGAGTGGAAGAAGCTGTTTGATCTGAGCGACCGCCATGGCTTCGTCATCGCGTCGGACGAGTGTTACAGCGAAATCTACTTCCGCGAGGAACCACCACTGGGCGGCCTGGAAGCCGCAGCCAAGCTCGGACGCGGCGATTTCAAGAACCTGGTCGCCTTCACCAGCCTGTCCAAACGCAGCAACGTGCCAGGCATGCGCAGCGGCTTCGTCGCCGGCGATGCGGCACTGGTCCAGCGATTCCTGCTGTACCGCACCTACCACGGCAGTGCCATGAGTACCGTGGTGCAGGCCGCGAGTATTGCCGCCTGGGACGATGAACAACATGTGCGGGACAACCGCGAGCAGTACCGGGCCAAGTTTGCCCAGGTGACACCCCTGCTGGCGGGTGTGCTCGACGTGGCCTTGCCGGACGCCGGCTTCTATTTGTGGGCCAAAGTTGACGGCAGCGACACCGACTTCGCGCGCGACCTGCTCGCTCTTTACAATGTGACGGTCTTGCCCGGCAGTTTTCTGGCCCGTGAGGCGCGGGGCTTTAACCCCGGCGCCAACCGGATCCGCATGGCACTGGTGGCCGAAACCGCAGAATGTGTCGAAGCGGCCGAACGCATTGTCCAGTTTGTGCAGTCCCGCAGGTAAATCTCTTTTTTGGGCGCAGACCTTGGGTTCTGTCCTCCACCGATTCGTTTAGAAAGTACCCCATGAGCCAACAACTCCAGCAAATCATTGACGCCGCGTGGGAAAACCGCGCCAACATCTCGGTCCAGTCGTCCACACAGGAAGTGCGCGATGCCGTCGAACACGTGATCCACGAACTGGACACCGGCCGTCTGCGCGTGGCCACCCGCGAAGCGGTCGGCCAGTGGACCACCCACCAGTGGATCAAGAAGGCCGTGTTGCTGAGCTTTCGCCTGCGCGACAACGAGATCATCCAGGCCGGCCAACTCGGCTTTTACGACAAAGTGGCGACCAAGTTCGCCGACCTGTCGCCCGAAGAAATGCGGGCCACCGGCGCACGCGTGGTGCCACCTGCGGTCGCGCGGCGTGGCAGCTTTGTCGGCAAGGGCGCCATTCTGATGCCCAGCTTTGTCAACATCGGCGCCTATGTGGACGAGGGCACGATGGTGGACACCTGGGCTGCGGTCGGCTCCTGTGCACAGATCGGCAAGAACGTGCACCTCTCTGGCGGTGTCGGCATCGGCGGCGTGCTGGAACCCATGCAGGCCAACCCCACCATCATCGAAGACAACTGCTTTATCGGCGCGCGCTCCGAGGTCGTCGAGGGCGTCATTGTGGAAGAAAACTCGGTTCTCTCCATGGGCGTCTACATCGGCCAAAGCACCCCCATCTATGACCGCGCGACTGGCCTGGTGAGCTATGGCCGGATTCCATCGGGGTCCGTGGTGATCAGTGGCACGCTGCCGAAAGACGGCGGAAAATACAGCCTGTACGCGGTCATCATCGTCAAGCGTGTGGATGCCCAGACCCGGGCCAAGACATCGCTCAACGATTTGCTGCGCGACTGAACCCGTTGATCTCCAACCGAGGCTGAACCATGGCAACGACACCCACCCCACCCGGCACCATGGAGCGGATTCTCCGCTTGATGAGCGAAAAGAAGGCCTCGGACGTCTACCTGTCGGCCAATTCACCGGCCCTGATCAAGATCAACGGACAGTGCGTGCCCATCAACAACCAGTCCTTGCCGGTGGAGGCCACCCGCAATCTGCTGGCCGAGATCCTGCCGCCCGAACGCATGGCCGAGCTCGACGCCGAGGGTGAGCTGAACATGGGATTTCCGATCCCGGGATTGGGGCGGTTTCGCGTCAGCGCGATGCGCCAGCGCGGCAGCATCGCGGCAGTGTTTCGCTATATCTCGGTCGATGTCCCCCCGCTGGCCGACCTGTTTTTGCCGCCGATTCTCGGCGACCTGATCATGGAAAAGCGCGGCCTGGTGCTGATGGTGGGCGCCACAGGTGCGGGTAAAAGTACGACGCTGGCGTCCATGATTGACTACCGCAACGGCATGGTATCGGGCCACATCCTGACCATTGAAGACCCGGTGGAGTTTTTGTTCAAGAATAAAAAGTCCGTCATCAACCAGCGGGAAATCGGCAGCGACACCAAGAACCTGCAAGTGGCCCTGAAGAACGCGCTGCGCCAGGCGCCCGATGTGATTCTGATTGGCGAAATCCGGGACCGCGAAACCATGTCTGCGGCAATCGCCTACGCCCAGTCGGGCCACCTGTGCCTGGCGACCATGCACGCCAACAACAGCTACCAGGCCCTGAACCGGATCCTGAGCTTTTACCCGGTGGAAGTGCGCCCCACCATGCTGGGTGACCTCGCCGCAGCGCTGAAGTCCATCGTGTCGCAGCGACTGTTGCGCAACACAGCGGGCACCCGCGTACCCGCCATCGAGGTGATGCTCAATACCAAGTTGATCGCCGAACTGATCGAAAAAGGCGACTTCTCGGGCGTCAAGGAGGCGATGGAAAAGTCCATGGCCGAAGGCTCGCAGTCGTTCGAGCATGACATCGCCCGCCTCATCGTTGAAGGCGTGGTCGACCGCAAGGAAGGCCTGGCCAACTCCGACTCACCGAACAACCTGATGTGGCGGTTGCAAAACGACTTCACCAAAGCCGCAGCGCCCGCTGCCGCACAGGAAGAGCACGAAGAAGCGTCGTTTACCGAGATCACACTGGACGTCAAGCATTCATGACCGCCACGCTACGTTTGGCCGAGCAGCTGATTGCGCGGTCTTCGGTCACGCCAGACGATGCCGGATGCCAGGAACTGATTGCACAGCGGCTGCGGGCCATCGGCTTCCAGTGTGAGACGCTGGTCAGCGGCCCGGCCGACTTTTCGGTCACCAACCTTTGGGCAAAACGGCCTGCAGCCCTCGTGGAATCAGCACTATCTGCTACACATTCAGGAGCAAATCAAGCACCAGCCAAGACTCTGGTCTTCGCCGGCCACACCGATGTGGTACCCACCGGACCGCTGGACGAGTGGCATAGCGCGCCCTTCACGCCCAGCCACCGCGACGGCAAGCTGTTTGGTCGCGGCAGCAGTGACATGAAGGTCTCGCTGGCCGCGTTTGTGGTGGCGATTGAAGAGTTCATCGCCGCCAACCCCCATCCCCGTTTGAACATCGCCCTGCTGCTGACCAGCGACGAAGAAGGCCCGGCCAATGACGGTACCGTGGTTGTGTGCAAGGCCCTGCAGGCCCGCGGCGAGACGCTGGATTACTGCATCGTCGGCGAGCCGACATCGGTGGAGCGCACCGGCGACATGATCAAGAATGGTCGGCGCGGCACCATGAGCGGCAAGCTCACGGTCAAGGGCATCCAGGGCCACATCGCCTACCCGCATCTGGCCAAGAACCCCATCCACCTGGCGGCGCCCGCGCTGGCCGAACTGGTGGGCATGCAATGGGACGCGGGCAATGCGTTTTTTCCACCCACCACCTGGCAGGTCAGCAACATCCATGGCGGCACCGGTGCCAGCAACGTGATACCCGGGGCCGTGGTCATTGATTTCAATTTCCGTTTCTCCACCGAGTCCACACCGGAGTCGCTGCAATCGCGCCTGAGCCGCGTGCTGGAAAAGTACGAACTCGAATACGACCTGACCTGGACCATAGGCGGCCTGCCCTTCCTGACGACGCCGGGCACGCTGGTCGACGCCGTGCAGGACGCCATCCTGGCGGAAACCGGCATTCGCACCCAGCTCTCGACCACCGGCGGCACCAGCGACGGGCGCTTCATTGCGCAAATTTGCCCCCAGGTCATCGAGATGGGCCCGCCCAACGCCACCATCCACAAGATCAATGAATACGTGCGGGTGGCCGACATCGAGCCGCTGAAGAACATCTACCGCCGCGTCCTGGAAAACCTTGAAAGCCTGGAAAGACGGGACCCGGCATGACCCTGATTGAACTGATCGAGTCGGGTGCCCAACAGCTACTGGACGCCAAAGTGTCGTTTGGACACGGCACCACCAACGCCTTTGACGAATCAGCGTGGCTGGTGCTGTGGGCGTTGGGCTTGCCGCTTGGTACCGAGCTGGACGGCGAAGACTCCAAAGCAAATACCGTGGTAGCCCTCGCGGATACTGAAAAGGTTGCTACACTTTTGGAAGCACGCATCCAGACGCGCAAGCCCGCCGCCTACCTCACACACGAAGCCTGGTTGCAAGGCGTCGCGTTCTACGTGGACGAGCGCGCCATCGTGCCGCGCTCGCTGATCGCCGAACTCATCGTTGACGGCAGCATCGATTACTGGTTGAAGGCATCCACGCACACGGTGCTGGATCTGTGCACCGGCAACGGCAGCCTGGCCATTCTGGCCGCCATGACCTACCCCGACGTGGTGGTGACTGGCTCGGACCTGTCGGCCGATGCGCTGGCGGTGGCCCGTATCAATGTGGACAAGCATGGCTTGCAGGACCGCATTGCCTTGGTTGAATCCGATGGCTTGACCGCACCGGCGCTAGCGACCCGCGGCCCCTTCGATCTGATCCTGTGCAACCCCCCGTATGTCAATGCGCAAAGCATGGCCGACTTGCCCGCTGAATACAAAGCCGAGCCAGCAATGGCGCTCAGTGGCAACCAGGCCGGCGGCAGTGACGGCATGGACTTCATCCGCGCTTTGTTGAAAGATGCGCCCCGGCATATGTCCCAGGACGGTGTGTTGGTGCTGGAGATTGGCAACGAACGCCCCTACTTTGAAGCCGCCTTTGCGCAACTGGAAGTGGTCTGGCTGGAAACCAGCGCTGGGGAAGACCAGGTGTTGTTGGTGACCAAGGAGGCCTTGTTGCTTTAGCTCCTCTTTTGCTGGGCTCGCAGCAGGCTAGGGGCAAGGGACTTCGTTCGTGTCCCCCGGCCGTTCCGGCCTCCTCCTTTACCTCACTGCGCCCCGTACCCCAAGCCTGCTGCTGCGACGAGTTTTCTTTGTATTTGTGCTCACAATTCCGCCACCTTGGGTTGGTGGATGGGGTATCCGGGTGCAGGCGCTGTTCGCGGTTGCCACAGAGCAGGCCTGCTAAGCAATGTGTTAACGAAATAGCCATGGCGAACCCAAAGCGTTCGCCCGCGAGATGTGCCGTAGAACGGATACCCCGTCTACCAGCCCTCGCAAACCCGCAGGCCTGAAACGCCTGCATGAAATGATTAGATAACTGAGTCCTGAAAAATGATTACCTTAAAAAACGTCACCCTACGCCGCGGCGCCAAGGTGCTGCTGGACGGCGCATCCGTCACCCTCAATCCCGGTGAAAAGGTCGGCCTGGTCGGCCGTAATGGCGCGGGCAAATCGTCGCTGTTTGCACTGCTCAACGGCTCCTTGCACGAAGACGCGGGCGAGTACTACATCCCCACGCAGTGGCGCATGGGCCAGGTTGCGCAGGACATGCCAGAGACCGACCAGAGCGCCACCGACTTTGTGGTCGACGGCGATACCCAGCTGCTGGCCGCGCAGCAGGAAGTAACGGCATCGGAAGCCACCGAAGACTACGACCGCATGGCCCACGCCTACATGGCCTTGCAGGACGCAGGCGCGCACGACGCCCCGGCCCGCGCGCAGGCACTGATCCTCGGCCTGGGCT
>Ga0208514_100495_pt1 | contig 20682 bp, 15 predicted proteins | sample LakWasMet70_HOW9_2_FD_183900 | JGI IMG/M metagenome (GOLD analysis project Ga0208514, IMG submission 183900) | Freshwater sediment methanotrophic microbial communities from Lake Washington under simulated oxygen tension - Sediment Metagenome... | ecosystem: Environmental > Aquatic > Freshwater >...
CGCCCAAGCAAGCACGTGTAATGTGCGAGAACAATCGATGTTCAATCGGGTTATGCTTTGAGCAGTACGGCGGATAGTGTGCCACACGGATTTCCAATCCAAGTGAGTCTGCGAGTGCCTGCAAAGCTTCCTTGAATACATGCCGATTTGCCGCGTTACTACCGCCGCCATCACAAAGCAGCAGCAAGCGACGGGCATTAGCATAGTGCTGGCAGCCATAGTGTTTCCACCAATGCGCAATACTGTCGCAACAAAATTCACTGGTATCGTGACTGGTATTGAGATTCATATGCCCTTGGTTCCGCGCCAAGTCATAGATGCCGTGCGGGATCAGTTTGCCTTCCCCAGCACTAAGAAAATCATGATCTAGTGTATCCACCGGTGCTTGTGTATAGGTGCGGCCTTCTCGACTAAAGTTGCCGATGAGTTCCTTCTTTTTGGTATCAATGCTGATCACAGGGTCACCTTTGTCCATATATGATAACTTGAGTTCGGCAATGTTCTGAAACTGCGCATCTCTGTCAGGATGGGTACCTAGCGCTTTCTTCTTACGCGTTTTACGTTGCCCTAATCCATGCTTCTTTAATAGCTTACGAACTGTATGCCGACTCGCCGATGTGCCCATTTCAGCCAGGCGACGGCTGATTTCGCTGCGTGATAAATTGGTCCATAACACACCCTCACGCATGGGATCGCCCGCCGTAAACTCCGCCAACAAGCTGAGGAAATTTCCCTCTAGCATCGGTTTAAGTTCTTTGGCTGTTTTACGGCCCGCACCTTTTTTTTCTGCCCCCGCAAGGTGCGGGGTCTTCAGGTGATTCCAATTCTGTCAGGCCTCTTCGTACAGTCTTGGGATCCATTTCAAATAACCCCGAAACATAATCAATGCCCCCGTGTCCCAACTTTGCCGCTTCAATCCCAGCATAGCGTCGCCGGTCTTTTTCGGATAGCGTTGAAAACAGACGCTGCATTTTGATCTCAATCGTTTTATCGTAACCCATCATTCGTTTTCAGTTATTAGCACTCAATTTTGCTTATTATCCAATATTTTCTGCCAACTTGTTCATCCAAATTGTAGGAAGTTATTTTTGACCATATCCTAAGTGTGTTTGTTGTTGTGTTTATCTGCAATTTTGTGCTGCTTTATAAAGCAATTTCATTATAATCGCAGTCAATACCAATTAATTTATTCATTAGTCCTATGTCAAATAACAATGATAAATCGATATTTTTCGGAGTCCATGTTCAGAGCTTTCAACTTTGTATGGGACTTTTGTCGCTGCTCTGTTTGTCACTCGTTAAAATTCCAACCGCGCTTTTTACCAACAGTGATTGGAGTCATGGGTTTGATCATCCTTTACAAGGATGGGATCACCTTCTAACGATGATTGCGGTGGGCATATGGGCAGCGCAACTGCGTGGTCAAGCTATCTGGATGTTGCCCTTCACGTTTGTCAGCGTTATGAGTCTTGGTGGTGTTACCGGCGCGGCAAGTGTGTTTGTTCCTAATGCTGAAATGATGATCTTGCTATCAGGTCTAGTGTTTAGTCTGTTCATCGTCCGAAAAGTACAATTCACTACCCAGATCAATATCTTGATCGTGGCATTCTTTGCGTTTTTTCATGGTTACGCGCATGGTCAAGAAATATCGGCCTCAGCGAGCTTGCTTTCTTACACACTGGGATTTGTGTTTGCCACGCTGATATTGCATTGCGCCGGTATCGCAACAGCACGTTTAGTCGCGCTTACGTTTGCTTTTTTTCTTGGGGGTAACGTGAATGCTCAAGATTCCAGTGAGGCTGTGGTAAAGGCTAAGTCGAAAACCAGTAACAATGGAACAGTAGAACTCGAAGAAATGATCGTTACGGCAGATGGACGGGCAAATGATCTTATCGGTATGACTGGCTCGGCATCGCAGGGTGAAGTAAGCCAGGCACAATTTGAATATCGACCGCTTTCCCGCAACGGTGAGTTAGTAGAAATGGTTCCCGGCGCAGTGGCTACTCAGCATAGTGGTTCCGGTAAGGCGAATCAGTATTTCCTACGCGGTTTTAATTTAGATCACGGCACCGACTTTACGACTTATGTCGATGGTATACCGATGAATATGCCGACTCATGCTCACGGCCAAGGCTATATGGACATCAATAGTGTGATCCCAGAACTGGTAAAAAAGATTGATTATGGCAAGGGACCGTATTACGCGGAAGTCGGTGATTTTTCATCAGCCGGTTATTCGAAAATGTTTTCTATGGATAAATTACCTGCGGGTATTTTCAAATTTACCGGTGGTGAGTTCGGTTATTACCGTACGCTGCTTGCCAATTCCAACAAAGTAGGCAGCGGTGATCTGCTTTATGCTGGTGAGTTCAATTTATACAACGGGGTTTGGCAGCAACCGGAAGATTCAAAAAAATTCAACGGTATGCTGCGTTATACCCTTGATAAGGGTGACTGGGGATTATCGATTAACGGTAAAGGCTATACGAATAACTGGACCGCGACTAACCAGATACCGCAGGCTTTGGTTAATGCCGGAACCCTCAACTTATATGGCACCATGGATGCTAGTGATGGTGGTAACAGCAACCGTTATAGCTTTTCCAGCAATCTCTGGAACAAAGGCAGTAACTGGAAAAATGATGCCAACCTCTATGCTCTTTATTACGATGTCGATTTATTCTCCAACTTTACCGGTTATTTAGACAATCGAGTTAAAGGAGACCAAATTCATCAGTTTGAACATCGCGTACAAACTGGTGGCAATATTGAACATACCCGCTACAACAAGTTGTTTGATTTTGATATGGACAATACGTTGGGGTTTCAGCTCCGGCATGATGAAATCATGGGCGTGGGTTTGGATCATACGGTTAACAGACAGACTTTCAGCACAGTCAGTCGCAGCAATGTCAGTGAAACCAGTGTGGGCATTTATTTAAAAAACCAGACCTATTGGAATGAGAAAATCCGCACCATCGCTGGATTCAGAGGCGATTTTATCCATAACGATGTTACGGTGTTGGATACCGGTACGCACGATCCCAATGCAAATACAGCAAACTCAGGTAATCGCGGACAAGCGCTGGTTAGTCCCAAGCTGAGTGTGGTCTTTGGGCCCTGGTTCAAAACGGAATACTTTATCAATGCGGGTTTCGGCTATCACTCCAACGATGCGCGTGGAACCACTTTGCGGTTTGATCCGAATACCGGCACAGCACTGGATAGCAATACCGCCAGAATTTCGCCAATGGCTCGTTCGCACGGTGCTGAAACCGGCATTCGCAGCAATTTCATAAACGGCCTGAATAGCACACTGGCATTGTGGTGGCTGGAGAGCGATCAAGAATTGGTGTTTACCGGCGATGCAGGGACAACCGAGGTTAACGGTAAATCCCATCGCTACGGAATGGAATGGACCAATTACTATAAACCAACCGATTGGTTAACCCTGGATGCCGACTTCGCCTTGACTTCTGCGCGTTATGCCGACATACCGCAGGGTGAAACCAACAACTATGTACCAAACTCCGTGGGCAGAGTAATTACTACTGGCGCAACCGTGGTTGCCCCAAACGGCCTGTTTGGATCAATCCGTTTACGGCATTTTGGTAGTATGCCGTTGGATCCATCGGGTACTTATTGGGCTGGCAGTACCAGTATCGTCAACTTAGGCCTGGGATATAAACAGAAAAACTACAAACTGGAAGTTGATTTGTTTAATCTACTCGATTCCACCGCTAATGATATTTCTTACGCTTATCAATATGCCTATCCAGCGAGTACTTCACCGCAAACTGGTATTTTGAAACACCCAGTCGAACCACGAATGGTACGGGCAACGTTTACGCTTAATTTTTAAGTTGGACATGCAACGGCTGGATATGAGTCGTATGCAGCCGTTCATAAATCTGGATTGGGTGACTCTTATGGGTCGGTTACTGCTGTTCAACAAAACGGTAAATTCGCTAATTAGTACCTGCACGGAAATCAATTAACCCGATATTATTCAATATGTTATAATTATTTCGCAGCACGAAGATGTGTTGTTCAATAACTGGTTTTGCCCTGTTTTCAGATAAAATCAGCCTGCAAAAGCCTAAAAGCCAAAATCTTCGTCACTCGAAATCGTATGCGTACCGTCATTCAGCCCCAACTCAAATTCGGTGAAACCGATATCGCCGACATTGTGATCGACTCCAAATCACGTGATGACATTCCCCATTTACTGCGTGGTCTGCAATACATTTATACCGAGGTCAGCTTGCGTCAGCGGGTATTTGCGATACTTGAAGAGGTCCTGCCTGACCGTGCGAACGGAAAAGGCAAAGCGAGCCGCCAAACTGGGCGGCCCGGTATGGAGCAGTGGAAGATACTGGTCCTGGGCGTACTGCGGTTAGGTCTGAATGCGGATTACGACCGAGTTCAAGAGTTGGCCAACCAGCACAAGACGATCCGGCAGATGCTGGGACACAGTGACTGGCTGGACGAACACGAGTACGAGTTGCAGACGATTCGCGACAACGTCAGCTTGTTTACGCCCGAACTCTTGGGCCGTATCAACCAGGAAGTGGTTAACGCAGGGCACTCGCTGTTAAAAAAAAACGCCGAAGAACCGCTGAAATCCCGCGCTGATTCCTTTGTGATTAAAACCCATGTGCATTTCCCCACCGACAGCAACTTGCTGTGGGATGCGATTCGCAAAGCCATTCAAAGTTGTGCGGGATTCTGCGATACACTGGAATTGACCGAATGGCGGCAAAGCGCTTATCACTTGCGGTGTTTCAAAAAAAGCTATCGGCTGATTCAAAAGCTCAAACACTCCACTTCGCAAGACGAAGCCAAAAAGCTGGCCAAACAAGCACAAATCGAAGCCGCTTATCAAACCTACCTCGACCAAGCCGAAATCACTGTGCAACGGGCTTGCGCCACCCGGCAACGGCTCCATCACGACCACGGCATACCGACGCCGCTGTTTGCGAATCTCGATGATTATCTGAACCATGCGAACCGGCAGATCGACCAGATTCGTCGCCGAGTTTTGCAAGGTGAAACCATTCCACACAGCGAAAAAGTCTTTTCCATATTTCAGCCGCATACCGAGTGGATCAGCAAAGGCAAGGCTGGTGTTCCTGTGGAACTGGGCTTACGGGTGTGTATCGTCGAAGATCAGCATCGCTTTATCTTGCACCATCAGGTCATGGAAAAAACTACCGACGATCAAATCGCCGTCGCCCTGGTTGAACAAACCCAAGCCCGCTTTCCAGCCGTAAAAGCCATGAGCTTTGACAAGGGCTTTCACAGCCCCGGCAATCAGATCGAGCTCAAACACCGCCTGGACAACGTCATATTACCGAAAAAAGGCCGCCTGTCCGAAGCAGACAAAGCCCGCGAATCCGCCCCGGAATTTGTCCACCTGCGCCGCCAACACTCAGCGGTTGAATCGGCGATTAATGCGTTGGGCGTGCATGGCCTAGATAAATGCTCCGATCATGGCATTAACGGCTTCAAGCGCTACGTCGCCCTCGCCGTCGTGGCACGCAACATTCAGCGCTTGGGTGCCGTTCTGCGCGAGCAAGAAAAACAAGCAGCGAATCGACGACGAGGCGCTTACAAAAAAGCCGCGTAAACACTCGCTGATGCTGAAAAAAACCAAACAACGGGAAAGGTGTGTCCAAAATTCGCCTGGAATGGCTAATTTGCATCATTGAGTCCGGCCAGAAGAAAAAACTGACTCACCTGCACCGAAAAACTGCTGGAATTATGATCAGTGAGCCGGCAGGATTATGAGGAAATCGAGTTTCCTTTCAGGCACTAATTACCAATATAGGGATTATAAAGTCAAGGTCATTTCGATACCGGCGACCTGGGATTCGTTATCATAAATACTTCTGCCCACAAATTTAAGGTGGGAAATCGACTAACACCATAATGGCAGTTGTTCTTCTTTGGCAGTAGCTGTTTGTTGCGTTCGGGCATAGGTTTCTTGAATAACCAAGGCATGAAAGCTAGCACGGTGACGGGTAAGTGCCAAGTCGGCCATAACCTGCCTTTGTGTTTCAGTCAAAATTTCCATTTGTGATTCTTTTAATATGTATTCCAAGGAAATCACGGAAAAACTGGGAGTTAAACCAGAATGTTTAACCATAAGTGCAAATCAATAACAAACTTACTTGATCACCTTTCCACATAGGCTCTCGCAGGGTTTACCATCACCATCTTTATCTAGCCGAGATAACCCACACTGAGTTAGATAACGGATGGCTTCCTCACAAGACACCATCTGTTTACAAAAACGCTTTTTGCCACATGAGCTCTATCCATTGAGTTGCTGGTTTGTGTTACAGATGATGTTTGACCTGGCGTGTAACCCTGCTCACCTTTGTGGCGGAACTCCCAGGGTGGCATCGAAGTCGGGTCAGGCCATAAGCCAAGGCTTGCTTGACGTGCTTCTGCTTCTAAATTGAACAACGCAGGATCATGGGCATATTTTGGATAAACCCAAGCCATACCTCGTTTGACTTGCTCTTTATTGACATCGAGATCGCCAACAAAAAGAGTACCAACAGTCCGGCCATATTTATCAATGGTTTCTCTTTCAACACGGATGGTTTTATTGAAAACCATATCAGACAATGATTTTTTTGATTGATTTCCAAACGGCTGTTTGCTTTCGGGGGCATCAATCTGAGCTAGTCTAACTTTTATGGTGTGGTTTCCTTCCATTAACAGCGTAATAGTATCCCCATCATGAACGCCAACTACGCGTCCATCCAACATGTCAGCCGCATGGACAGTGTAAAAAAATATAAAGGCTAGCCAAATTAGGACATTACGGTGGAATCGAATTTCAGTCAATAATATATTCAAAGAACGGTTAGGTATTTTTTAAAAAGGGATTTTTGTAAGCATTGTATTATAAGGTCAGTTTGGGTTCCCTGAATGGGAATTGATTGTTTTTCAAACCACTTTAAAGCAAGAAAACCTAGTTTCAAGCATTCCACATTTAATCTAATAATTACTGTTTAAACTCAACTAAAAAGGTAATCAAATGAAATTTCAATGTTTGTTATTGGAAAAATGCTCTCTGAATATTCAAACTGAAATCGGCGCCAACAATCATGCCCCTTCTTAGACAGTCGACTTCTATTAACTTGAAAAGTTGTTAACTGCAACATCCTATGAAATAACAATTCAATTAAGTTTTTTCACTAGAAAGCTCTGCCCTCGTTAGTGGTAACTATTAAAAGCTGTTTTGCACTTTTTGCTTCGGCGCATGGTTTTTCTGCTCAGGTGTTTTTGCTTATAGATCACCAAATAGGCTATTAAAGCCGACTTGCGGTAGGTTCTGGGTTATTGGGAGACGTGAAGATGCAGCCAAGCCGGTAAGTCAGATCAAATTCCGGTTGGCGGCAAAACTGTTTGGAGTTATGGCGATGCGAATGTGCGTTGATATATACCAGCACCAGGCACCCCTATAAACACATGCTTCGTGTCAAGCGGATCAAGGGCAATAGTCAGCGCAAAGTTCCAGGCCAAACCCTCGTTAACTTGCGTCCAAGTTACACCACCATCCACGCTCCGCAATACTCCGTGCGAATCGGAACTATAGCCACCTTCGGAAAGCGCGCTTGAAGATGTTGCGTACAAAACATTGTCATTATATGGATCGACTACGACAGAACGCAGAAAGTTATCTTGCAGCAGCAATGTCCATGTTTGCCCGTAATTTTTACTGAGATACAGTCCTTTGCCTACACCGGTCACGGCTACGTATATCCAGTTCGGATGTAAAGAGGTTAGGGCAATGCCATATACCCCTTCCCATTTAGCTCCTGGTGGACCTTTGACTGCACCGTGCATTTCTGCTAAGCCGGCTTCACTCCATTTGCCGCGCCCGCCGCTAATAGGGGAACGCCATAACCCCGCTTCGCCGCCAGCAAAAACAGTTCCGTCTGAGCCAACAGCGGTGACAAAAAATCCATGTTTTTTCAAAATACGCTGCCAATTGCGACCATCGTCCCGACTCGCGTAGACATATCCTCGGCCCGTCACATAAAGCACACGTTCGTTAATCGGGCTATTCGGTGCTAGCGATAAACCGTACAGCGGCGACTTAGGCAAACCCTTGCCTGTCAACGTCCATTGGTCACAGTTATCGCCAGGATTTATGCTCTTGATTAATCTTGCCGGTTTATCTGGTGATCCTGCTTGGGTCGCCCAAATGATATTAGGACGAGCAGGATCTGAAAGCAGCGTTAAGGTGTCGCCGCCAAATCCTCGCCAATTACCCGTATAAACAGCTGTATTGCAATTCATCCAGCTTTTGCCGCCATCTTGGCTGCGCCATAAACCCAAGTCGTAAAATCCAGCCCAGACATCACTATTACCCGCAATAGTAAGGGTATTTAACACTACATTATCGATCCCACGAGATTGCCAAGTTTTTCCTTCCGAATTCGAATACAACTGAGTTATGGTGCGGCCTTTGTCAAACGAGGCATATATAAATTGACTGTTGACCCAATACAACCTGTCCAAATTATCCCTAGAGACAGCTACGCTGTAAACGGGCGCGGTAAACGACCAATCAACATTGGACCATCCATTTTGCCAATTTGAAACCTGACTGACTTGTAGCCAATTTTTTCCGCCATTCGTGCTTTCCCAAATACCTTGCTGTGAATCCCAAGCAAACTGATGACGTGGATCGAATAGACGAATGGTTTGCGGGTTATTACTATCCAACCATATAGCACCACCGTGAGATGCTATATAATGCAAGGAGTTGTCCGAATTGGTAATGACATACAAATGCCCATTTGATTTTGAATCGTCCACCGAAAGCCATATTTTGTCGACATCGAATTTGTCTAAAGCAAAATCTACTATATTTCCTGCGATTGAATTCCCAATAAGTTTCCAACTGCCACCCCCGTCAGAACTCCGGTATAACTTAGCAGGGCTTTTGCTAAAACGTCCCTTTCCCGTTAACACATAAAGCACATTCGCATCATTTGCAGAGACGAGAATTTTTAAAATCCGTAAACCATTTGGCAGTTTTCCGCTAACCTGTTGCCATGATTTCCCGACATCCACAGTTTTAAATACTTGTCCGTCATTTCGATTCCATGTTGAATGCCATCCTGCATAGCCTATGTTTTCAGGGTTTGCGGCAATCACTATACTTTCAATATACCCGCCAGACAAAACGGATTCGACATAATCTCCGCGCCGTATTGCGCGATAAATGCCATTATCGGTGCCAAGAAAAAAAACGGTTGAGTCAGAAGGATGAAAACCGAAACTAGCAACGTGAGTCGTCGTTAAACCTTGTTTAGCACCGACGATATCCCAAGTCAAACCACCATCCAAGCTACGGTATGCGCCACTCAAATCGCTTGCTGTCAGTACCAAACCATCATAACCGATACCCACACGATCAAACCAACCACCACCGCCCAGATTTGATCGTGTCCAATATTCCTCTGTGCCGGTAGCGTAACTTTGCCGGTTGAATAATAAGCAAAACAAGCTAAACAATACAATCCAGCTTAGAACTCGCTTTATAAATTTCATTGTGACATGCATCATTTAAATAAACCGAGGGAGAAGTATATTCTTGGGGTTTTTCGGAAAGTTTAGCTAGAGCTTTAGCAATTTATTTGTTCAATGACTTTGTTTTGCGGGTTTTTGTGAAAAGATCAAAATGCAGCTCACGATTAACGCGAATAATACCGCCGATGCAGAATACCGGCTAAGCTCCAAACCACCTTTACTGATCGGTTTATCCAGGAAGTCGCCAACGACGGCTCCCAGCGGACGAGTAAGGATGAACGCCGCCCAAAATAGCATTGTGTGTGAGATGCTTGTCCAGTAATACACGATTGCAACAAGTGCCAACATCACACCAAATACCAATGCACCACCTACATAGCCAAGGCCTGCTGTATCGGCTGTCCAATCACCCAGTGCCGTCCCCAAGGTTTGGGAAAACATGATGGTGATCCAATAGAACATTTCTGACTTGGGTGAACTCACTGACGCTACTGAGATTGAACCCAGGGTTCGATACCAAAGAAACAGGGAAGCCATCAGCAAACTAAACAATAGTGTTGTACCACCAGCATAACCAATAGCTAAGGAACGATCCGCAAAATCAGCTAATGTTGTGCCCACTGTTGTGGTTGCAATGATGGTTGTCCAGTAAAGCATTGGGTGAAATTTCTGAGCTGCAATCTGGGCAGAGACAGCAATCAGGAATAGAACGGCAAAGATGCCAGTGCCTACTAGGTAGCCAAGATTCATCGACATAGACACTGCATCGCCGCCAGTCTCGCCTAATGTTGTAGCGAAAATCTTAATTATCCAGAAGCCTAAGGTGACTTCTGGAACCTTACTCAACGAAAGCTGTTGGTTTTTATTCATTTTTTATCTCAAGGGCATGACGTGTTTTTTGCTTAGTTTACCTAACCAATCTTCTGGCTACCTGAACATTCGCATAATCTTATTTTAGTATGGGCGAATCTATAAGCTTTACTGTAACTGTAAGCTTTAGATTTTAATCAACAGAAAAAACTCGCTCTCATTTGATTTGATAACTTTTACGAGTGGCATAAGGTTAAGTAGAGAAGGTTAATGCTATCGATGGAATAAAAATGAAGTGAATCTCTTCTAATATTGATTCAGCTAGCCGAGTTTGCGTGTTATTTTGACTTTACACAATAGCTAAAACGTACTGACTTTTTAACTATCTGAATGAAGGTAAACAAAGTCGTTTTTCACTACATTCATAGACAGGTTATCTGTTAATCGATTTACATTACCTTTAAACTAGGTTGTTTGGTTTAGTTTGTCATTAGTGTAAGTTTTCAAGCAAAAGGACATCAGCCCTTATATGATTTCACTTCACACTACTAAGATATTCTTACTGTACACCATTAACTCCCCCCGAAAAGTAAGCCAACACTGGCGGTAATGCACATCGATAACATTCCCCAAAAGGCGATCCGAGCAATGGCAGTAAAAGCAGAAGAACCGCCAATCAATGCAGATAGCCCACCCAATAATATCAGGGATAACAGTGAAACAAATCCCACCGTGGTGATCAGAGGCATGGTTTCCGATCCGGTTAAATCTATAATAATTTGATTGGCATGCGTTATAGGTAAATGAGGGAAAATTATAACCATCACAAGTGGTAACAATGCGCCCAGTGAAAACGTCAGGGCAGAAATCAAGCCTGCCTGTAGGGGATGTGCAGTGGTGATTTCAGTTAGTCCTAGTTCATCACGGGCATGAGCGGCTAACGCATCATGGCGCATTAGTTGCTCGGCAACCTGTTGAGCCAGTTCTGGTTCCAGGCCTCTATCGATATAGATGGCTTTGAGTTCATTCACTTCATGAGGGTGATTTTCCGCCAGTTCCTGCTTTTCCCTGTTCAGGTCGGCTTGTTCAGTATCAACTTGGGAGCTGACGGACACATATTCACCAGCTGCCATAGACATGGCTCCTGCTACCAATCCAGCAGTACCGCTAACAAGAATGGCATCTAGATCTGTATGAGCAGCTGCGACTCCAATCACAAGACTTGATGTAGAGACGATGCCATCATTGGCCCCTAAGACGGCTGCGCGTAACCATCCGATCCGATGTGCGCGATGAAATTCAGAATGTCTCAAGCGAGTTCCTTTAAAATTATAGCATTATGAACAAAGATACTATTGGTAAGTGTCATCAATGTCTTTTTTTCCAGTTAACATAGCTTTAACCAGCTTTTCTTTATCAATGTAACTGGAAGCGGCGACACCTATAATGTGTAAAAACACTAACAATAGCGTCAGGTTAGCGAAAACTTCATGTATTTCTTCCCAAAACTCTTCAGCTTCTTCATCAACACCGCGCTCATTATCACTTAAATCAGATTCTTCATCATCATCCTCGTTATCCTCTGCGTTTGCCACAGAAATCAGAGCAGTGAATTGGGTTTGTGTCTGGACTGGTAATGCTGAAATGGCGAAAGGCCCTTTATTTTCCTCTACCGCATATAATTTCAAGCCTGTCAACGTGGTTCCCACCAGGCTTAATAACAAGGCGACCACCATGACCCCACCAGCGGGGTTATGACCAATATAATGTTGTGGCCTGAACGTTATCAGATTTGTTAAGTAACTTTTTATCTTAAGCGGTGAATAGATAAAATTACTGAACCGGGCATACCTACTACCGACAAAGCCCCATATTATGCGAATGAGTAAATAGGCGGCCACGGCATAGCCAGCCCACACATGTAGAGCCATGAAATCATCTTCGGTAAAATAAGCCGTAAAAAATGCAATTACTAAAGCCCAATGCCCAATACGGATCAATGGATCCCATACCTTTACGGTTGTTTTATTTTTTGTCATGTTATTTCTCCTGATTTACGGTTGGATACAAATTAATTAAGCCTAATAATGCGTTAAACTTGTCTTTTTAACATCCGTCATCCGACGTATTAGTGAATATCTATGGCATTTATTAACGATACCAAGCGGTTTAGCCAATGGGCTATTGTCCTTAGCTTGTTTGTTTTTGTACTTATTACGCTTGATCTATTTGAGGACTATAAAGAGGGTGTGCCTTGGACACATTTGATCACTGAAGTGCTAATTCTGATGCTTTCCATTCTGGGTCTTGCTTATTTTGGCCGCCTTTATCATCAATTTTCACAGTCTAAAATAAATTTACTGACTCAGGATTTGGCGATAGCCAATCAACAAGCTCAACAATGGCGTGAGGCAAATCGTGAGCTTATCGCGGGTTTGGCTGTTCAAATTCGGAAGCAATTTGATATTTGGCTGCTTACCCAGGCCGAATCGGAAGTTGGCATGTTAATGCTCAAGGGGCTAAGTCATGGCGAAATTGCTCATGTACGCAACACAAGCGAGCGAACCATTCGAGACCAAGCACGAGCTGTTTATCGGAAAGCAGGGGTAACAGGACGCACTGAACTCTCTGCTTTTTTTCTTGAGGACTTGCTACTGCCTCTTCAGCAGTAGTAAAACAATCGGTAGCGTAGCCTACAAAATTGATCATTCGTACGCGACCTGATTTCAGTTTGTTATTCTGCTCAACGTACTTTTTAGGAAAGTTGCAGGCATCGGTTGCCAGTAAACGCCTAGCTTAAGATGATACGCAGCTGGGCTCTGTGCTGGCAAGCATACTGTGATTTGTCAGGCCATTCTCTGTTGAGCAACTATTCATCCATTTCGAGGGCAAAGCTTTGACGGTTGCCAAATACCTTGCCCATTTGGGAAGAAATACTTATTTGATACAGGTAGTCGGTGCTTTGGCAATTTTGCGAGAAGCATCTTTACCCTCAAAGCTCAAGGTAACATGGCAGGAGAACGGAGCAACTAAAGGTTGCGTCAATGTCCAAGTGCCATTTGGCTTTAAGGAAATTGGCATTTGTGTCGCTATAGGTGTACCTGTTTTGTCGATACCTTGTACGATATCCATTGTTAAATCAGTTCTTGCCATGAATGCGGTTTTTTCAGCGGGTGTCATAATTGTATTCGGCACCACTTTGCCTTTTAGCGACAATACATCCAGTTTCCATGAAGCGGTGGAGACGATGAGACTTTTCACAGAGGCATTATCTCTATCGCCAGCGGGCCAGACTCGGATTTTTGTAGTGATAGTGTTAGAGGTATACTTTTTGGTTGTATCGGTTTCTTTGGCCGCTAACTTAAGCGTATATATTTTGTTTTTTTGGGTTTCCAAGGGCGTCCAGGTAAAATCAGACTTTGGCAATTGGGTGCTGGTATCGACACCGCCATCCGTGATGGTTGCAACTGCGGGGATGGCCGATTTTTTAACGATAGTAAACGCATCATCTTCAGCATCATTGACAACTAAAGGGATATTGATGACCTCGCCAACTGCGACATCCCATTGATTGGCGACAGTATTCAGGACAGGCTTAGTATTTACAGTGACAGGTGCGGTGTTACTCGCAACAAAGTTTTTTAAACCAGGAACCACCCCACCATTTGCGAACGCTGCTATAGCAGCCGGTTTCACATTGCCACTGGTGCCAGTCGTATTGTTAGTATGACAAGCCCCGCACTGTTTACCTAGGCCTAGTTGCTGAGCATATTCCTCTCTTGCCAATGCCTCTGTCGCCAAAACCATTCCGGCGGCAACCAAGATAGCCGCCGAAAGGGCTTTTTTATGCTGAAACAGAGTCTGAGCAGGATTTGTGTTGTTCATGTATTTTATCTCCAAAGTGAAAAAAGTTGTTTTAAGTTAGGTTGTTTTAAATAGTTAGCCAATATTAGCCATTTCAAGGCGCGCATAACGTGCGCTAAGTTTGTAGTTTAAAAAGTTTGTTCAGTTTGACCTTGATGCTGATTCAATACCGCGATCATTTGTGTGGCTGATGTATAGTCAGTGCTTGACCAGATTAAACTACCTTTTGCTGAAAGAATGGCGAAGTAAGGCAAGCCAATTTTTAATTGCCGATGCTCTGGATGCGTGCGAAATTTCTCAAATTCGGGTTCTTTATCTACCAGTTTTACCGTAATGGCTTTTTCACGTAGCGCTTGATTTAACGACGCATTGCTGGCCGCTTGTTCTTTAAAAGCGATACAATTGGCGCACCAACTGGCATAGAAATCAATAAAGAGCGGTTTACCAGTTTGTTGAGCTACTTTTTGTGCTACGCTGAAATCCCGATACCAGGAAATTCCAGCTTCTTTTTCAATAGATAAAGCCGTACTGTTTTGTTGGCCGGTATCGTCTACACACTGTGCTTGCGCAGTCTTCATAATAGGTGTGTGACCTAACCCCGCTATCATCATCCAGGCGCCAAAAATAATTGAAAGCACGCCGCAATAGTGAAGCATTTTTTGATTAGGTTGCACATCGGCGGGTAATAGCGTTAAGACATTACAGTGAACCACAGCAATCCACACCGCCAACATGCCGAAAGCCATAGCCTGCGTAGCATTGGATTCAACACCCAACACGCCCATGCCTTTTTCAAAATAGATATAGGCAAAGTATAAAATCATCAAACCAAAGGCATATTTGATTTTATTCATCCAATAGCCCGCTTTCGGCAGCTTTTTAAACTTAACCACGCTGACCATAAAAAAGGGTAAACCAACTCCAATTCCAAAACCTGCCATCATGATGCTTCCTTCAGCTGCAATCACTAAGCGATCCCAAAAGCTCAAGGTTTGACCGAGGATAGCCAAGGCATCGGCTTTATCGGCTATTTGATCGGCAACCTGTAATAACAGTGCAAAGACAATCGGCCCGACACACGGTGAAATCACTAAGCCCGCTACACTGCCCATCATCCAGGTACCGGTTAAGCCTTGCACTCGAGCAGAATGTTGGTCTAGGCTGTGCACCTCGTTTTGCATAAAACTCAATTCGTAAAAACCCAGTAACGCAATTGCAAAAAAGGCAAAAAACACGGCAAAGCCGAGGTTAACCCAGGCCGATTGCATAAAGGTATTAAAAGCCCCACCGGTCATGCCTGCGGCTAAACCCAGCAACATATAGGTGCCGACCATGCCAATAAGATAGGCAAACGCATGTAGTTTTTCTTGTTTAGCGACACCATTGGCACGATTCACAATAAACATAGAGGTAATCGGCAGCATCGGATACACGCAAGGTGTTGCCACTGACAATAGACCAGCCAGCATCATTAAGCCGAACAGGATTAAGGTATTGTCTTGATTATTTTTAAATAATTGCAGTAGCCTATCCATAAAGCTTAGGGGCGAGTCTGCATCAAGCTTAGCGCTAGGAATTGCTGGTAACGTTAAATTGACCTGTGCCGTTTGCGGACGAAAACAAACATGACTGACATCACTGCATAACTGGTATCTAACTTCGAGATTGGCTGCATTGGTCTCTAATTGCTGAGCTTGTTTAGCGGTTAGTTCTAAGTGGAAATCACCTGCTTGGCGCAAAACGGTCGCTTTGACTTGATCATCATAAATGCCGGTCGGCGCTTGCACGTGAGTAATCGCTAAACCGGTACCCGCTAATTTCTGACTTGGGTCAAAAGCAATGGGGATATAGATATTGTCTAACCCCTTATCGAGATAGGCATGATGACCCTCAGGAATTTGTAGCTTTACCTGAAACTCGGCTGGCCATTGCCCAGCATTTAAAGCCATAACGCTAAGTTCAGCTTTAGGCACTTCTGCAAGCACTAAGCTACTAGTGAGTAACCAAAGCAAGGTTATCGATACAAACTGTTTCATATTTTTTCGGTTTAGATGCGTTTACTAAAATTTTAAATTGAATGACGCTGTCACTAGGTAATAACTAAAATCGGCAAAACTACCTACGTTATTTCCGCCCAGTTGGTAGCTGGCTTTGTGATCGTAATATTCAACCCCAGCTTGAAACTTTAAATGTTGTAATGGTTTTAAGTCGGTAAATTCCTTGCTTAATTTGACTCCGCCGGAGAGGGTTCCGAATCCAGCTAGTCGATAATCACTGGAGTAGGCAGAATATTCCGACTTTAAACCAGAAAATACGGGTTGATAAAAATCAGCACGATCTTGGACGTAATATCGGAAGCGAGGGATGACGACCCAGTTGTCGGCAATGGGCTGATGCCAACTTATTTCAGCCGTGTGCGCATTGATACCCCAATCATCGGTGTAAAAACGATAATCCGCATGTAAAGCCGCATTATTAAATTGTTCAAAGTTTCGTACGTATTGTGTTAACCATGCCCATTGAAATTTTTCTTGTGGACGTGTGTCGCTGCCAAAATCGCTTACCGTGTCTCCGTTGTAAAAAAACACGCCTTTATAGGGGTCGGATAAATACCCGTTATGGTAGCCAAAGGTGATATTGCTTTGCAGCAATGAGTTTTTATCGATAATTTGCGAAACACCTAATAGATATTGTTGGCTGGTTTTGCTGCATTTTTCACCGCAGTCGAAATTAAAGTTGGTCGGTGCAACTTCATCAAATGCTACCGACGCTCCAAAGTTGAGCGTAGTCAATTTTTTGTTTAAATCAACACTCAGGTTTGAGTTGAAATAACGAGAGGTGTAGTCATTTTCCCTGGAAAAACCGCCGCCCAAATTAAGCGCTGAAGCATCAAAAAAATAACTTAAACTGCTACTGATCGCATCCCGTTGTTCACAAATCGACTCGCCGCAAACACTGATTAGGGCATTTTGCGAAGCCCCACTAAGCACTTGCTGAATCTGCCCTTGTTTTTTCATGTTGTATTTGGGTGACGCGCCGGTAATGGTGTCTCTTACCAAATTGACGGAAGCCGTCATCGATTTCCCAATAGGCATCGCTAGCGCCCCTTCGAAAACATCCACCGCCATACGTTGGTTACTTTCAGCGTAATGACCGTATTGAAAATCAGCGTTGTAAGTCTCTTCCACCCGACCGGCATTGGCTGTTTGTAACAACCCCGGCAAAGCAAGCGCAGAGATCGTTAATTGGGCAATGGCGTTATTTTTGTTCTGACTCATATAATATTTGGTTTGAATTTAACTCACGGAAGTAATTTTGCGCGGGTTCTTAACGATGGTTTCAAACTAATTGCACCCACAACCGCCACCGCCGCCACCATACCCACCGGATGCGGCTTCTTTACTAAATGCAGTATGCTGCCGTAGCCCAAATTCTACTGCATCTGTGGTGAATGCCATTTGAGGGCGAGCCAAATTACCTCTTTGCCTGGGTAATACTTCGGTACAGGCCACACTGGAAATAGTTATGGTAAATAACAGACAGAGTTTTATAACTTTCAAAATAACAACCTATTTGACTGCTAATAATTGGCTAACTTTTGATTCTAGTGAGTTGACATCGTCACTCACGAAGCCGTGATGAATATGTTGGACCACTCCTTTTTTATCGACAATAAATGAGGTCGGCATCGATTCAACTACAAACTGATCGGCCCACTCGCCTTTGGCATCCCGAACTACGGTAAAGCTAACCGGAAACTCCTTTAGAAACTGATCGGCATTAGCTTTATCTTCATCCAAATTGATAGCTATAACTTCAAAGCCTTGGGCTTTTAGTTTCTGGTGCAATTGATTTAATAGCGGAAATGAAGTGCGGCAAGGCGCACACCATGAAGCCCAAAAATCCACATACACTACTTTTCCAGCAAATTGTTTCAAGGAAATGGCTTGGGCATTTTGTACAGCTGGCAAAGTGAATTGTGGGGCAGGCTGTCCTACTTCAGTCGCGTTAGCCAGGCAGGCATTTGAAATGGCAAATATAAAGCCTGAAATACGTAATGATGATTTCATTTTGTTTCCTAATGAGTTGATATAAGGGGCGACAACAAAACCGTCTGGATTTAGAATCGATACTGATCGCTGAGTTAACGAATAACCATAGAAATCAATTAGAATCTTTTTAGGTGTGAGGTCAACCTAGTTGACCTCACTGGTTGCAGGCTAAACTTATTGGCAGTTTACTAAGCCTTTAACAGGCTTAATCGCTGTAGCACCTTGGAATTGCGCATTGACAGAGCAAGGCGCAATGCCTGCGTCAATACTTAAAACAAACTTCCATTCTCCGTTTGAATTGACCTTAGCAGTGCCTAAATTGGCATTCGTGCTCGCATCGCTAAACGTGATTGGACTTAAAAGTGCATTTTTACGCGCCGCTTTAGATAAATTTTTTGCCCATTTAACTTCCCCACTGATTTCTAACCGAGTGCGCTTTGAGTTGTAACGAGCGCTGGCAATGGTTAATTTTTTAACCGCACCATCAGAAACCAAATTCGCAGTTTGCTGCGGTAAAACATTAACAGAAACAGCAAGTGGCGCTGATTCGGATGTCTGTTCACCATCTCTGGCAACAGCTTTAAACTTCAACGATTTGGTTTTCCCTTCAAAATTTTCAGTGGGTGTCCAGGTGAATACGCCCTTTTGCATACGCAAATCTTCATCATAACTGTTAGTCAGTTTTGCACCTTTAGGCAAATCACTACCGATAATTTTTAACGGTCTATCATTGCAATCAAATGCAGTCACGGCAAGTTTCAATTGGTCGCCAGAGTGCACGGAGACTTTATCCGTCGCCGATAAAACCGGTTTGGATTTGGATTTAGAATGACTACTGTGCTTCTTTGCTTTGTGTTCTCCGGATTCATCCCTATCGTCATGATCATCGTCCTCATTTTCATCCTCTTCAGATTCGTACGAACCGGTATTACAGGTCGTTGGTATCACCGGTGTAGTGACACAAAGACCATTTTGTAATATTGCTGGGGCATTGCAAGTTGTCGTTTCTGGTGTCGTAGGTATTGTTGGTGTCGTTGGTGTTGATACAACACATACGTTCCCTTTAAGTACCGCAGGAGCAACACAGGTGGGTGTTTTTGCTGCCAGGAATGCGGCTAGACCAGCTTTTCCTTCTGCTTTGGTGTAAGCGCCACCCGTATGACAAGTTGAGCAACCAGGCGCTCCATTTTGTTGCATAATCGCAGACGTTGCGACAGCATCATTAGCGATGCCGACAGTTGCTATCATTAGAATAGCGGAACTGACGATTTTGGTTGCTTGATTTGGTGTATTACGCATCTGTACATCCTTAAGAAATTTAATAAGAGTTCCTCGACCGGAACTAGTGGTGTATTTTAATTAGAATGTATTAATATTCTCTTAACTAGCTCACATAAACTGTAGTTACTACAGGGGATTTTCAAAGCAGTTTTTAAATGCCGCGTGGTAGTGTTAGCCAGTTAAACCTAAGAATGACCTTTTGAATATAGGCGATACGGGTGAATTGGGATTGTGTTGAACTTAACTCAATTGCGCCAGGTATTTCAAAAACGAATGTCAATTCCTGGGTGCTATCTTCTGGTGAGCTTACGACAGCAATAATCTTGCTTACGGAATTCGGGGGGGGCAGTTTGAATTAAAAGTGGCATGGATAGCCACTGTTCGTTAGTAGCTAGAGTAGTGGTATCGAAGTCATCGTTTATGAAACGTTGCTTAGAGCCTAACTAAATTCATCTTAACCAGGAGAACTTCAAGTACAAGTCTGATAATTTCAATCATTCATTTGCTAACATATTCGTCCTTGTGCACGGTATCAACAATGATATATTTATAAAGCTAAAAATTGATCTTATCTCCAATACAATCTTTTTATGCTCAAACTCAACAACTGCTCTGTCCTCACTATCTTAGCCTTGGTTACAGGAGCTACGGCCTCATTAGCTCTGTTTATCAAGGTGGCAGAGGAAGTGGTGGATGGAGATACTCATCATATCGATATATGGATAATTAAATTGCTTCGAGCTACTGGCAATGTAAATGATCCCTTAGGCCCCAAATGGCTAGAGGATTTTGCACGTGATGTTACTGCGCTGGGAAGCCCAGCTGTTTTAGGTCTTTTTGTAGTGATTGTATCGATTTTCCTGCTCTTGGTTGGTAATCGTCGATTGTCGATTTTCATGATGCTTGCCGCCGGAGGCGGTACAGTAGTTGTAACTATTCTAAAGGTAGCTTTCGCCCGTCCGCGTCCACAATTTGCACCGGATGGCTTATTAGTTTATTCAGCGAGTTTCCCCAGTGGTCATGCCATGATTTCCGCAGTAGTCTACTTAACCTTGGGGGCGCTAATCGCGCGCATTGTGCAAGAAGTTCGGCTTAAACTTTATATAATGACGATTGC
>Ga0208514_100496_pt1 | contig 20622 bp, 19 predicted proteins | sample LakWasMet70_HOW9_2_FD_183900 | JGI IMG/M metagenome (GOLD analysis project Ga0208514, IMG submission 183900) | Freshwater sediment methanotrophic microbial communities from Lake Washington under simulated oxygen tension - Sediment Metagenome... | ecosystem: Environmental > Aquatic > Freshwater >...
CCTCGCTGTCTTTGTCTAATAATAAATGCCGTAGTTTTTCGGCTATCACGGTGCCACCCGGTTCGCGGGTAACCACAACAGTGATATTTTTTTGGCGTAAATAATCCGCGATGTAGCTTAAATTGGTGGTTTTGCCAGCCCCTTCGCCACCTTCCAGGGTAATAAATTTAGCTTTACTCATGTTGTTTTTTTAGAAAATTGGTGACGGCTTGATTGTGATCTTTAAGGGTTTCTGAAAACACATGAGTGCCATCGCCTTTAGCAACAAAATATAGACTATTGCTTTTATTAGGATGCAATACCGCATTGATAGCAGCACGTCCAGGTAAGCTGATGGGAGTGGGGGGCAAACCTTTAATGACGTAGGTGTTGTAAGGCGTATGTTCTTGTAAGTCCTTGTATCGTATATCGCCTTTGTAGTTGTCCCTCATGCCATAAATAACGGTAGGATCGGTTTGCAACAGCATATCTTTTTCCAAACGGCGGATAAAAACGCCTGCAATTAATGGTCTTTCGCTGACAGCTGCGGTTTCTTTTTCAACAATGGAAGCAAGGGTTAGAGCTTCATAGGAATTTTTGAACGGTAAACCGTCAATTTTAGACAGCCATTCTTGCTGTAAAACCGATTGCATTTTGTCATAGGCTCTTTTTAATAAAGAAACATCCGACATATGTTTTTCAAAATAGTAGGTATCTGGAAAAAACAAACCTTCTAGTGATGGCATTTCGATATGCAGGTTGGCTTTAACTGAATCTGCGTTCAGGGTTGGGATTGTATGTTCTAAGTTTGGGTTATTGCTGATTTCTTGCAAAATCTCTTTTAAATAACGGCCTTCGGGAAAAGTAATAGCATATTGTTTGGTTTTGCCTAAAGCAAATAAAGCCAGAATTTGAGGGGTCGTAGTGCCAGCGGGTAATTCGTATTCGCCCGCTTTTAGTTTTGTGGCAATTTTGTCTTTAAATGCCAGTGCTTTAAACCAAAATGGTTGCACGGGTACGTTAAGGGCAATCAGCTTTTCGGCAATTTTGCCTAATGAATCACCTTTTTCAATTTCCAGTGTAGTTGTGGTGTTAACCACCGTTTTAGTCAGGCTGTTTTGATAGCTAACCCAGCCCAAGCCAATCACTAGGGCGAGTAAAGAGAAAATAATGACAATTATTTTAACTTTCATAAATTATCCTTGTGTTTTCAGTTGTTGCAGCCATGACTGGATTTGGCGGGTGTGCGGGCCGATAGAAAATGTAGTCGACGCCAGTCGGGTTAACGGCCATATCCCGATGATAGAATTACAAACGAATACTTCATCTGCGGACAACAACTCCTCTTGTGTAATTCTCTTTGTCATTACAGGTGAGTTTCTTGTTGAAAGTTGATCCATGATGATACCGCGAATGATACCGCAAACGCCAGATTGTAGTAGTGATGGGGTAAAAAATTGGTCATCTTTTATCCAAAACAAGTTACTCATGGTGCCTTCAATAACATAATCCTGATTGTCCAACATGATCCCTTCCTGGATGGATTCATCATTCCACTCGCTACGGCCAAGAATTTGCTCAAGTCGATTCAGATGTTTTAAACCGGCTAAGGCAGGGTTTGAACCCAAGCGCGTTTTGCAAAATATGGCCGAAATACCTGCCAACTTAAAATCTGTTGGGTAGGTAGGGTAGGGGTGCAGGCTTAAAATTCGGGTGCTGTTTGATATTTCAGGCGGTTTATAGCCTCTGCCGCCCGTGCCTCTGGTGACGATAATTTTAAGTACAGCGTGCGTTGTGTTTTGACAAACCTGCCTTGCTTCAGACGTCAGTAGTTCTAATGACGGGCAAGTAATGTTAAGGCGCTGGCAACCATGTTGCAAACGCTTAAGGTGCAGATCAAGAAACACGGGAGTTGAGTCAGTGACTTCGATGGTTTCAAATAAACCATCACCATATTGTAAGCCACGGTCTGTGACTTCAATATGCTGTTTGCGATCACCATTAATTAAGATCATCGACAAACAGCATGGATCGAAGTTTATTCGTAACGCTTAAACACTAGCGTTCCGTTGGTACCGCCGAAGCCAAAAGAATTGGATATGGCAATCTCAATTTTCATATCTCTAGCGGTATTAGGTACATAATCCAGGTCGCATTCCGGATCAGGAGTTTCTAAATTAATCGTAGGCGGGGCGATTTGGTTTTTGATGCTTAAAGCAGTTAACACAGCTTCAATACCGCCAGCAGCGCCCAGCAAGTGACCAATCATCGACTTTGTCGAACTGACGGCCAGTTTGTAGGCATGATCACCAAATGCCGCTTTCATGGCATGGGTTTCACCCACATCGCCAGCTGGTGTTGATGTGCCGTGCGCGTTGATGTAATCAACCTGGTCTGGGTTTAAGCCCGCATCCCGCAGCGCATTTCGCATGCAACGGGCCGCGCCTTCGCCGCCAGATGATGGCGTGGTGATATGGTAAGCGTCGCCACTCATTCCATAGCCGACCAATTCAGCGTAAATTTTTGCTCCTCTGGCTTTGGCGTGTTCCAGTTCTTCCAGAACTACAACCCCGGAGCCGTCACTCAACACAAAACCATCTCTGTCTTTATCCCAGGGGCGGCTTGCTCGTTGCGGGTCGTCATTGCGGCGGGATAAGGCTTTTGCGGATGCAAATCCACCCATTGCCGTTGCAGATGTCGTGCAGCGTTCCGCGCCTCCGGCAACCATGACATCGGCATCGCCATATTTGATAAGCCTGGCGGCATCACCAATGTTATGGGTGCCCGATGAGCAGGCCGTGACAATAGAAAAATTAGGGCCTTTTAAACCATATTTTATGGAAAGGTTGCCTGAAATCATGTTGATGATATTGCCAGGTACAAAAAAGGGTGAAATCCGTCTAGGTCCACTTTGTTCATACAGAGCATAACATTCTTCAATACCAGTAATGCCACCGATACCAGCACCAATAGCAACGCCGATGCGTTCGGCATTTTCCTCGGTAACCACTATGCCGGAGTCTTCAATAGCCTGCGAGCCGGCAGCAATACCGTAGTGGATAAAACCATCCATACGTTTTGCATCCTTCTCGGGAATATATTGACTGACATCAAAATTTCTTATGACACCGCCAAATGTGGTGGCAAAAGGAGAAATGTCAAAAGAATCAATTGGACTGATGCCGCTTTTTCCGTTGACAATACCATCCCAAGTTTCTGAGACTGTATTAGCTAAAGGCGTGACAGCGCCTAATCCAGTTATAACAACTCGACGTTTACTCAATGTTTTTTACCGTAAGAGTTCTAGGAGGAGACGATTGGAACAGAGACTTTAGTGGATGGTTTACATCCACTAAATTAAAACAATTGATTTATGCGTTTTTTTCTACGTAATCAATAGCTTGTTGAACTGTTGTAATTTTTTCAGCTTCATCGTCAGGAATTTCGCATTCGAATTCTTCTTCAAGAGCCATGACGAGTTCAACTGTATCCAGAGAATCGGCGCCTAGATCATCTACAAATGATGCGTCGTTTGCTATTTCTTCTTTTACACCTAACTGCTCGGCTACAATCTTTTTTACTCGTTCTTCTATGTTACTCATAATTATTATCCTCTAACAATGTAAGTTCTGAGTTAATTGCGAATCTTACAAAAGTATTTATTGTTTTACTAGAAATCCCGTCTTCCGGAAATTCCAGACGGCGGGGGAATTATACTTTATATTGCAATAATGTCACCATTATTAAGGCATAAACATGCCACCATTCACATGGAGCGTTTCGCCGGTAATATAGGCGGCACCAGTTGAAGCTAAAAATGAAACGGCATGCGCAATTTCATCAGCCTGACCCAGACGCCCTAACGGGATTGCTGATAACAGGCTATTTTTGATGTCATCACTTAGCTCTTTGGTCATATCTGTGTCGATAAAACCAGGTGCAACAGTGTTGACAGTAATGTTACGAGAACCCACTTCCTTAGCCATGGATTTGGTAAAACCAATTATGCCTGCTTTCGCGGCGGCGTAGTTGGCTTGTCCTGCATTACCAGTCGCGCCGACAACGGATGAAATATTGATAATTCGCCCCGTCTTGGCTTTCATCATGCCTCGCAAAACAGCTTTACTCATGCGGAATACAGAACTCAGGTTGGTATTGATAATATCATCCCACTCATCATCTTTCATGCGCATTAATAAATTGTCACGGGTTATGCCGGCGTTGTTGACCAGAACGGCAGGCGTACCGATGTTATCGGAAACTTCTTTCATAAACGCATCAATTGATGCTGCATCCGCTACATTCAGTACCATGCCGGTGCCTAACTCAGCTAAATATCCAGAAATTGCTTCCGCGCCACTGTCGGTGGTTGCTGTGCCGATAACAAAAAAACCATCTAAGGCCAGTCGTTGTGCAATTGCTTTACCAATGCCGCGACTTGCGCCAGTCACCAATGCAATTTGTTTAGTCATTGATTTTCTCCAAAGCAGACTTTAAGGATTCAGGATCATAAATTGAAAGATGTTCTGCGTCTTTTGCGATCCGTTTATTTAAGCCGGCCAATACTTTGCCGGGTCCACATTCCACAAAATGCGTAACGCCTTGATCAGACATAAACCGAATGCTGTCAGACCATCTTACCGGGCTGAATAATTGTTCTTTTAGCGCATTGCGGATAACTTCTGGAGCGCCATGCGAGGCAATATCCACATTATGAATAAGTGTCACGGCAGGTGCGTTCACTTCAATTGTATTCAGTAGCTCAAACAGTTGTTTGGCGGCAGGTTCCATTAATTGGCAATGGGACGGCACGCTGACGGGTAGTAAAATTGCCCGTTTTGCTCCTTGTTCTTTAGCACCTGCTATGGCTCGTTCTACGGCGCCGGCGTGGCCTGCAATGACCACTTGGCCGGGTGCATTAAAATTAACAGCCGAGACTATTTCATCTCCCGCTGCTGCTGCGCAGACATTAACGACAACGTGGTCATCCAGACCTAAAATTGCAGCCATGGCACCGACCCCTTCGGGTACGGCCTCTTGCATGAATCGGCCTCTGGCGGCAACCAGTTTGATTGCATCCTCAAAGTTAAGTGCGCCAGAGCAGACCAGAGCGGTGTATTCGCCGAGGCTGTGACCTGCCATCCATGAAGGGCGGATCTCGCTTTGTTTGCGCCAAACTTCCCAGACGGCATAGCCTGCAGCCAGCATGGCTGGTTGGGTGTTATGGGTTTGGTTTAGCTCTGATTCCGGGCCTTCGGAGACTAATGACCACAAATCTTTGCCCAATACATCAGAAGCGCGTTCAAAAGTATGTTTGACTTCTGGATATGCCGCCGCCAATTCGGATAGCATGCCGACGGCTTGCGACCCTTGTCCTGGAAATACAAATGCTAAATTATAATTTTGTATAGACATGGTTAAACGTTACTGGTTAATATTTGATTAAAGCAGAGCCCCAGGTAAAACCTGCGCCAAACGCTTCTAGCAATACCACTTGTCCGCGTTTGATACGACCATCGCGAACCCCCTCATTTAGCGCCAGTAATATTGACGCTGATGAGGTGTTGCCTTGTTCTTCCACGGTCAAAATAACTTGATCCATAGACATTTTTAATTTTTTGGCAGTTGCCGCAATAATTCTTATATTTGCTTGATGCGGAACTAGCCAATCAATATCGGATTGCCCCATGTTATTGGCGTTTAAGGTTTCATCAACAATCCGCCCCAGGGTATTCACGGCAACTTTAAAAACTTCATTGCCGCGCATGTTTATATAGGGTAACTCTGCTGGGCTGCTTACGGCAGCGGCATTTGGGTTAGGGCAATAGAGTAAATCTTCAAACTCGCCATCTGAATGTATGTGAGTCGATAATATGCCTACTGAGTCTGATGCTCCAAGTAATACGGCCCCTGCGCCATCTCCAAATAGAATACAGGTGCCTCGGTCTGACCAGTCTATAATTCTGGAATTTACTTCTGAGCCGACAATCAGCGCTTTTTTTGCTGCGCCTGTTTTAATATATTGGTCGGCAATGCTTAGCGCGAAGATTGAACCTGAACAGGCGGCTTGGACATCAAACGCAACGCAGTTCTTTATGCCCAAACGCTGTTGCAGTAAGCAACCTGTGCTGGGGTAAACGCGGTCAGGTGTCCCGGTAGTGACAATAATCAAATCTATTTCTTGCGGATCAATGCCAGCTGCTGCGATTGCTTGCTTTGCTGCAATTTCGGCCATGCTGGCGGCGGATTCGTCTGCGCCAGCAATGTGGCGGCTTTTTATGCCTGTGCGTTCAACTATCCAACTATCCGATGTGTCAACTGTTTGAGAAATAAAGTCATTAGTCCTGATTTCTGCGGGCAAGTAGCCACCGGTTCCTAATACCTTTGCATAACGCGTCATGCACTCTCCCTCATTGCCAGTGTTTTTTCTATTTGCTCACTGATTTTTTTGAGCACGTCTTTTTTTACTTCAATTTCAGCAAGCTGGATGGCAGTTTTAAATGCTAAAACGTCTGCCCCGCCGTGGCTTTTAATGACTAACCCACGCAGCCCTAAAAAGCTGGCACCGTTATATAGTCTGGGGTCTATGCGTTGCTTGAAGGACTTAAGTACAGGGTAGGCGATTAGTCCAACCAATTTGGTTAGCAAATTTTTGCTGAAGGCCTCTTTTAGAACTGTGCCAATCATTTTTGCTGCGCCTTCAATGGATTTAAGCGCTACATTACCGACAAAGCCATCGGCTACGATTAAATCAACTTTTATATTGCCAGCGTTTAGAGAGTTTCCTTCTACATAGCCGATATAATTTAATGCTGATTTTTCCAGTAATTTTGCCGCCGCTTTTACTTGCTCATTACCTTTGACATCTTCTTCGCCGATATTCAACAGGCCGACTTTGGGATTGGGAATGTTTTCGACAGCTTTTACCAATTCCGCGCCCATAACGGCAAACTGGAATAAGTGTTCGGCGGTGCAATCAACATTTGCACCTAAGTCCAGCACGTGTGTGTGGCCGAATGTCGATGGTAAAGTAGAAATGATGGCCGGGCGATCAACGCCTGGAATCATTTTTAAAACAAATCGTGCCGTTGCCATGAGTGCGCCAGTGTTACCAGCACTTACACAGGCATCTGCCAGGCCGTCGCGAACTAAATTGATTGCGACCCGCATGGAAGAATCTTTTTTGTTTTTTAAGGCTTTTGAGGGGGATTCATCCATTTCAACGTATTGTGAAGCATGATGAATTTGGAGTCTGTCAGAATAGGTTTCCAGTGCGTGTGCCAACTGTGGTCTAAGCACGGCTTCATCACCCACTAAAATCAGTTTTAGGTCTGGATTGTTTTTTAAACGATCCAATGATGCAGGTATGGTGACTTGGATGCCATGATCCCCACCCATTGCATCAATAGAAATTGTTTGGCTCACGCTTGCTAACGGCTCCGGAGTTATTAATGAAAGCCGAATCGCAAGGGATTCGGCACTGCAAAGCCTTTAGACTTTATACTTCTTCGTCAATAGCGGTGACAATTTGACGGCCTTTAAAGAAACCGTCTGGCGTTACATGGTGACGCAGGTGTGTTTCACCTGTGATTGGATCTTGCGATAAAGTTCTTGCTGTTAAAGCATCGTGTGAACGACGTTGGCCGCGTCTAGAGCGGGTCACTTTACTTTTTTGTACTGCCATTTTAAATCTCCACTACGTTTTTAATTTTGCTAGGATAGAAAAAGGGTTTTCTTTGTCAGATTGTTCTTCAGTAACCAGGGTGTCGGTTTGATTATCGGGTGTTACTAAGCAATTAAAATCATGCTTGGGATAATCAGGTATAGCAAGCAGCAGCTCTTCTTCTATAATCTCACTTAGAAGCATTTTGCCTTCGCCAACCATCAACGGCTCATAGTCATCGGGCAATCTGTTTGCTTGATCAATGGAATTAACAATGCCCAGTTGCACGGGGCTGTCGATTTCCCATTCTATGGCGTTCAAACAGTTTTGGCATTTCAGCTTTAACTTCGCTTGAATCCGACCTTCGATTTTTGCCAGTCGTCCTTCCCGACCAAAAATCAGGTTAACTGCGGCTGCCCCATCGTTCACTGTCAATAATTCAGTCAGTCGACCGAATAAGTGCAGTGGTATTTGTCCATGTAATTCACCTCGCTTATCAGCAAGATGCAATGGGTCTATAAATTCAGGTAATTGATCTAACATAACCTAACAATACTATATGGAAACGGCAAGAGCGTCAAATCGGAATTGTAATGCTTTGAGTATTCTCAATTAATTTCAAAAATTGCCATGACTGTCTGATATAAGCTCTAATATGTTTATTAAGTCGAAGTTATTTTAACCAAGAGGTATCACTTTGCAATATTCAAGCGGATTTTTCATGGCGTTTGTCAGATTGGCGGCACCATTCTGGCTAACCGGAAAAAGCACAAAAGTGATCAGGCAAACTGTGGCATTGATTATCCTGACTATTCTACAGATTGTGGTTGCAGTTGAAATTACTCAGTGGACTGCCAGTCTTTTTAATGCTTTGGAGCAGCGCTCCATGTCGGGTCTGATGACACAGATAGGTCGGCTGGCCTTGATTTTTGCTGCTAATATGGTCATTACCACCTTTCATTTAATGGTTAAACGCGGCTTAACCATTGGCTGGCGTAGCTGGTTTACCAAACTGGTTATCGGTAAGTGGATGGATAAAGGTTATCACTTCCAAATTACGCACCTTGCAGGTGATCACGATAATCCAGACAGCCGAATTGCCGATGACGTTCGTATCGCTACGGAAGATGCCATCACTTTGGGGCACTCATTATTCTATTGTCTTTTGATGCTGGGAAGTTATACCCAAATTCTGTGGAGCTTATCAGGAGTTATCACAAAAAATTGGCATAACATCGAATTTAATATCTATGGGCATCTGGTCTGGTTGGCCATTATTTATGCGGCCGGTGCATCGACATTAGTGTGGTGGATAGGTAAGCCGTTGACTAAAGCCACTAACTATAAACAAAGTGTCGAGGCTAATTTTCGGTTTGGTTTAGTTAAAGCCAGAGAAAACTCGCAAGCCATTGCTTTAATCTATGGTGAAAAAAACGAGCAGCAACGATTTGGTAAATTATTTAACGATATTGTTGTCGCCTATCAGCAGCAAACTAAAGCCTGGGTCTATATTACCTTGTTTACATCGGGTTACTCCGTATTATCCATGGCGTTTCCGGTATTGATTTCTGCGCCCCGGTTTATTATCGGTGCAATCACGTTGGGTACCTTGATGCAGTCTGCGCAAGCATTTCAACAAATGGCCGCCGCATTGTCATGGCCGGTTGACAACATGGCTAGTGTGGCCAATTGGCGTGCGTCAGTGGAAAGAGTTTTAAGTCTGGTTGGCACCTTGGACGCTTTAGAAAAACAGGATACCCTGGCTAGCAAGCGCCGCATTGTGGTGACCAAGGCGGAAGAGTCCGTATTAAGCTTTTATAATTTGTGCATTGAAAAACCCAATGGTGAAGTTATTGTGTCCAATGTAAATGCCAAAATTAATTTAGGCGAAAAGGTGTTAATTTCCGCAGATGCCACTACGGGTGCCAAATTATTTAAAGTAATCGCAGGCTTATGGCATTGGGGCTCAGGTTATGTTGAGTTGCCTGATGGCGATCCTATGTTTTTTATGCCACCGTCACCGTATTTACCTTCTGGAACCCTACTTAGCGCTATTTGTTATCCAAGAGCCGTAGAAGAATTTGATATTGAGCTGGTTAGAGAAAGCCTGACTTTGGCAGGATTGCCCAGTTTATTTAATCAATTGGATCATGTTGATAACTGGGACGATACGTTATCGCAAGAAATACATCAGCGGCTTGGTTTGGTCAGGCTACTGATTTATAAGCCGAAGTGGATTTTGCTGCAAGAGTCGTTAGACTCTCTGGATCCAAACAGCGAAAACAATATGCTGGAATTAATCTGTAAGCAGTTGCCAGATGCCAGCTTATTGACAGTCACCAATCACTGTACCTTAAACAGCTATTGTGCAACTCTGCATGATCGCTGGATAACCCTTTAATTCTGGATATAAAAATGAATGCTGTATTTGAACACAAGTTTGGCAAAAAAATTCGTGGCGTTAACCTGGGTGGTTGGCTGGTGTTGGAAAAGTGGATGACGCCCAGTGTTTTTGAAGGCCTGGAAGCAGTCGATGAAACCAGTTATTCCGTAGAGTTGGCTGGACAAGCTGAAGCCAGATTAAAGCAGCATTGGCAGTCGTTTATAACCGAGGATGATTTTGTTTGGCTGGCTCAAATAGGTATTAATGCTGTACGCATACCGGTAGGGCACTGGATATTTGGTCAAGATTATCCTTATCATGCCAGTTATGGTGAAATTCGCTATCCATTTGTGGTTGGTGGTATCGAGTTTTTGGATCAAGCCTTTGATTGGGCTGAAAAATATGGGTTGTTAGTGGTTATAGATTTGCACGCCGCGCCTGGTTGTCAAAACGGCTTTGACAATGGAGGCATCAAAGATGTGTGTGAGTGGCATACCCAGCCAGATTTCATTGAGCATTCATTAAGCGTATTGCAACGATTGGCGGAGCGTTATGCCAGTCGTCCAGCATTGCATGGCATTGAAGTTCTGAATGAGCCGCGTTGGGATATTGACACCGACCTGTTAAAAAAATACACCTTAGCCGGTTATGAGCGGATTCGGCAAAGTTGCCCTGCTGAACAAGTGGCTGTTGTTTTTCATGATGGTTTTCGTAGTTTTCGGGAGTATCAGGATTTCCTTATGCCACCCGATTTTCAAAACGTGGTCCTGGACATTCATCGTTATCAATGCTTTGAGCGCCACGACATCGACACCGATATTTATGGACATATGGGCAAAGCCATCACCGAATGGAAAAATGAAGCCGATGCCATTATTACAGAAGCAAAAAAATGGACTTATGTTGCCGAATGGAGTTTGGGTTTAGACTTGAAAGTGGTTTCTTTATGGGCGGAAGGCCCGTTTAATCACGCTTTACAAGATATGGACGGCTTTCAAATGGACATTGCTTACCGTGGGTACGCTTCTGCCCAGCTGGCCACGTTTGAGAAGTATCTGGGCTGGTTTTTTTGGAGCTATAAAACAGAAACTACCCCAGCCTGGTGTTTTCGAGATTGTGTGGCCAATGGTTGGCTGCCAGCTAAATTTAACTAACTTAACCGCAAATTCATAGGCGTTTAAGGCACTTTATTGCCTTTTCGCCTAAATAAATATCCATTACAATCTGATTCCGGTTAAAGTTAGCCTCCGAAATTTGTAATCAGACCGCTGCCCCATTCCAGCCATGCGATGAGTAATGCGTTTAAAACTTTAAAATATTTCCTCTCAGCCTTCATGTTTGGATTGGTTGGCGCATTTTTTTGCCTGACGGATACCGGATTGTTTATAGAGGAAGAATGGGGGCTCAATTGGTTATTTCAGTTACGTGGAGAGATTGCTGCCCCAGAAAGTGTGATAATTATCAGCATAGATCAGGCTTCTGCAGAAATCATGCACCTATCTGATGATCCGGAACAGTGGTCTCGTTCCTATCATGCTCAGTTAATAGAAAAGATCAATCAACAAAATCCCACGCTGATTGCTCTGAATATTTATTTTGGCGAAACACGCACATCCAGCGATGATGCCTTATTGGCGCAATCGATGGCTAAGTATAAAAACATTTTCCTTACCAATTTCTTAAAGCAAACGGCTATTTCTTCAAAGGGAGATGTGGAGGGCGCAAGTTTTGAGCGCGTGATTGAACCTGCTGGCAATTTTGCAAAAGCCGCCGTTGCTTCGGCCCCCTTTCCACTGGCAAAAACTTCGGCCTCTATCAAACGATTCTGGACTTGCAAGCGTAGTGTAGGTGATATGCCCACATTGCCAGCTGCCGCTTTTGAGTATTATGTTTTTAAAACAGCGTATCCAGAAATTCTCAGTCTTCTGGTGCAAATCAATCCATCGTTAAAATCTGAGTTACCGAATAATCTTTCTGAGCTAACTGAAAAATATAATGCTCTTGAAGTCTTTCAAAAAATTCAAAGTAGCCTGACTAACCAACCCGAGGCTGTCCAAAAGTTTAGGCAATTATTAGACGTAGCCAGCTATGCCAACGTAAAGAAGCGGGTTATAACTGCTTGGCTGGATTTTGTAATCGCTGGCGACAGCTTGTATCTCAATCATTACGGTATGGCAGGTGCGGTTACCACGGTGCCTTTTTACCAAGCCTTGGTGATGGATGTGTTAAATCCTAAACAATTTCAGGACAAGATTGTTATGGTGGGTTACTCGGAAAATATACAACCGGAATACAATTTAGGCTTTTATAACAGTTTTTCCAGTACTAAAGGCGTAAGTCCTATTGAGATTGCCGCAACTGCGGTAGCAAATCTGGTTGATAATAGTTGGATAAGGCCATTACCAAACATTGTGCAGTTTTTTCTGATATTACTGTGGGGCATGTTATTGCCACTGCTGTTTATGTATTTGCCATATTCCCATGCCTTGCGCTGGCTATTGCTATTAAATGTGCTATTTGGGCTGGTCACCTACATTCAGTTTCGGAGCGCGCATGTTTGGATTCCATTTATTATTCCGTTGGCCCAAACTATCACGGTAGCGCTGTGGGAATCCATAAATCACCTGATTCGGGTGCGTAAAGTATCTGAGCGCTATTTGCCAGGTCATTTATTTGATAAAGGCATACAAAATTTGAACGCCATGCACCAGTTTGGTGGTCAGTTTTTTGGTGTTTGTATGGCCACGGATGCCGGTCAATATACCCGGTTATCTGAAGATATGAGTCCGTTTGAGCTAAACATACTCATGAACAGCTACTACTCCATCATGTTTCCAGAAGTTAAAAAATACAATGGCGTGATTACTGATGTGATAGGCGACGCAATGGTGGCGATTTGGGCTAAACCAACCATCAGTCAGCAGGTTAGAATAGATGCTTGTCAGGCGGCACTTAGCATTCAGGCCGCTATACAGGAATTTAATCAAAAGCAATCCCGGAAATTACCCACTCGAATTGGGCTGCATTTTGGCGAAATGCGCCTGGGAAATGTGGGGGCTCACGATCACTTTGAATATCGCGCTATTGGTGACAGCATTAATACCGCTAATCGGATTGAAGATTTAAATAAGATATTGGGCACGGAAGTATTGGTGTCTTCTGACGTTATTGCTGGTCTGACATTATTTACAACCCGGGAGCTGGGCGTCTTTATTCTGCGCGGAAAAGTCAAACAGGTTAAGGTATTTGAATTGCTTCCGGATAACCAGTCAGGGCAGGAGCAGTTGTTAATAGCGTTTAGCGATGCCTTGGCTTTATTTAAAAACCAACAATGGCTGGCAGCACAACAGGCATTTCAAGATATCCTGCAAAGCTACCCGACTGACGGTCCCAGTCTGTTTTATTTTAGATATATTACAAAATTTTTGATGGAGACGGTCAATTTGCAACCACAAATTGATCCAGAAGTCATCCATATTGGTAAAATTACCACATGATTGTAAATGCAGTTGATAATGTGCTTCAATATCATATAGGAACGCTTTATCGGCTGCGAGAACATATAAAATATGCAACTGAAATCTACAAAACTGCTGGCCACTTTTTTTATTTTTGCAACGCCCGCTTTAGTTAAGGCTGCAGGTTGCGAAAAATGGATAGCTAAAGTTGAATCCAGCCAGGGCAGGGTACTTCGCCAAGAGCCTAAAGGGAGTGATTGGCAGGTTATTATCCCAGAGCAAATCCTATGTCCGGCGATAAAATACGCACAGCCAAATGGAGTCGTGCAACCCTCGTGTTAAGTAATCATGCCGTGGTTACTCTGGATCAAAATTCCACATTAAGCTTTTCTCCCCCCAAGGATAATCGGCATTGGTTAATCAATTTATTGCAGGGAATTAGTTTTTTTCGCAGTCGCCAATCTCAACAAATTGAAATCGAAACCCCCTTTATTAATGCCGTTCATCGCGGAACCGAGTTTATTGTTAGTGTAGATTCTGGTCAAAGCCAAATCACTGTGCTTGATGGCCAGGTGGAAGCGCATAATAACAATGGCAGCCTATTGATTAACAAGGGCTACACAGGCATTGCCGATGCCAGTCATGCACCGCATATGCAAGCGCTCGCTATTAGCCCGCAAGATGCAGTGCAATGGAGCTTGTACTACCCTCCATTGATAGAAACCAATGCGCAGGCCGAATTTGCACAGGTATTTCAAGCTTATCAGCAAGGCGATATTGAGCTGGCGCTGGATAAACTGGAGCAAGTGCCCGCCAGTCAACAAAGCAGCCAATATTTAATCTTAAAAGCCACCTTGTTACTCAATGTTGGTCGGGTTGAACAAGCGCAATCAATCATACGGCAAAGCCAGGCAACATCGGCCAACAACAGTGATGCTTTTGCCTTGCAAGCAGTAATTGCTGTCGCCAAAAATCAACAACAATCTGCACTGGAGTTGGCTAACAAAGCTGTTTCAGCCAATCCACAATCGGCCGTGGCAAAAATTGCGCAATCTTATGCTTACCAGGCGTTGTTTAATATTGATGAAGCCAGTAAGTCCGCTCAGGCAGCTACTCAATTAAGCTCGAATAATGCCTTGGCATGGGCCAGATTGTCCGAGTTGCAACTGGCTAAAGGCGAGCAAAATGCGGCTTTGGCTTCTGCTAAAAAAGCCCAGATATTAAATCCAAAGCTTGCTCGCACTCAGATTATCCTGGGCTTTGCCGAACTGGCGCAAATCGATATAAACGCCGCTCAAAATGCCTTTAAGCAAGCGATCAGTTATGATTCGGCCGATCCTTTAGCCAGATTAGGTCTGGGCTTGGCAAAAATCCGTAAAGGTGATGTAGAAGCAGGTAAAGATGATCTGGAAACCGCTGTCAGCCTGGATCCGAATAACGCGGTGTTGCGCAGTTATCTGGGCAAAGCGTTTTACGAATTAAGAGACAAAAACTACGCCAGTACCGAGTATCAGCTGGCTAAAGAAATGGATCCAAAAGATCCTACGCCCTGGTTTTACGATGCCATCTTAAAACAAACCACTAATCGGCCAGTGGAAGCCCTGCATGACATGCAAAAGGCAATTGAGCTAAATGACAATCGTGGCGTCTACCGGTCTAAATTGCTTTTGGATAGCGATAATGCGGCACGCAGCGCCAGTATGGGGCGAATTTATAATGACTTGGGTTTTCAACAACGTGGTTTGCTGGAAGGCTGGAACTCCATTAACTCCGATCCAAGCAATTACTCCGCACACCGGTTATTAGCTGATAACTATGCCGCAATGCCACGCCATGAAATCGCGCGGGTCAGCGAGCTGTTAAAATCTCAATTGTTGCAACCAGTTAACATTACCCCAGTGCAACCGCAGGCTGCTGAATCCAACATCCTGATTTTGGATAGTTTAGGGCCATCCATTACTTCCTTCAATGAATACAATCCCTTGTTTACTCGTGACCGTTTTGCTTTACAAGCCACTGGCTTTTACGGCAGTCACGATACCAAAAGCGATGAGGTTGTACATTCAGGGGTTTGGGATAAGTTTTCTTATAGTTTAGGGCAATTTCATTATGAAACCGATGGTTACCGCCCTAATAACCAACACAAAAAAGATGCTTATAATGCCTTTGCTCAAGCCCAGTTAACTAAAGATACCAGTGTGCAGTTTGAGTATCGTCGTGGCGAAGAAAGTTTTGGCGATTTAAATCAAGGTTATTTTAGAAATATTTATTCATCAGAGCTGCAAGGTAGCAAAGAAACAGATGTTATCCGTGGCGGGTTGCACCATCAAATTAATGAGCACAGTGATTTATTGGCTTCAATTATTCATCGCACGGAAACTACTGACATAGTCAATGGTGATAACGTAAGCAGAAAAGCAGAAGGAACTCAGTACGAACTACAACATTTATACCGTCATCCGGATTTTGATTTGACTACTGGCGTTAATTATCTTGCTGATCAGCCGGGAAACAAAACTAATTATCAACCGGGTAATAGTGAGCCTTACTTTAGAACAAATGATAAGTTGGAGCATGGAGCATTATACGTTTACAGTAATTATAGGGTAATACCAAACCTTACTGTGACGGCTGGGTTGTCGCAAGATTTTTACAGGTTTGATAATGTCACTCAGTACACGGGCAAAAGCCAAAGCACTGCAGCGCTTAATCAGAACCCTATCAATCCTAAATTTGGTTTAACTTGGATGCCGTTTCAGAATACGACTTTTCGCTTTGCAGCATTTCGGGTATTAAAGCGAGGGGCGATACAGAAGCAGACTTTAGAACCAACCACGGTTGCTGGTTTTAACCAGTTTTTTGATGATTTGGACGGTACTTTATCAGAGCGGATAGGATTTGGTATCGATCAAAAAATCAGTTCGCAAGTTCTAGTTGGTGCCGAAATTTCGAAACGATTTCTTGATGTGCCTTATCTGACAGCGGATTCAAATAGTTACCGGTTTGTTAAAACAAATTGGCGGGAAAGTAATGCTAGGGCTTATATTAACTGGACCCCAAATGATCGGTTGGCTTTAGGTGCTAATTATTACTACGAGCAACTGAACCGGAATGACGAATATTTTGAGAATATCAATAATCAATCAAGTAATTTTACATTGCTAAAAACTCATAAAGCTCAGTTGTTTGGCAATTTTAACCATCCATCAGGTTTTATCAATAAATGGAGTTTGACTTATGTGCATCAGACGGGTGATATTGCTAATGAAAACTATGAATTTTCACCTCAGCAGAGTAATTTTTGGTTGTTGGATACTGAGTTTGGTTATCGGTTGCCGCGTCGGCATGGAATAGTTTCGGTGGGTATGAAAAATATATTGAATGAAAAATTTAATTTTCAAGGAACTGATCTAAATTTCCCAATGTTTGTACAAGGCAGGTATTTGTATAGTCGTCTCACGTTATCATTTTGATCACTTATGGAGTTAAAAATATGAAATTACAGTACGCCGACCATGTTTGGTTTGATTTTCAATCAATAAAAATGGGTAAGAATAGACGTGCTATTTTGGCTGGCATAGCTATGGTGTTGTTTATGGGGCTAGTTTATCAATTGGTTAAACCCTCCTGTGCTACCAAAACAACTGCTTTTAGTTGTGTTCCTACTACGGGGTGTAAATCTTTTACTTGTTCCAGTAATAAAAAATACTGGATTGATCCGAACGGCGTCAGGCAATGTTGCCAGTGCTAATCTAAATGTCTTAGCTCGGACGTATTTGGATGAGCTAAAACTCATCCAAAACGGAATTAAAAACCGCATTACTAGGACGGCTGCATTAAATTAAAACCCGAAAGACAATGACTAAAAAGGGATTGTCGATTAAAATACCCCAGTTTAATCACTCTTAGTCGTTCGCATCAGAAGTCAAATCCCTACATGACCAAATACATTTTTATTACCGGCGGCGTTGTATCATCGCTGGGCAAAGGCATTGCAGCGTCTTCGTTGGCAGCCATTCTTGAAGCGCGTGGTCTTAAGGTCACCATGACCAAGCTAGATCCTTACATCAATGTTGACCCCGGCACTATGAGCCCGTTTCAACATGGTGAGGTTTTTGTAACCGAAGATGGTGCTGAGACCGACCTGGATTTAGGTCACTATGAGCGGTTTTTAAAAACCACCATGGGCAAGAAAAACAACTTCACCACCGGACAAGTCTACGACAGCGTGCTGCGTAGTGAACGGCGTGGTGATTATCTGGGCGCTACCGTTCAGGTTATTCCTCATATTACTGATGAAATCAAACGTCGTGTTTATCAAAGTGCCGTAGGTATGGATGTGGCTTTGATAGAAGTCGGCGGCACGGTCGGTGATATTGAATCTCTACCGTTTTTGGAAGCTATCCGGCAGATGCGAGTTGAGTTAGGCGCAGACCGGTCATTGTTTATTCATTTGACTTTAGTGCCTTATATTCGCTCCGCAGGCGAGTTAAAAACCAAGCCAACCCAGCATTCCGTAAAAGAATTACGCACTATTGGTATTCAGCCGGACATTTTGATTTGCCGGTCTGAACAAGCCATCCCAGTGAGTGAGCGGCGCAAAATTGCCCTGTTTACCAACGTAGAAGAAAAAGCGGTTATATCTGCCGTGGATGCGGATTCGATTTATCGTATTCCGTTATTGCTGCATGACCAAGGTTTGGATGACATTGTGGTAAACAAGCTGCGTCTGGATGTCCCTCCCGCTGATCTGACTGAATGGCGAGATGTGGTGGATGCGTTAACCCATCCTGTAGCCGAAGTTAAAATTGCTGTGGTTGGTAAGTATGTTGATCATTCCGATGCTTACAAATCCATCAATGAAGCACTTATCCACGCCGGAATTCGCACCCGCCATAAAGTAAAAATCGTCTATATTGATTCAGAAACCATTGAAGATGAAGGCATTTCCCGCTTGAAAGATGTGGATGCCATTTTGGTTCCCGGCGGTTTTGGTGAGCGTGGTGTAGAAGGCAAAATTGCCACGGTGCGTTATGCCCGTGAAAATAAAATCCCTTATCTTGGCATATGTTTAGGTATGCAAGTGGCGGTGATTGAGTTTGCCCGTGATGTCGCTGGCTTGGAAGGCGCACACAGTACCGAGTTTTTGCCAAATTCACCGCACCCGGTCATTGGCTTAATTACCGAATGGATGGCGGAGTGCGGTAAAGTGGAAACTCGCGATGAAAACACCGATCTAGGAGGGTCAATGCGCCTGGGTGGTCAACAATGTCGTTTACAACCGGATTCACTGGCGTTTGAGCTGTACCAAAAAGATGTCATCACCGAACGACATCGCCATCGGTACGAGTTTAACAATCAATACATTGAAAAACTGGAAAAAGCCGGTATGCGCTTTTCCGGCAAATCCATTGATGGTCGCTTGGTGGAAATGATAGAAATCCCGACCCATCCGTGGTTTGTGGCCTGCCAGTTCCATCCTGAGTTCACCTCAACGCCAAGAAAAGGCCATCCGTTATTTTCCGGTTTTGTCGTTGCGGCAGCCCAACATAAAAAGGTAGAAGCTTAATGAATATTTGTGGATTTGAAGTAGGGTTAGACCAGCCTTTATTTTTAATAGCTGGACCGTGCGTTATTGAAAGTGAACAATTGGCGCTGGATACCGCGGGTTATCTAAAAGAACTAACCACCGCATTAAATATACCGTTTATCTACAAATCTTCCTTTGATAAAGCTAACCGTTCTTCACATGAAAGCTTTCGCGGCTTGGGTCTAGAAAAAGGCTTGCAGATTCTGGAAAAAGTTAAGCAACAAATTGGCGTGCCTGTGTTAACTGACGTGCATGAAGATACCCCGTTAAAAGAAGTGGCTTCAGTGGTTGATGTCATGCAGACGCCTGCTTTCTTATGCCGCCAAACCAATTTTATTCAGGAGGTTGCTTCTCAAGGCATACCGGTCAACATAAAAAAAGGTCAGTTTTTAGCGCCGTGGGATATGGTTCATGTAGCCAATAAAGCCAAGGCTACGGGCAATCAGCACATTATGGTTTGTGAGCGCGGCGTGTCTTTTGGTTACAATAATTTAGTTTCCGACATGCGTTCTTTGGCAGTCATGCGCGATACCGGATGTCCAGTGGTATTTGATGCCACACATTCCGTGCAATTACCAGGCGGGCAGGGCACTTCATCCGGTGGGCAGCGTGAGTTTGTACCAATTTTATCCAGAGCGGCTGTGGCAGTGGGCATTGCAGGCATATTTATGGAAACCCATCCCAATCCGGCAGAAGCTAAAAGTGATGGCCCAAACTCCTGGCCATTACATAGAATGCGCGAATTACTGGAAACCTTGTTGATTTTAGATCAGGCTGTAAAAAAACAGCCATTTATAGAGACAACGTTGTAATACTATTTGGACAGGCATGGCTAAAATTACCCAATTATCCCAACTCGATTTAACTGCCAACTACAGTTACGCTGATTATTTGACGTGGCAGTTGAATGAGGCGGTGGAGTTGATTAAAGGTAAAATCCTATTGATGTCGCCTGCGCCTAATGTTAAGCATCAAAGTATTTCCTGGCAGCTTTCAGGTGCTTTATTTAATTATTTTAACCATAAAGCCTGTAAAGCTTTTTCCGCCCCATTTGATGTACGCTTATACGACCGCAACAAATCGTTATTAGCCAATAAAGAAATTACCACCGTGGTACAACCCGATATTTGCGTAATTTGCGATAGCAGCAAATTGGACGAACAGGGTTGTAATGGCGCTCCGGATTGGATTATTGAGATCTTATCCAAGGGCAACTCACAAAAAGAAGTCAAAATTAAGCACGCGCTATACGCAGAGAGCGGCGTAAAAGAATACTGGCTGGTGTTTCCTTATGAAGAAGTGATTAACCAGTTTGTGTTAAATGAAGACAGCCGGCAATACCAGTTGAGCAACAGTTACGCTGGTGATGATGTGGCGGCGTCGCATTTATTTCCTGACTTAAAAATTGATTTAGCCGCGTTATTTGATAGTCCCTAATTCGCTTTAATTACAGATCTTTGAACAGGATGTTCAACTATAAATTTTAACGTTATACATTTTTTCAAACCCTTACCGGAGTTACTTAAAAACATGAGCAAAATTGTTGATA
>Ga0208514_100498_pt1 | contig 20550 bp, 16 predicted proteins | sample LakWasMet70_HOW9_2_FD_183900 | JGI IMG/M metagenome (GOLD analysis project Ga0208514, IMG submission 183900) | Freshwater sediment methanotrophic microbial communities from Lake Washington under simulated oxygen tension - Sediment Metagenome... | ecosystem: Environmental > Aquatic > Freshwater >...
AAGGGCATCTTTAACCCGCCGTTTTCATCCATTTCTGCGGCGGATAATAATGAGTAAACATGCACCTGTAACTTTTCTTTTAATGCTTGTTCTGCGCTTTCCCTAAAACTTTGCTCAAGCACAATTGAGACTAATGCAAAAAACGTTGCCAATACAAATGCAGCAGATACCAGTAGTCTAAAACTTAATGAATTTGTTTGCACAAGCGCGCTAGTCCTTTTATCACGGTGGTCGATAAGCTCTCAGATTATCGTTTGTCGTCAGCCATTCTGTAACCTTGTCCACGCAAGGTTTCAATCGGCTTTATCGTACCATCAGGATCCAGTTTTTTTCTTAAACGACCAATAAATACTTCGATGACGTTACTGTCCAAGTCAAAATCTTCATCGTAGATATGATCTGTTAACACCGACTTTGATAGAACTTCGCCCTTGTGCAACATAAGATATTCCAAAACCTTATATTCATAGGCCGTCAAATCCTGTTTCACACCGGACACATACACATTTTTGCTGACAGTGTTAAGTTCAATGTTGCCGTGATTCAATACTGGATGCGCTTGTCCTGCAGCCCTTCTGATTAAAGCGTTAATTCTGGCTAGCAACTCTTCATAATGAAACGGTTTGGTTAAAAAATCATCCGCGCCCGACTCCAGCCCTTCCACTTTTTCTTGCCAACGACTACGAGCCGTCAATATTAAAATTGGCACTTTAATATTTTCTTTACGCAAGCGCTTTATTAACTCAATACCAGAGAAATCTGGCAACCCAAGATCAATAACTGCTGCATCTATGGGATACTCCTTAGCCATCACTGCCGGTTTTAGCAGTATCCACTGCAAAGCCGTGTCCTACTAAATAATCGTGGATTTGCTCATTGAGGGTGGCATCGTCTTCAACAACAAGTATACGCATGGCTTATGATTCCGTTAATCGTGAGGTTGGTTAACCATTTGCCCAGTTTCCGCGTCAATTTTAAAATATTGGATACGCCCGTCGGGTGTTAATGCCTTAATTACATAAACTTCTTTGCTTTCGATCATTTCAGTTTGTGCTCCTAGCACTTTGTTATAAGTACCTTCAATAATTTGCTTAGTTGCCTCATCCAGGCTTATTTTGGCTGGTGATTTATTACTATCAGCAAAACAATTCGTGTTAATAGTGCAAATTAGGGTTAATAATCTGATTAAATTTCTCATTGCAATCCAAGGCATGGGAGTTAAAAACAGCAACCCAAATTCACAAGTTGAGTTTAGCTAGTATCTAAGCTTAATCAAAGTCTATTAATTAGCACTGAATCAACTAACGTAATGTCATCTCCTGAGCCAATCCGGAAATAGTTTGCCCAAACGAGCTGCCAATTTTGCCAGCTATGCGGTCAATTAAGCGCTCCTGATGGGTAAAATCAACCAAGGTTTTTGCACCAATAATTTCTTTGGCGACAAGATCATCGTTACCAAAAGCATCTGCCACACCAATCTTAACACCTTCTTCGCCGGTCCAAACCAGCCCTGAGAACATATCTGGCGTTTCTTTCAGCCTGTCACCGCGCCCTGCTTTGACTGCGCTGATAAATTGCTGATGCACCTGATTGATCAAGCCTTGCATGTATTGGTTTTCATCCGGTTTTGATGGCGAAAACGGATCCAGCATGGCTTTATGTGCGCCTGCTGTTAATAATCGACGCTCCACGCCCAATTTTTGCATGGTGTCTACAAAACCAAAACCATCCATGAGTACGCCAATTGAGCCAATCAGGCTGGATTGGTTAACGTAGATTTTATCTGCGGCTGAGGCGATGTAATAACAGCCGGATGCGCAAATATCGCTTACCACGGCGTAAATCGGCAACTCGGGGTGTTCTTTCTTTATCGACCTGATTTCTTCATACACATACGCTGATTGCACAGGACTGCCGCCAGGTGAGTTGGAATGAATGATAATGCCCTTGGTTTTCTTATCCTTTACAGCATCTCGCAAACTCTGGATCAGGCTGTCAGCATTAGCTTGTTTGTCTTCTGCGATTGCGCCAACTAAATTAATGACTGCGGTATGTTTATCGCCTGCCACTTCCATATTACTTTTAAACTTTGGATACATTGCGACTGCAAATACAGCCAGCAAATAGGCAAAAAACAAGGATTTAAAAAACACATTCCAGCGTCTGGCGCGGGTTTGTTCAGTAATCGCCGCCAAAGCGATTTTTTCAATAACATCACGCTCCCAGTTTGGCTGTTTTGGCTGTGAGGTGTTAAGCGGATTTTCTTGATTGTCCATCAATGTTTAACCTTAAATAAGATTGAGTAGTTCGGTCGGATGTTGTAAACATAGCAGAGGATTGAATTGTTGCAGGGAGTCAATTGAATTTGCCCCGCAGGAAACCCCTATGGCCGGAATTTTGGCATTTTCCGCCATTTTTAAATCATGGACGGAATCGCCAACCATTAAGGTTCGCTCTGGCTGTGCGCCAATTTGGTTGATGATTTGCGTAAGCATTAACGGGTCAGGCTTGGAAGCCGTTTCATCCGCGCAGCGGGTTGCAGCAAACAAGGCTTCAGTACTGGTTGCAGTCAAGGCTTGTTCCAAACCAAATCGCGTTTTGCCTGTTGCCACGGCTAACTGATAGCCAATTTTCTTAAAATGCGCCAACATATCGTAAACGCCACTAAATAAATCCGCCTGACTGAGCTGTTTGGACAAATACATTTCACTATAACAATCAACCAAGCGCTGCTGCATAGGGCTATCAGCATCTGGATAAAGCACTTCAATGGCTTTTTGGATGCTTAAGCCAATGACATCCTTGGTCGCTTGCAGTTCCGGTGCTTTAAAACCATGTTGCACACCTGCATTTTGCAAGCATTGGACTATCCAGGGAATGGTATCAATCAAAGTACCGTCCCAATCAAAAATTATTAGATCAAATTTGTTCTTCACTTTTTAATAACTCATTTAACTGTTGGGGCAATGGTGCCGTGACAGTTAACATATCCCCTGTCACCGGGTGTTGAAAATTAACTTGTTCAGCATGCAAGAACATGCGTTTGTAACCGCGTTTTTTAAATTCACGATTGACTTCATCCAAGCCGTATCTATCGTCACCAACAATCGGGTGGCCAAGGCTGGCGGCGTGTACACGGATTTGGTGAGTACGACCGGTTTTTGGCGCAGCAGAAACTAAAGTGGCATGTTTGAATAACTTGAGCCGGGTAAATACCGTTTCCGCTTCCTTGCCGGTGCGGCTAATCACCACCATTCTCTCTCCGCCTTTGCTGACATTTTTTTGCAACGGCGCGTTAACAACCTGCTTTTTTCTAGCCCACTGTCCAGTTAGCAGTGCCAAATAGGATTTACGCACGTCATCGTCGCGGAATAACTCATGTAGTCGACGCAAGGCACTGCGTTTTTTGGCAATTAACAGACAACCAGAAGTATCCCTGTCCAGTCGATGCACCAGCTCCAAAAATCTGGCTTCAGGCCGTAATACCCTTAAGCCTTCAATAATACCGGAAGCATAGCCGCTGCCACCATGCACAGGAAAGCCTGCCGGTTTATTCAGGATTAAAAAAGCGTCGTCTTCGTACAAAATGCCTTGCAGCAGTAAGTCTCTAAGATTGGTTGGGACAAAGGATTGTTCGGTTTTTTCGGACACCCGCACAGGCGGAATTCGAACCACATCACCGGTGGCCAGTTTATAGCTGACATCGACGCGTCCCTTGTTTACCCTGACTTCACCTTTGCGCACAATCCGATAGATAAAGCTTTTCGGCACGCCTTTAAGACGGGTTATTAAAAAGTTGTCCAAGCGCTGATCACAGTTCTCTTCACTGATTTCGACCAATTGCACCTTGGGTATTATAGTTTGTTCTTCTATACTCATAGTCGTAAATGATACCAGTATCTGGCAATGATTGATTCTTTAAATTGCTGTATGGCAATAAGATTGCTATATTAAGCGAGGTATAATACAAAATACACTTAGCTCGGCAGATTTCACTGAGGAAATCTGGTTTGAAGCTACACTAAATGAGAACCTTGCAGCTCTGGCGCAATAACTACTCATTTTAAGATTTTTTAGGGTTTATTGTTCGACCCATGACGAACAATTACTAAATTCCTGCTTTAAAGACAGAATTTACAACTACGACTAGATACATTTTGCTTTTTTTATTGGATTGCAAGAATCTGATCATCCGCATTAGTTTAAGATTAATAAAGATAAAGCACGTGCGCAGATTTTGGACGCACCAAAACTAAAGCTAACAAGTAGTTATTGATTAATAAAACCATACCTAACACTGACAAAATAGGGCTAGTCTAATCAGTAAACTCTGACAATGGAGCGGGACACAACAAGGAATTATTGAATGAAAAGAATGCTTATCAATGCTACGCAGGCTGAAGAACTGCGAGTTGCACTGGTAGACGGTCAAAAACTATATGATTTTGACATAGAAGTACCTTCAAAAGAACAAAAAAAATCAAACATCTACAAAGGGATTATTACCCGTGTAGAACCCAGTTTGGAAGCGGCCTTTATTAACTATGGCGCTGAAAAGCATGGTTTTTTACCTTTTAAAGAAATTTCTCCGGCCTACCGCCAGCCTCAAGAGGGCAATGAATCCGATGGACGTCGCCCAGCCATCAAAGACCTGATTAAAGAAGGTCAGGAAATTGTTGTCCAAATCGAAAAAGAAGAGCGCGGCAACAAAGGCGCAGCCCTAACTACTTATATTAGTTTGGCAGGTACTTACTTAGTGCTTATGCCAAATAACCCAAAAGCGGGCGGCATATCAAGACGCATTGAAGGCGAAACCCGCAGCGATTTACGTGAAGTCATGACCGCGCTGGAAATCCCCGACACAATGGGATTGATTGTTAGAACGGCAGGTTGCGGCAAAAATGCAGAAGAACTGCAATGGGATTTAAATTACCTGTTACAACTTTGGGAAGCCATTGAGCGTTCTTCTACTGAACAACGGGCACCCTTCCTGGTTTTTCAAGAAAGCAACGTTATTATTCGTGCCCTGCGTGACCACTTACGCGGCAACATCGATGAAATTCTGATTGATAACGAAGAATCTTTCAAACTGGTGCAAACTTTCCTGAAACAGGTCATGCCGCACTTTTTGCCTAAAGCAAAACTGTATCAAGATGCTGTTCCTCTGTTTAACCGCTATCAAATTGAATCTCAAATTGAAGTTGCCTACGGACGTGAAGTATCTCTGCCATCTGGCGGCTCGATTGTTATTGACCACACAGAAGCCTTAACCTCCATCGACATCAACTCAGCTCGCGCCACAAAAGGCAGCGATATTGAAGAAACAGCTCTCAATACCAACCTGGAAGCGGCCGAAGAAATCGCGCGGCAACTGCGGCTTCGGGATTTAGGTGGCTTGTTTGTGATCGACTTCATCGACATGATGTCCAACAAAAACCAACGTACTGTCGAAAATCATTTAAATGCCGCGCTCAAGATTGATCGTGCCCGCATTCAAACCAGCCGGATTTCACGCTTTGGTTTGCTGGAAATGTCCAGACAGCGGATGCGGCCTTCTTTAGGCGACGCCACGCAAATTACCTGCCCTCGTTGTAAAGGTCAGGGTGCTATCCGTAATGTTGAATCTGTTGCTTTGTCTGTATTGCGCTTGCTTGAAGAAGAAGCCATGAAGAAAGGTACCGAGAAAGTTATTGCCCATTTGCCAATTGAATGCGCCACTTTCTTACTCAATGAAAAGCGCCATGCTATTGAGCAGATTGAAACCCGCTTAAAAGTTGGCATTGTCATCTTGCCTAGTAAGCATCTAGAAACACCGGCTTATGATATAGAGCGCATTAAAGAAAAAGATGCTTCTGATGAAAAGCCCAGTTACTTGCAGATTAAAGAAGAAGAAATTAGCATTCCTGATTTTGCTCAGCAAGTTAAGCCCAAAATTGACCGTCCTGCCGCTATCAAAGAGTTTTTACATGATTCTCCGGCTCCAACACAAAATAAAAATGAATCAGCCAGTTTAATCAAGCGGTTCTGGCACAAACTGCTTGGCGGCAAACCGCCTGTAGTTGAGGTTAAAGAAAAAGTTGTTCAACCGGTTAAACGCGAAGAACGTAATCAAGATCGCACGCATAAACCGCGCGATAATAGAGATAACAGAGACAATCGCGATAAACGTAACAATCGTAATCAACCTAATACGCCACCCTCTGAAGCGGCCACTTCGCCTCAAGAACCAAGAAGTAACCGGCCACCTAGAGGGCAAGGTCGCAATGTAAAACGGAACTTAGAACCCGTCGCCAATGCACCAGCGGACATTAAGCCGGAAATTATCCAAAACATTGAGAGCACTGAAGCGGCTCCGGTTGCTGCGATAGAGGCTCAAAACCAAACAGGCAACGGTACGGAACCGAATCCAAATAAATCTGGCAATAACAGAAATAGCCGACGTGGGCCTAACCGTAGAAGACCACGTAACCCGCACTATAAAAAACCAGAGAATGATTCTGAAGCCAGTGAATTTGCAACTTCTGAACCGGATGATCGCAGGAGCGAAAACACTGAACAACAGCGCTCTTACGCCAGCGAATTTGCTGAGCGGGTCGTGCAACAAAACAATGACTCGCCCAAGGTGAGGGGCAGCATACCTGGTGAATTAAATTTTATTCCGCCACCGCTGCCAGAGTTTAAACCACAAGAACCGAAACCCGCACCCGCGCCAGCGCCAGCGCCGATTCAAATGGTTGAACCGCCCAAATCGGATTCAAATACTGAATCGTAATTGGAAAGCCGGATAAGCTATTGGTTTTAGCCAGTAGCTTATCCTATGCTGTTAAATTAGAATTTCTGCAGGGTCGATTTAAAATGCCGATGGCGAATGAATTCGGCCCTACAGTTTTCACTTCAGTTAAGAGATTTTTTACCAAAATCCAACTAACGCAGTTTGCAAATCAAATCACCGGTATTTAATTTCCACGCCCGCTCCGCCAAACAAAGCACGTAAACGTACCATCAATTCGTCACTTGGATGCACGCGCCATTCATCACCCAGTTGTAAGGCTGCTTTCGCCTGATTTGAGTTATAACCCACCGTAATCAAACAAGATCCGCCTTTAAACGGTTGCAAAGCGGCTTTTAGTTTTGCCATAAATACAGTCGTGACCTGGCCCAATGCCTGGGTATGCCAGGTTAAATGAATGCCACGGGCAAAAACTTCCCTCGCTTGCTCCATGTTATAAAGTTTATCGATAGTTAATCGTAAACTGCCCGAGTAATCATCAAAATTGATCGGCCCCTCGGCCACCAGCAAATTGTCGCGCACAAAGATTTGGCGAAATTTTTCGTAAGTATCTCCAAAAGCAGCTATCTCTAATCTCCCAGAGCGATCATCAATGGTAGCGAAAGCCATGGTCTTGCCATTTTTAGTTTGCCGAGTACGAATTTCGATCACTAAACCGGCTATTCTGGCTTCCATTTTGCCCCGCGAACGCTCCACGTCGGTTTGTAAGGCAGCGATTTTTCCGTGCGTAAATTGTTTTAATTCCGGCTCATATTGATCAATTGGATGGCCAGTTAAAAACAAGCCCAAGGTGAGTTTTTCCGCCGCTAGCCGCTCGTTATCCGTCCAGCGTTCCACAACAGTGCTGTAGACTTGCTCTTCGGGCAGCTCTTCGACATTGGATTCCAAGCCAAATAAATCATTTTGGCCAGTTTGAGCCATCTTGCCATGTTGTTCGGCCACTTTTAAGGCGGTTGGTAATTCCGCCAAATGGCCTGCTCTATTGTCATCAAAGCTATCAAATGCGCCAGCTCGAATTAGTGCTTCCAGCACGCGTCGATTAAATTTGCGCAAATCAACCCGCTTACACAAATCATAAAAACCGGAAAATAAGCCGTTTTCGGAACGTTCAACCAGCATATCTTCAATGGCCGACTGCCCTACTCCCTTGATTGCGCCCAGTCCATACACAATTTGACCAGCATCATTAACTGTAAACCGGTAATTGGATACATTAATGTCAGGCGGACAAATCACCAGTTTCATCTGTCGGCATTCTTCGATTAACACGACCACTTTGTCGGTATTATCCATATCCGACGACAATACTGCCGCCATAAACTCGGCCGGATAATGGGCTTTTAGCCAAGCCGTTTGATAAGCCACCAGCGCATACGCGGCGGAATGCGATTTGTTAAAACCGTATCCGGCAAACTTTTCCATCAAATCGAAGATATAGGTAGCAATGGATTCTTCAACTTGATTGGCTACGGCGCCATTAACAAACTTATCCCGTTCCTTTGCCATCTCCTCCGGCTTTTTCTTACCCATGGCCCGGCGCAGCATATCCGCACCACCCAATGTATACATTGCCAGCTCTCTGGCAATCTGCATTACTTGTTCCTGATATAAAATAACGCCGTTGGTGGGCTTTAAAATCGGCTCCAATAAGGTATGGGCATATTCCGCTTTTGCGCCGTGCTTGACATTAATGTAATCGTCCACCATCCCTGACTCCAACGGACCAGGGCGGAACAGGGCCACTAAGGCAATAATGTCATCAAAGCAATCCGGCTTTAATTTTTTGATCAACTCCTTCATGCCGCGCGATTCCAACTGGAACACGGCCGTGGTTTGAGCTAAGGTTAATAATTTATATGATGCAGCATCGTCCCTGGGAATGACCGTTATGTCCACTAACGGCTCACCAAGCAGCTGTTTTTTATGATTAATGGTTTGTAATGCCCAATCAATGATGGTCAGGGTACGCAAGCCCAAAAAGTCAAACTTGACCAAACCGACCGCTTCCACATCATCTTTATCAAACTGCGTTACTAAGTTATTACCATCCTGGTCGCAATACAGCGGGGTAAAATCGGTCAGTTTGGTTGGTGAAATCACCACGCCACCGGCGTGTTTACCGGCATTTCTGGCAGTGCCTTCAAGTGCCAATGCCATATCAATCAGCGACTTAACTTCTTCTTCGCTATCGTATAACTGCTTAAGTTCGGCGCTATCTTTAAGTGCTTTAGTTAAAGTCATGCCGATTTCAAACGGAATCAGCTTGGCTAATCTATCCACAAAACCATAACCAAAACCTAACACCCGACCCACATCGCGAATAACCGCTTTTGCCGCCATCGAACCATAGGTAATAATCTGCGCCACATGGTCGCGACCGTAATGTCTGGCCACATAGTCAATTACTTCGTCACGTCGATCCATACAGAAGTCAACGTCAAAATCCGGCATGGAAACCCGTTCCGGGTTTAAAAACCGTTCAAACAGCAAATCAAATTCTATTGGGTCCAGGTCGGTAATCTTTAAGGCATACGCCACCAATGACCCGGCACCGGACCCCCGACCCGGCCCAACCGGAATGTGGTTTTTCTTAGCCCACTGGATAAAATCCGCCACAATCATAAAGTAGCCGGGAAATCCCATCTGGCTGATCACATTTAACTCAATATCCAGCCGCTCGTAATAAACCCGTTGATTTTCCTCCACAGTGCCAGTGCCCACGGCGGGATATTGCACTAAACGTTCAGCTAAGCCTTTATGGGATTCTTTCGCCATCAAATCCGCTAAGGTCATGCCTTCCGGCACGGGAAAGTCGGGCAGAAAGTTTTTGCCTAAAGTCAGTTCCAAATTGCAGCGTTTGGCAATTTGCACGCTGTTTGCCAATGCTTCTGGAATATCGGCAAACAGCGCCAGCATTTCTTCGGTACTGCGCAGGTATTGTTGATCGGTATAATCTTTAGGCCGACGATTGTCGTCTAACGTACGGCTTTGATTAATACAAACCCGCACTTCATGGGCGGCAAAGTCTTTTTGATACAGAAATCGCACGTCATTGGTGGCAACCACTGGCAAACCAGTCGCCACGGCCAATTCTAAAGCGCCAGCTATGTAGCGTTCTTCATCAAACTTACCTACCCTTTGCAATTCCAGATAAAACCGTTGCGGGAATAACTCTACCCAGTAATTGGCTAATTTGAGTGCGGCCTCGGCATTGTCCGCCAGTAAGGCGCGACCTATATCGCCAGCCATAGCACCGGATAGTGCAATCAGTCCCGTGTGATTTTCTACCAGCCATTCTTGCCGTAACATCGGTACGCCCTGATGTTGGCCTTCCTGGTAGGCTTTAGAAATAAGTTCAGTTAAGGTGATGTAGCCGGTTTTATTATTAACCAACAAGGTTAACCGATTGGGTGTTGCAGGGTCTTCTGGGTTAAAAATCAACACATCGGCACCGGCAATCGGCTTAATACCCTGCCCTGTCGCGGCTTTATAAAATTTAACTAATGAAAAAAGATTGGCATGATCCGTAATTGCCGTCGCAGGCATCCCCAACTCAGCTAAGCGTTTAACCAGCGGTTTAATTTTAACGATACCGTCAACGAGTGAAAATTCACTGTGCAGTCTTAGGTGAACAAATGCGGGTTCCATTACAGCGTAGGTACTCGGGGTTAGTGATTATTATTGTGGGGTTTTGGCTAGTAAATTCGGCGTTATTCTGGATATGCAGGGTTTATTGGTAACGGCTTGGGGTAGCGACTAATTGATGCGCTAAGTCTACCATGAAAACCAAAAGGTGAATCTGTCGCCCCAGCACTGAAAAACGCTGAATAATTTATTAAATTCTAGCTTGTAAACCAGACAATGATAACCTTATCTAGTACTTCATTCCGTAAAAACGATAAATATTTTTTTAGTTTGACACTTACATTGTAACTCCCAAGCGTTAACTTGGGAGTTACATAACCAATCAGACAAAAAAGGATTTTTTGAAAGACAGTTATTACAAAACAAAATCAGTTAAATCTAAGGACTTAACTCCGACTAGCTCTATCGCAAAGTCGGCTTTTGGATCAGTATCAACATTGCCGTATAAAATATGGGTATTGGCATCAAAGATTAACTGCCCTGGTTTATTGAATACCATTAGTGAACTTGGCGTGTTTTTAGCAAACGTCAACAGCTCAAAAGCATCGTCTGTTGCAGTAGTTGTATTTGCATCCATTTGCTTTAGGTCAATTTGGTCCTTCTGTGCGCGGGAAAAATCTTTAATTACATCCATAGTAGCTTTGGATGCAACAGTTTCAGCAGTCGATGTAAAGTAAAAAACGTCAGCGCCTTTGCCTCCGCTTAGAATATCCTTACCTAAACCTCCTACAATATTATCGTTGCCATCACCACCACTGATCACATCATTTCCTGCCCCGCCATACAAACCATCACTTCCTGCCTCACCCGATAAATTATCATTGCCGTCCTCGCCATATAACGTATCAATGCCTGCACCGCCTGATAAAATATCTTTCCCATTTCCACCTAAAAGCTGATCATCACCAGTACCGCCAGCAAGTTTGTCATTACCCGATCCGCCAACTAGCAGGTCGTTACCTGCACCCCCCACCAAACTATCATTCTTATTGCCGCCATATAGATTATCACCGCCGTTTTTTCCGTTGAGGGAATTAGCAGTAGCTTGATTGCCGTATATGATATTATCGATGTCGTTTCCGGTGCCTGCATTCGCCTTACCGGTTAAGGTGAGATTTTCAACATTTTTAGGTAAAACAAAAGCTACACTGCTAACCACTAAATCAGTACCGCTGCTAACAACTGCCTCAATAACTTTATCGGTTTTACTATTGACCAGATAAATATCGTTTCCAGCCCCACCATTTAAAATATTCTTACCAGCACCACCATCCAGATAGTCATTACCATCACCACCGAATAGTTGGTCATTGCCAGAAAGGCCGGTTATGGTGTCATCGCCAGCTAGTCCATACAGATTATCAGCCCATTTAGAGCCAGTAATCGTATCATTAGTTGCTAATCCTGATACTGTGCCTGGTTTCTTACTCGGACCAACACTTGTAGAAACAAAGTTGGTTGCATCACTGCCTGCAACAATATTGACATCAACACTGCCAGCAGGACTGTCAGAGTTTCCATCGCTAAACTTCCAATCGACTTTATGGGTTGAAACCCCATCCTTACTGGTGAATGCCAAGTTTTGCAAGACATCATTTACCAAGTAAGTGGTCGATAAGCTATTAAAGTTTATTTTCAGTGTGCCAGGCGTTTTGGTAAAACTAGCCAGTGGAATACCGTTGGCTACTATGTAGTTATTTTGAAATACAAGATGACCTGAGCGAGTAAAATCATCCGTGGACTGACTATTGAGGGTTAAACTTGCACCAGCATAGTTATTAATAGCATCCAGCTCAGTGTCACGAATCTTAACATCAGAATCCATCACCACCGCAGATCCATTGGTGATATAGTCGACTGTACCACCTAATGTGCTCGTCTTAGCAATTGACGTATCCAAAGAACCATCCGAATTATACCGAACCAAGGTCAAATCACTCGTAGTTCGTTCTTTATCAATAATATTGCTGTTGCCAGTGACCAGTATTTTGCCACTGGCATCAATGGTAACGCCGTAAGCAAAATCATTCTCACGAGTTATTTCGGTGCTTACAACACCTTGATTGCCAAATTGCGAGTCCAATGAACCATCAACATTTAAACGTAACAGCGCATAATCGTAATTCCTGGTTAATGGATCTATGGTTTCTCCTGCGATAATGATTTTTCCATCGGCTTGAATTGCAACAGCTTCTGCATTATCAGAAAGGCCATTAATGCTCAAGATGAATCTGCCATTATTACCAAAACTGGCATCTGGTGAGCCATCAGTATTGTATCTAAGTGCAGCAATCTGATAACTCGAAGACGATGATCCAGTAATCTGAACGCTTCCGACCACAACAATTTTACCATCCGCTTGAACTGCCACATCGGTGATATAGTCATCTCCGCCTGCAAAGTCAGCTTTCACCAGCCCAGCTTGTCCGAAACTATTGTCGATAGTGCCGTTAGCATTATATCTAAGCAACGCAAAATCAGAATCCAGTTTATTTACGCTCAGGTTTCCAGAGCCAATTGTGGAAGCAGCAAATCCAGCCAACAAAACTTTGCCATCGGCTTGAAAAGCTGTGGCGGTTGGCGTGTCATAATTGCTAATGTTATAAGAAACTCCACCTACACCAGCAAAGCTGGTGTTGAGTTCTCCGCTGGTGATGTACCGCAATAAAGTCATGTCTGTATGATCAGTAGAATCCACCTTTTTATTGACGTAAACCAAATAATCTCCGTTAGGGACAGTGCTATTCAAGCTACCATCAGCGTTATATCTCACAATGAAACCAGCATATCTAGGATCGCTAATTTTTGTATTGATTCCATTAGCTACAAGCGATTGATCCGGCAAGATAGATAAATTTTGAGTGGTAGAATCACCAAAAGTACTTAAAACGAAACCATCACCATTAAACGAGCTATCTAAGACACCATTACTGTCAAACCGAGCCAGAACTAATTTTCCGTTGGTAGATGAGCTTCCACCCTGCCCAGCCACAATAATATGACCGCTGGCGTCGGTTAAAACAACCTTGCCGGAAGCACTAAGATTTGGAATTTTGGAAATGACTGTGCCATCAATTAAAAAGAAACTGGGGGATGAATTTGACTGCGCCATATGAAAAACCTTTATAAAATTAGCTGCTGAAACTTGTGTGTCAATTATGCTTTTGAATTCTTAATCAAACCTTGCTGAGCTGTAATTTTTATTACCAAAAGTCTTATCGTGATTATTTTTAGCGGTATACTGTAAATTTGCATCGATGCTGGCAAATAAGCCAATTAAATTTTGAATCATCATGGAAACACATCACCATCATCATGATCATTGCTCTGGACACCATCACGCTAGCCCAGCTAATCATGGTCGTGTATTTGCATTAGTGATTATCTTAAATATGCTTTTTGTCGGCGTTGAATTGACGTTTGGATTTATAGCGCATTCTACAGCACTTTTGGCCGATGCAAGCCATAACATTTCCGATGTACTTGGCCTGATTTTATCCTGGAGTGCTTTTGCTTTAGCCCAAAGGAAACCAAGCAAACACTATACTTACGGACTGCGCAGCAGCACTATATTAGCTGCGCTAACCAATGGCATGCTTTTGCTCGTGGCTTGCGGTGCAATTGCCATGGAAGCTGTACAGCGTTTTTCTCAACCCGTTAATGTAGCAGGGATGACAGTAACATGGGTAGCCAGTGCAGGGTTATTAATAAATGGACTATCCGCCCTGTTGTTAATGAAAAGCAACCAGCATGATATAAATTTACGCGCCGCTTTTTTGCATATGTTAGCGGATGCCGCCGTGTCAATGGCGGTTGTGATCGTTGGCTTGGCGCTTACTTATACCGATTGGGTTTGGCTGGATCCATCAATCAGCTTATTAATTGTACTGGTTATTTTAATTGGTACCTGGGGCTTGCTCAAAGAAGCGTTTAAACTGTCAATGAGTGCTGTGCCATCTAACATCAATGCTGTCGCTATTGACGATTATCTAAAACAATTACCGGGTGTTAGCGACACTCATGACCTACACATTTGGGGATTGAGCACCACTGAGAATGCGTTGACAGTCCATTTAGTGATGCCAAATGGACACCCGGGCGATGAATTCATTGATTTAGTAATTGCTGAGCTAAAACATGATTTTTCCGTTCACCACGCCACCTTACAAATTGAACTTGGAACAACTGAGCACGCTTGTGCTCTAAGCTAATATTCAGATGGGCTTCATAATAACTGCCCCATAGTTAATGCACCCAAGCCTTGTTCTTTTCTCATGGAGATTTTTATGAAATCAATCTTTCACACTAGCTTGCTATTGGTTTTGTTAGCATTGTTCACTAGCACCTCGGCGGTGGCGCGTGGGCATGGCGGCGGTCATTGGGGTGGCGGAGGTGGTCACCATCATGGCTTTGGCGGATTTTACGGGCCAAGTATTGGATTTTATTCCGGCCCGGGATTTGGCTATGGATACGTTTTTGGTCAGCCTTATTATGCACCGTATTATAGTTACCCACCTGTGGTTACTATACAACCGCCCGGCCCACCACCCGTTTACATCGAGCGTCAGGATCAACCCGTTACCAACCCACAGCCACAAGCAGCGGCTTATTGGTATTACTGTAGAAATCCGGAAGGCTATTACCCCTATGTAAAACAATGCTTAGGCACCTGGCAGCAGGTTTCTCCACAACCCTCTGTTCGATAACTGGAAAAGATTATGAAAATGCTTAAATTGTTTTTCGGCTTACCGGTACTAGTTTCTTGCGTCAGCTTACCGGATGCACCCAGCGTTATGGTACTGCCCGGCACTGGCAAAAACTTTACCAGCTTTCGCAATGATGACATGTACTGTAGGCAATATGCCTATCAACAAATCGGCGGTGAAACACCTAACCAAGCTGCCATTGCCAGCGGAGCTGGTAGCGCCTTGATTGGCTCAGGCTTAGGTGCAGCAGCAGGTGCTGCAATTGGTGGCGGGGGCGGTGCAGCTGTGGGCGCAGGTACGGGTTTGATTGCTGGCAGCATTGTCGGTTCCAACAACGCAAATTACTCTGGTTACGCAGCGCAAGAAGCCTACGACAATGCCTATATTCAGTGCATGTATAGTCAGGGGCACCGCGTACCTGTTCCAGGACAGTTTGCTAATGACCTGCAAAAAAACTCACAGGCAGTCAGCCCGCCAGACCCAAACTTACCTCCGCCTCCGCCCCCGCCACCAGGAGCACCACCGCCGCCACCGCCCGGATATTGAGTGTATCTGGCTAATCAGGGTAAGCGGGCTTTTTTGCCCACAACTTAGCATCGTGCATTTATTTGGTGGGCAGAAAGGCGTTGCCCACCCTACTTTTTCACTTTTTTCAGATGCGTCACTCGGCAGGGATTGCGCAGTCAGGTCACAAGGATGTGAGGTTTAGCGGAAATATGACTACTAATCCTAAACCGATTTCGACTTGCTTTAAGTTACAACCCTTTACTGTGATTCTCCATCCGCCGCAGTAACTCAGTCAGAATCAAATGATACAGCTCATCACCTAAATACTTATCTTCAATACCGCTATCAATATTGGGATTGTCATTAACTTCAATCACATAGCCTTTACCGTTTTTCTCTTTTACATCTACGCCATACAAACCATTGCCGATGGTTTGAGTGGCCTTAAGTGCTGCATCCAATACGGCCTTGGGTACTTCAAAGGTTGGCAAGGTATCAAACTGACCGCTATCTACACGATTAGCGCCGTGTTTGTAGATTTGCCAGTGGTTTTTAACCATGTAGTAGCGACAGGCGTACAAGGCTTTGTTGTTGAGCACACCAATGCGCCAGTCAAAATCGGTATATAAAAACTCTTGCGCTAAGAGTAACGCGGATTGCGCAAATAACTCCGCCACTTTAACTTCCAGTTCCTGCCGATCATTTACCTTAACAATGCCCCTGGAAAAAGAACCATCCGGGATTTTAATAACCACTGGAAAGCCCGCTTCCTGCTCCAGTCTGTCCAGATGTTGATTGTTGCCTTTATGCAAAATCCAGGTTCTAGGTGACGGCACTTTGTGGGTTCTAAATAAATCGGACAAATAGACTTTGTTGGTACAACGCAGCATGGAAGTGGGATCATCAATCACAACCAACCCTTCCTTTTCGGCTTTTTTAGAAAAACGGAAAGTTGGATGATCAATGCCAGTGGTTTCGCGTATAAACAAGCCATCAAACTCAGTTAAGCGCCCGAAATCTTGCTGGGTGATTAACTCCACTTCAATACCTAACTCACGACCGATTTTAATAAACTTTTTCAAAGCGCCCCGGTTGCTGGGTGGCATTGCTTCTTCTGGATTAACTAAAATGGCTAAATCGTAACGCGCCGCTTTGATGGCTTTGCTTTTTCGCCAGACTTTTTTGCTAAACTTGTCCAGTGCCTCCGCAAACAAGGTTTGCATACTGTCATCCAGACTGCGATGGGAGACGGCTTTTAAATCCGTAATTTGCCATTGCTGTTCAAAACTTAAGCTTATTTGTAATACCGGACAGGCAAAGCGTTCAAACAACAACCTGGCTAATTCCTGAAAATCCGGTTCCGGCGTTGTACCAAAATAGCTGTTTATAATTAATTCAGTAGATTGATTTTGGCGTTTTAGGGTTTTCGCTAATGTCGAAGTTAAATCTTCCAGTTGCAGCCGGTAAAGCGCGTTTTTATCCAGATCGTTTACCACTTTAACCGATGGAATAACATGATGCCCGCGCGCTTCGGCCAATAACGAGCAATAATAGCCATCGGATAGATATGAATAACTGCTACACAAGTTGATGACACGAGTGCGTTCTGTTGAATCACCTTGTTCTTCGGCAAGGTAGGTTTCAAAATTTATTACTTGCTCACTGGGGTAATAAGGGCTCCAGTCGGCAAGATTATCAACGACCAGAATGGTACGTGCCATAAAATAATTAATCCTTTAGTAAATGAAATATAATTTTGGTGTGCGCTTGCCGGATTAGCATAGCGGCTGCGCTTTAAAGACCAACAAAAATTCGATAAGTTCTTTTTAAGATCAGCTAATTTACAGATGGTCTGCAACAAGGTTTATAGTATGAAACACCTTAACTGAGGCTTAGATGACCAGTACCAACAACGCAATTATCAGACCAGCGGAACTGACGGATCTTGAACCATTGGTTGCGCTGGAAAACGCCAGTTTTTCCACTGATAAATTAAGCCGACGCAGTTTTAAGCATTGGATTACCACCAGCCATCGCGCGTTATTAATTGCAGAAAAATCCGGTACGATCGTCGGTTATATTTTAATTATTTATCATCCAGGCACCCGTTTGGCCCGAATTTATTCGCTTGCAGTGGCTGCTACTGAACGCGGAACTGGACTGGGTGCATTATTGATGGCTAGCGGCGAAAGCGCCGCAAAGGCAGCTGGTCGATTTTACTTGCGCCTGGAAGTAAGCGTTGATAATACCTCAGCCATTAAACTCTATGAAAAACAAGGCTTCCAGCGTTTTGGTATTTATCGCGATTATTATGAAGACCACAAAGATGCGCTAAGATTTCAAAAGCTCATCCGTCGATATCATGACACCTCGCAATACCGCTCCGTACACTGGCTGCGCCAAACCACGCCATTTACCTGCGGTCCGGCCTCGTTGATGATGGCCATGCACGGTTTAAACAAAAACTACCTGCCATCTAAAGAAGAAGAAATTAATCTATGGCGGCAAGCAACCACGATTTTTATGACTTCCGGCCACGGCGGCTGTCATCCCATCGGCTTGGCACTGGCAGCCAGGCAGCGCAATTTTGCCGTGGAAGTCTGGTTAAATCAAACCGGCACATTGTTTATTGACGGCGTGCGCAACGAAGAAAAAAAACAAGTGGTTGAGTTGGTGGATAACTCATTTAAACGCCAGGCTCAGGAACAAAACATTCCGGTACATTATGGCAATATCAGCCAAAATGAACTCATCAACGCGTTTAAAGCCGGCGCTATTCCGTTAATTTTAATCAGCACTTATCGTATGGATAGAAAAAAAGCCCCGCATTGGGTGGTCATGAGCGGATTTGATGAAGATTGTTTATACATGCACGATCCCGACCCTGAAGAAAACCGGCAAAGTGAATTGGATTGCCAATATCTACCCATTGCTTTTGAAGACTTTGACCGCATGTGCTGCTTTGGCAAATCCCGATTGCGCACGGCGGTCATTGTTTGGCCCAACCAACCTTAACTAATTTTATTACGAAAACCCACAGGAAACCACATGGCAACCCCAATTACCCCCCTACTCGCCGCCGATGCGATTATTGAATTAATCGATCAACCTGGCAGACCTTTTGTGTTAATCGAACGCGCTTACCCGCCGCCAGGATGGGCTATTCCTGGCGGTTTTGTGGATGTTGGTGAAACCATGGAAAACGCCGCCATCCGCGAAGCCAAAGAAGAAACCAGTTTGGATGTCACCCTGACCGCCTTATTAGGCATCTACTCCAACCCAAAACGCGACACCCGCAACCATACCGTCACAGCCGTTTACATTGCGGAAGCGACTGGATTGCCAATGGCAGCGGATGATGCCAAGAATTTTGGCATCTATACATTTGACAATTTACCGGAAGTATTGGCATTTGATCATGCCCAGGTTTTAGAAGATTACCGGCAATATCGGTTGACTGGGAAGGTTACGCCGTTGCGGGTTTAAAGCAGACCTATGGCATAACTTATAGCATACCCCAAACCTAGATTTTGATTGGTCAAGCTTTCGGTTTGTGTCGGTTAGTCCGTACGTGGTGAGACTGTCGAACCATCAATGGATTAACCGTCCACCCTTCGACAAAGTCTTTAGTTTCGTAAGGTGGGCAGGTTTTATTACCCACCAAATAAATGCACAGCGCTAAACGGTGGGCAAAAAAGCCTGCCCACCCTTATTTAAAAACATCATTAATTTAACTCTAAACAGCGCACCCACACTGCAAAGTAACAAAATTTAATTTACTAATTCCCAACCAACCTCCTCATCAACCCCCGCACCGCCTCTTCAATCTCCGGCAACGCCTGCTCAGGACTCGCCATATCAATATCGTGCACATGCCAATACTCAACCTTATCAACCCAGGCCGGAAATTTTCGGTTCATAAGTTGATGATGCTCGGCATGCTTTAAAGCAATGATATGGTGGGCGGCGGCTAAATCTGGTTCTGTTAGCGCCATCGGCGAACGTGGATCACCATTCAGGGGAATGCCTCTAGCACTTAACGCTTTCAACGTATTTGATGATATTGGCCCGGCATCGGCTTCCAATAATTCAATAGCCAGCCCGCGCGAAAAAGCCCGCCAAGGCAGTTGATAGCCAGGCGCATGATGATTGAAAAAATGCTCGGCAAAACGGCTGCGGTAATAATTACCGGTACACAAAAATAAGATTTGTTGGGGCGTATCCATAATGCTCTCTGCTTTTAAATTAATGTTTTGGAGATTGAGTTTGCCAAACTTAAAACCCAGCCAACTCTTTGGTGCCCACCACCGGATGCACAACCAATTCCACTTCACCATGCAACCAATATTCCTGCACGATTCCGGCTTGGTATTTTTTTAATAAGTGCCAAATTTGCTTGATGGTTGGGCAAATACTGGTATTCAATGCCTTTTGGCAACCGCCTAACTGCTGGGCGTACAAAGAACGATTGACCTTATCAGGGTCGTTAAGCAGCTGCTCCAAAACCATCAGGTCAGGTGCCACCAAGCCCACCACCTGCGGCATTGATTGCGCAATCACCAGACCTTGCAAATCAATATCAGGCATAACTAAAACGGGCAACGCCAATTGCATAAGCAACTGATGCACAGCATATTCGCTATACACATTATCACCGCGATAAACCACCAGCGGATTATTAAACGGCTTGCTTAAATTAAGCGACATGTTTGCCAGGTTATCAAAACAGCGAAAGTTTTCAATCACCAACACGCAATCATGCTGCACACTTTGGATGGTTGTGAGTGCCATATCCAAAAAACCGCTATCCGGTAATTGATACTGTTGCTGATTAATTTTTAATAGTTTATTAGCCGTGGTTTTAATGGCCAAACGCTTTTTTTTAACTGCCTGCCCAGCCAT
>Ga0208514_100501_pt1 | contig 20393 bp, 17 predicted proteins | sample LakWasMet70_HOW9_2_FD_183900 | JGI IMG/M metagenome (GOLD analysis project Ga0208514, IMG submission 183900) | Freshwater sediment methanotrophic microbial communities from Lake Washington under simulated oxygen tension - Sediment Metagenome... | ecosystem: Environmental > Aquatic > Freshwater >...
TTGGCTAACCGAACTCCATCCCGGCAACCTGACACGAAGTCAGCTTGACGAGGCATCGTCAGAGCTGACTTCCATACTGCTTACCTATGATATCTGAGCAAAATTTGAGGGGAAGGCTCAGGGTCTGACCCCGATTTTCGTTGCGTTACGGCTTGAAGGTGCCGTCGTCGCGCGTCACCGTGCCGGTGCAGCTGGCGGGCGTCGTGAACTCACGGTTGCCGGAAGCGGTGCTCTGGTTGCTCTCCCAGACTGCCGTCGAGCCGTTCCACTTCACGTACTTGTACTGGATCGCGGCATTGGCTGGCAGCGTCACCGTGCCGGTCCACGGCACGTTGGCGCCGCTGCCCTGGATCGTCAGCGCGAAGCCGCTGGCGGGCGTCCAGTTACCAAGCACGGTCTGGTTGCCGACCACGTACAGGTTCTGCCCCATCGACGTATTTGCACCCGAGATCGTGAAGCTCACCTGGCAGCCGCTGGCCGGCGTCGTCACCGACAGCGCGCTGCTGGCGGCGGACACGTTGCCAACCGCGTCGTACGCCTGCACCGTATAGCTATAGGCGGTGCCGGCGGCGAGGCCAGTGTCGGTGTAGCTGGTGCCCGCGCTGGTCCCGACCTGCACCCCGTTGCGCAGGATCTTGTAGCCGGCCACACCGACGTTGTCGGTCGATGCGCTCCACGCCAGGCCCGCGCTGCCGGCCGTGACGTTGTTGCTGGCCAGGCCAGTCGGTGCGCTCGGCGCCGTGGTGTCGCCGCCTGTGCATGGGTCGCTCGTCGTGATCGCGCCGTTGTTGATGGCGGACAGTCCGGTGCCGATCGCGTAGTTGGCGCCGTTGTGGTTGTCCCACGTGCCGGAGCCGTTGTTGAACACCACCTGCGCGCCGGTGGCGGATCCCAGTGCGATCACCTTCGAATACCAGCCGGTGCAAGCTGCGCTCATGGCGACACCCGGCACCGCGGTCCAACTACCGCCGTTCGGGGCGTAGTGGATGTTCACGACGCTCCAGCCGGACAGGTTGCGGTAATAGACCGTGGCCGAATTGCCGCCCGCCGTTACCGTCGTCACCGACAGCGCGGCGCTGGCGGCGGAGGTGTTCCCCGCCGCGTCCTGCGCCTTGACCGTGTAGCTATACGTGGTTCCGGCGGCCAGGCCGCTGTCGTTGAAGCTGGTCGCGGCGGTGGTGGCGATCTGCACGCCGTTGCGCAGCACAAGATAGGCCGCGACGCCGACATTATCGGTCGATGCGTTCCAGCTCACCGTGGCGGCGCTGGTAGTAACGTTGGACGCCGCGAGACCGGCGGGCACACTCGGCGCCTGCGTATCGGCCGGCGCCGGCGTGGTGACGGTGGCGGCGGCGCTGGCCGCGGACACGTTGGCGGCAGCGTCGTAGGCCTTGACCGTGTAGCTATAGGTGGTCGAGGCAGCAGCCGTGTTGTCCACGTAGCCGGTGCCGCTGGCGACCGTGCCCAGCAGGGTCGCGCCCCGGTACACGTAGTAGCCGGACACGCCGACGTTGTCGGTGGAGGCCGTCCAGCTCAGGGACACCGTGTTCGCATCCATCGCCGACGCGGTCAGGCCGCTGGGCGCGGAAGGCGCGGTGGTATCGACGTTACAGGGATTGATGCCGGTGCTGATGCCGCCGTTTTCCACCGACGACAGTCCGGTGCCCAAGGCGTAATTCTTGCCGCCGTTGTTATCCCACACGCCGGAGCCGTTGTTGAACACGCCCTGCAGGCCCGTGGCGCTGCCCAAATTGGCCGTGTAGCTCACCCAGCCCGTGCAGGCCGCAGCCATCGGCACGCCAGGCACCGCGGTCCAGGTGCCGCCGTTCGGCGCAAAGTGGAAGTTCGCGAGCGTCCAATTCGTCGGCAGGCGGTAGTACACCGTGGCGACGTTGCCCGCCGCCGTCGTGACCGAGCGAGCCGCCGATGCGGCCGACAGGTTCCCCGCCGCGTCCTGCGCCTTGACGGTGTAGCTGTAGGTAGTCGAGGGAGCCAGCCCGCTGTCGCCGAAGCTGGTCGTCGCGCTGACGCCCACCTGCACCCCGCCGCGGTAGATCGCATACTGCGCCACGCCATAGTTGTCGGTGGAGGCAGCCCACGTCAGAGTGAGCGAACTTGGCGTGACGTTCGATGCCGTCGGCTGACCCGGTACCGTCGGTGCGGACGTGTCCGGTGCTTTGGTGGTCACGCTGGCAGCCGCGGAGGCGGCGGACTGGTTCCCCGCCGCGTCACGCGCACTGACCGTGTAGCTGTACGTCGTCGAGGCGGACAGGCCGCTGTCATGGAACGAGGTCGTGGCCGTGGCGCCGACCGCGACACCGTTGCGGTACACGGTGTAAGCGGCCACGCCGACGTTGTCGGTCGATGCGGTCCAGGACAGGTCGAGCGAGCGATCGGTGAGGTTCGCGCCCGCCGGCGTGCCCGGCGCGCTCGGCGGCGTGGTATCGACCACGAGGAAGGGGTACACGCCCGGCACGGCGCCGTTCACATCCTCCACATAGCCGGAGCCGGTCGAGGTCTTGGTGTAGGTGCCCGCACCGACGTAGACCTGCTGGATGTCGGAACGCGTGACGTTGCCCTTCGCGTCCGTCATCTCGACGTAGTAATCGAGCAGCTGGTTGCGATAGTTGGAGAGATAGACGTAGTACAGGTCGCCGATCTCCTGCGCCGGCAGCACGGCCAGCGTGTCGCGCGTGGTAGGAACCCAGGCCACGCCATTCATGTCATTGCGCAGCGCGCGCACCTGCATCGGATAGGCCTGCCAGGCGCCGACATTCGATGGCGTGATCGACAGCCCCGGCTTGCCGACCATGGCCGCCGGGTCGTAGACCTTGTAGGTATCGTCGTTGTTGTCGATGCTGTTGCTGGCGTGGACGCGCACCATCACCCTCGCGCTGGCGATGCCCGACACGTCGTAGCCATAGGTATAGACGGCGAAGTCCTTGCTGTAATGCTGGACCGTCCAGCCCTCCGCCTTCGACGCGTTCACCGAGCCGGGGTTGTACGGATAGCGCTGCGGCCACCACACGGACGGGCCGGTGCGATCCGCCGCGGCATTGGCCTGCACGTACGGCTTGGTGAAGTTGAGCGAGTTGTTGAAGGCCAGCGTCGGCTTGACGTCGTCGTCCTTGTTCTCGTCGTAGTAGCCGAAACCCGAGTCCATCGCCGGCAGCAGGAAGTACCACCCCAGTTCGGCCGGATTCGCGCCGCCGTGGTAGTCGTTGGCCGCGTCGCCCTTGACCGGGAAGGACATCATCCACGGATTGAGCTGGTTGCCCGCGTAGGTCACCTGGTTGTCGATCGCGGTCGTCGGCGACCAGTAATTCGGGTGCGCGTCGAGCCAGATCTGCTCCGCCGTCTTGGCATAGTTGAGGGCCGCCTGCAGCAGCGCGAAATTCCGTTCGAGGTAGTGCCAGCCGTACTCGAAGGAGACGGTGGCGCCTTCCTGCACGCCGGACAGGTTGGTCTTGGGCGCGAGATTCATACCGCTGACGCGGTTGAAGTCTGCGAACTGCCCTTTCCAGATCATGAACGGCAGGTGCCAGTGGTACCAGGTCGGGTCCGATGAAGAATCGCGCGTATCGCCCCAGGAGCCGTCCTGCACGTGCTGCACGTCGGCGGACGGAATCGGGTTCGCACGCAGGTATTCGTCGATGCCCAGGCAGAAGCCGCTGCCGGAACAGGTGGTGTTGTAGCCCGCCTGCCAGGTCGAGAGCGAACCGGCGCGGCCGCTCGAATTGTCGCCGTCATGCGCGACGACGAAGAACTGGCGTGGCTCCAGGCCGGCATACGGCGTGTACTCGTCCACCGTGACCGAGCCCTCCCAGCCTTCCAGCCAGGAGCCGTTCTGCGACACTGGAATGCCGGCGATCTTGCTCACCGCTCCGGTCGCCGGATCGACCTGGCGCAACCAGTGCGGCGTGGAGGCGAAGGGATACTTGTTGACGATGACCTGCTGCTCGTGCGCCATCGCCACCGCGACCCACGAGCCTACGGTCGACGTGTTGCGCAGGTCGGCGCGGTTGGGCGGGGATGTCAGCGTGTCGCCATTGGCGTCGTAGCTGGCATACGGGTAATCCTTGAGGGTGCGCGAGTAGTGGTTGTTGCCGAGGACAGACCACTGCACGCCCAGCTTGGACAGCGTGGGAATCAGGCGTTCGGAAAACCCCAGCTCGGTCGGGAAGTAGCCCTTGGACGAGACGAAGCCGTTACCGAGGAAGTAGGACTGCGCCAGCGTGGCGTTCTGGAATAGCAGGTCCTTGAGGAAGTAGTCGCTTCCCACCAGCGGCCCCATGGAGTGGTGGCCGGTGAAGTGGATCGTGTCGAGCGTGCGGTAGTTGTTGGTGGTCTTGAGCGAGCCGAAAGTGTTGGCCCACGACGCACCCCAGCTCGGGTTGGTGTAGCCCGGCACGTTCTGCAGCGTCTCCAGGCTCTGCACGTTGTTGACGACGGCGCCCGACATGGTCACGTGCACCTGCCCCTTGCCGCCGGACCAACCCTGCAACTCGTTCGCCACCTGCATCGGCCAGTATTGGTAGGCGCCGGTCTTTGCGTCCGGCGTGTAGTAGGTCACCAGGTCGTCGTGCGGCATGATGCCGCCGCCCAGCGAAGCCGGGAGGTAGTAGCTGTAGCCGGAAGGCGGATTGTTCTTCAGGTTGATCACCTCGCCGTCGTAGGTGTAACGGATCGGCGACCCGACGGCGGTGGCGTTGTACTTGGCCTGCACATCGACCGCGTAGAACGGCCAGAAGTTCGGCATGTGGTTGTGATAGACGTGTGCGGCCGGTATGGGACCGGCCTGACTCGCGCCGTACAGGCATGACGCGGCCAGCGCGGCCGCCCAGGCGGCCGCCGGTTTCAGTTTGATCGGCATTCTTCTTCTCGTGAGGGGATGCGCGTGGACGTGACAAGGCCATGCGCGCAACGCGCACACGCACGGCCTTAACTACAGGATGGAGGGATTACTTGGCGATGAGGACCAGCACGCCGCGGCCGCATACGCCGTAGGACGTGTTCTCGCCGCCGATGACGTCTTCACTGCCCGGTGCGCGCACCTGGCTGGCGCCTTCGGCCCAGGTGCAGGTGTCGGTGACGCGGTACCAGATCTTGCCCGTGCCCGGCCACGGCAGCGTGAAGTTCACGTTGCTGCTCCAGCCGTTGTAGGCAATGTAGATGGCGGGAGTCGTGTCGCCGAACTCGCTGGCGTCGATGCGCCAGGCCATCGCGTGGTTGTTCGCGTCACCGAAGTAGGTGCCATCGGCCACCTGCCCGTTCGGCTTGAACCAGCGCATCTGCTCCATCACGTTGCCGTTGTTATCGACCGACGAATAGAAGTTCGACGGACGCAAGGCCGGGTGCGCCTTGCGGAACGCGATCATGCCCTTGGCGAAAGCCTGGAAGTTGGTCTGGTCCGTGTTCCAGGTCCAGTTGAGCCAGTTGGCGCTGGAGTCGAGGTTGTACGGGTTGTTGTTGCAGTTGATGCCGCGCAGGGCTTCGTCCCCGCCCGTCATCATCGGCACGCCGCCGGACAGCAGCATCAGGGCGAGGCCGTTGCGCGCGGCCTTGCGCTGGTCGGATGCCACACCGGCCTGGTCCCAGCTGTTGTTGTTGTCCTCGCCGCCATCGCTGGCGCCGTAGGGCCAGGGCTGACTGTTGTTCTTGCCATTGCAGGAGTACAGATCCTTCAGGGTGAAGCCGTCGTGGGCCACCATGAAGTTCACCGAATTCCAGGGCTTGCGGCCGTCGTCCTGATACAGGTCGCTGGAGCCGGCAAAGCGCGTGGCCAGGTCGCCCGGGGTCACGGCGTCCGTGCCCATCTTGTTCTGGTCCTTGCGGATGGTGTCGCGGTAGGCGCCGTTCCACTCCGACCAGCCGCTCGGGAAGCCGCCGACCTGGTAGGAATTGCCGCCGATGGCCCAGGGCTCGGCGATCAGGTCCTCGCCCGAACCGCCGCCGGCGGGCCGCGGCGGCAGGTCGGTCACGATGCGGTTCAGCGCATTCGTCGAATCCATCTTGCTGAAGTTGTAGCAGCCATGCTCGCAAGTGTTGCCGAGGACGGAGGCCAGGTCGAAGCGGAAGCCGTCGATGCCCATGGTGTCGCGCCAGTAGGCCAGCGAATCGACGATCAGGTCCTGCGCCACCGGGTTGTGGGTGTTGTAGTTGCCGCCCACGCCGGTGTTATCCCACGAATACTGCATGTCGTTCGTGAGGCTGTAGTAGGTGGGGTTGTCGAAGCCGCGGAAGCTCTGGACATTGTAGGTATCCGTGCCCGAGGTCCAGGAACCGCCCTCCCCCGTGTGGTTGTACACCACGTCGATGAAGACCTTGATGCCCTGGTCGTGGAAGGCCTTGACCATGGCCTTGAATTCCTTGGTCGGCCCGCCCGCCGTCTTGTCGTAGGCGTAGCGGCGGTCCGGCGCGAAGTAGTTCAGGGTCATGTAGCCCCAGTAGTTGTCGCCCGTGGTGCTGGTGGGGTCGACGTCGTTGGTGTCGTTCTGCGTCTCCTGCACCGGCAGGAATTCGACCGCCGTCACGCCCAGGCTCTTGAGGTAGGCCGCCTTCAGGGCCGCGCCCTTGTAGGTGCCGCGGTAGGCGCTGGAGATCGAGGTGTCGTTCATGGTCAGGCCGCGCACGTGGACCTCATACACCACGTCGTCCTTGAAGGCGCGGGTCGGCTTGGTGCCGATGGAGGTGCCGTCGGCAGCCAGCACGATGCCTTTCGGGGACACCAGGCCGGAGTCGAGGTTGCGGTACAGCGGGCCACTGGCGTACTTGGTGCCGTCGCTCATGGTCGGCGTCTGCGGATCGTGCGACAGCTCCAGCGCGTACGGGTCGGTCAGCAGCTTGTTCGGATTGAAGCGGTTGCCGGCGCTGTCCACGTCGGCGATGAAGCCCACGGACGATCCCTTGGTCCAGCTCGCGCTGTACGGCCAGTTCGGCCCCCAGGCGCGGTAGCCGTAGTAGACCGGTCCGGTGATGCCCCAGCCGGTGAGCGAGCTCACGGGCACCGTGGCGCTCCACACGTTGTCGGCGCCCTTGGTCAGGACCACACGCGCCTTTTCGGCCGCGCCGCTGGCGGCCCCGTACAGGTACAGCTCGACGCGCGTGGCGCGCGAGGAGTAGACCCGGAAGGTGACGTTGGTGTGGGCGGCGTCGTAGGCGGCACCGAGGTGGTTGGTGTTGATGGCGGCGTGCGCAGGCACACCCAGGAGAGCGCTGCAGGCCAGTAATGCCGCGCCCCCGAAGGATCGAAACTTCATCGCTATGGTCTCCGTTTTGTATTTATTGCTTTGTTATCGTGACTGCATGGCCGGCCACGTAAGGATGTGGCTACGCCTCGCCGCTGATGCGATCTTCTTGCAGTTTGAAGCTGGAACGCCCGTTTCGGGTCTTGTTGCTGCGACTGGTATTTTTACTACATCGCCGTGGCTGCGGCTGAAAGGAATCTACGCCTGAGCCTTGACAAAGTCAACAGGCGCGTTCAATAGAATCGTAGTTTAACTACAACGAGCTATTTTTCGAGTCCGGGAGCGGCTTCGCGGTCGCGGTCGGAAGCGAGGCGTTCCTCGGCGTCCGCCTCGTTCTTGGCGCGGATCTGTGCGAGCGCGGCGCGGCGCAGGGAGGGAGTGTCGGCCAGCGCCAGCGCGGCGTCGTACTGGCCGCTGGCGATGGCGGCGGCGATGCGCGGACGTGGGTCGGCATGCGCGCCGGGCGGCTCGGATGCCGGGGATCGATACAGCATGGGGAAGGCGGCCATGCCCTGCCCCGGCGTCGCCTGGGCGACGGCCTGAGCGGGGGCGGCGCGCGTCTGGGCAGCCGCCGCCCCGGACGCCGTCGACGGCTTGCGCTCGCAGGCGGTCAGCGCCGCCAATAGCGCCAGCAGGAGACCCGCAACGGCATCGAGGCGCATCACTGCATCCGCCCCGCGGCGATCTGGCGGCAGCTGTTCGCGTCGTAATAGACCGAGCCGGAACCGACGGTCCAGGAGTAGCCCGTGATGACGCCGCTCGTCTCGTCCGCATACAGGCGCAGGGTGCCGATGCCGGCGCCGCTGCTGGTGGTGGAATTGCGCACGTCCGTGTAGGTGATGCCGGCCGAATCGGTGGCCGTGTGCGGCGACGACGTCGAATCCGCGATCGTCACTTCGTACTGCACGGTGCCGGCGACGACCGGCTTGGTGGCGGTGCGCAGGACTGGGGCGCCCAGTGCCATCATGGTGTGGCCGGTGGAGGCATTGTCCGCGCACGGCAGGTACTTGAGGGCGACGATGTCGCCGCGGCGCAGGTCGGCCGCCTTGCTGATACGGGTGAACTGGGTCTGGCCCACGATCAGGTCGTAGTACTGGGCCGAGGACGGGCTGGTGCTGCCGGTGCGGGCCTTGTAGGCCGTGTTACTGAGGTTGTTGGCCGTCTTGACCACGTTGGTCACGAACGGGGCGCAGGTGGACTGGTTCTGGTAGATGGTCGCGCCGTTGACGCCGGCCCAGGTGACGATGGTGCCGGTCCCGCCGTAGGTGTTGTTGGCGGCCGCCACGTTCCTGATCAGGGATTCGGCCCAGTCGGCCTGCTGGCTGAAATCGGCCGCCAGGGCCGATCCTCCGACGGCAAGACCCACGAGCGCGGCAGCGGCGAAACGGGTAACGCGCATACAACCTCCTTCACTTTTCGAGGAGGCCAGTATGCGGGCGAAGGACCTACAGTTACCCTACAGAAGCGTAAAAACGCTCGGACATCTCTTCCAGGCCCAGGGTTGTTAGCACTTCAGCAAGCCTTTCGGCCGGGCGGCGGCGCGGCAGATCCTTGTAGGTGGCGATGATGAGTTCGTTCTTCATCGAGTGCTCCCAGCCGACCAGCTCAGTCACGTTGACCTGGTAGCCATGCGCCTCCAGCTGCAGGCAGCGCAGCACGTTGGTGACCTGGCTGCCGAATTCACGCGTATGGATCGGATGGCGCCAGATTTCGGTCAGCGCGTTCTTACCGAGCTCCTTGCCCTTGTTCTTGCGCAGGACGGTGGCTACCTCGGCCTGGCAGCACGGCACCAGCACCATGTATTTGGCCTTCTTCTTGAGCGCGAAGTCGATCGCGTCGTCCGTGGCCGTGTTGCAGGCATGGAGAGCGGTGACGATATCCACCGTCGGCGGCAGCTGTTCGGAGCGGGTCGACTCGGACACCGACAGGTTCAAAAAGCTCATGCCATCGAAACCGAGACGCTGGGCCAGCTCGCGCGACTTCTGCACCAGCTCTTCGCGGGTCTCGATGCCGTAGATGTGCGAGCCGTCGTGCAGGCCTTTGAAGAACAGGTCGTACAGGATGAAGCCGAGATAGGACTTCCCTGCCCCGTGGTCCACCAGGGTCACGCCAGGGTGCTCGGCCAGCACTTCCTTGAGCAGCGGCTCGATGAACTGGTACAGGTGGTAGACCTGTTTCAACTTGCGGCGGCTGTCCTGATTGAGTTTGCCGTCGCGCGTGAGGATGTGCAGCTCCTGCAGCAGGCCGATGGACTGCCCGGGCCGCACTTCCGGCGGCAGCTCGATCGGCTTGTCAGCGCGCTTCATCGATCCACGCCTGCTGGATGGCTTCCAAAATCTTCTCGCCGCCGCGCTTGTGGTCGTCGTCGAAGCCTTCGAGCTCCACCACCCAATTGTGCAGCTGGACGAAGCTGACCTGCGTCGGGTCCACGTCCGGGTGGGTGTCGTACAGCGCTTCGGCGATGTCGGTGATGTCGGTCCACTTCATGGCGCTGGCCTCAATGGTTTTCGCTGGCGTGGTTGATGGTGTACTTGGGGATCTCGATCACCAGGTCCTCGTCGGCCAGCACGGCCTGGCAGGACAGGCGCGACTCCGCTTCCAGGCCCCAGGCCTTGTCCAGCAGGTCTTCCTCGGTCTCGGTCGCTTCGTTCAGCGAATCGAAGCCTTCGCGCACCACCACGTGGCAGGTGGTGCAGGCGCAGGACTTCTCGCAGGCGTGTTCGATCTCGATGTCGTTGGCGAGCAGCGCGTCGCAGATCGACTGGCCGGCGGGCGCTTCGATCACGGCGCCTTCGGGGCACAGCTTGGCATGCGGGAGGATGACGATTTGGGGCACTTCAACAACCTTTACGATGGGTGGTTCAAACCTGGTCGAGCGTCTTGCCCGCCAGTGCGGCGCGCACGCTCTGGTCCATGCGGCGCGCGGCGAATTCCTCGGTGCCGGCAGCCAGGGCATCGACGGCGCGCTTCAACGCCTCGCGCTGCTCCGGCTTCTCGCGGCTCGCTTCGACGGCATTGCGCACTGCGAGCATCAGGGCGTCGACGGCGGCGCGCTCGTCCTCGTCCAGCAAGGCGCCATCCGTGTCCAGCGCGGAGCGGGTGGCAAGCAGGATACGCTCGGCCTCCACCAGTTCCTCGCGCAGGGCGCGTTGTTCAGCGTCGGACTGGGCGGAGCTGTAGGAGTCCTGCAGCATGCGCGCGATCTCGTCGTCGCCCAGGCCGTAGGACGGCTTGACCGCGACCGAGGCCTCGACGCCGGAGCGCATCTCGCGCGCCGTGACGTTCAGCAGGCCGTCCGCGTCCACCTGGTAGGTGATGCGGATGCGCGCGGCGCCCGCCGCCATGGGCGGAATGCCGCGCAGCTCGAAGCGCGCCAGCGAGCGGCAGTCGGACACCAGTTCGCGTTCGCCCTGCAGCACGTGCACGGCCATGGCCGTCTGCCCGTCCTTGAAGGTGGTGAACTCCTGCGCCCGAGCGCAAGGAATCGTCGAATTGCGCGGGAGGATCTTTTCGACCAGGCCGCCCATGGTCTCGACGCCCAGCGACAGCGGGGTCACATCCAGCAGCAGCCAGTCGTCGCCCGGCGCGCGGTTGCCGGCCAGGAGATTGGCCTGGATGGCCGCGCCCAGCGCCACCACCTTGTCCGGGTCAATGTTCGCGTGCGGAATGGTGGAGAAGTAGTCGCCCACCGCGCGCCGGATGTGCGGCATGCGGGTGGCGCCGCCCACCATCACGACACCGTCAACGTCCTCGACGGAGACGTTGGCGTCGCGCAGGGCCTTCTTCACGGCGGTCATGGTCTTGGCCACCAGGTGCTTGGTGATGTCGGCGAAGGTCTCGGCCGTCACGGTGACGTTGACGATCTCGCCCGACTTCAGGATGGCTTCCACCACCGTGTCCGCATTGGTGGACAGGAGTTCCTTGGCCTGGCGGGCCTTGACCAGCAGCCTGGCCGTGTCCTCTTCCGACAGCGGCGCGAGCTTGGCCTGCTCGATGACCCAGCAGAACAGGCGGTGGTCGAAGTCGTCGCCGCCCAGGGCCGAATCGCCCCCCGTGGACAGAACTTCGAACACGCCTTTGGACAGTTTCAGGATCGAGATGTCGAAGGTGCCGCCGCCCAGGTCGTAGACGGCGTAGATGCCTTCCTTGCCGTGATCGAGCCCGTAGGCGATGGCGGCAGCGGTCGGCTCGGACAAGAGGCGCAGCACGTTCAGACCCGCCAGCTGCGCGGCGTCCTTCGTCGCCTGGCGCTGCGCGTCATCGAAATAGGCCGGCACCGTGATGACGGCGCCCACCAGGTCGTCGCCCAGCACATCCTCGGCGCGCTGGCGCAGCGTCGCCAGGATCTCCGCGCTCACCTCGACCGGACTTTTCACGCCCGCGACGGTGCGGATCTGCACCATGCCCGGCGCGTCTACGAAGTCGTAGGGCATGTTCTCGACGTGTGCGATGTCCTTCAGGCCGCGGCCCATGAAGCGCTTGACGGAAACGAGGGTGTTCTTCGGATCCTGGGTGCGCGCGGCGGCGGCCTTGTAGCCGATGTTGGCGTTCCCGCCCGGCAGATAGCGCACGACGGAAGGCAGCAGCGGACGACCGTCGTCGTCGCTCAGCACCTCGGGGATGCTGGAACGGACGGTGGCCACCAGCGAATTGGTGGTGCCAAGGTCGATACCGACAGCCAGGCGATGCTGGTGCGGCGCGGTAGACATGCCGGGTTCGGCGATTTGAAGCAGTGCCATATCTCTTGTTATCAGTGCTGCAGGTCGTCGAGGGCGCGCCCGACTTCTTCGGCGAACTTATCGAGGAACATCAGCGCGCGCACGCTTTGTGCTGCGTGCTTGTAGTCGTGGGCGTCGAGCTGCTGGCCGACCGTGAGCAGGCGCGCCTTGCGGTCCAGGCGCACTTGGTGGTCAAGGTGCTCGAGCGCGTCGGTGTCGCCGTCGCCCCGGGCCTCGGCCAGGGCTTCGCGCCATTCCAGCTGCTGCATCAGGAATTCCATCGGCATGGCCGTGTTGGATTCCACCTCGAGCGGCACACCGGCCAGTTCGCACAGGTAGGCGGCGCGCTTTTGCGGCTGGCGCAGGGTCTGGTAGGCCTCGTTGGCGCGCGTGGCCCACTGCATCGCCACGCGCTTCTCGGCGTCGGTGGCGTTGACGAAGCGGTCCGGATGCACCTTGCCCTGCACCTCGCGGTAGGCCGCATCCAGCGCGGCCTGGTCCACCTCGAAGCGGACCGGCAGGCCAAACAGGTCGAAGTGATTCTGCATCAGATGCGGAAGCTTTCGCCGCAGCCGCACGCGTCCTTCACGTTCGGGTTATTGAAGCGGAAGCCTTCGTTGAGGCCTTCGCGCGCGAAGTCCAGCTCCGTGCCGTCGATGTAGGCCAGGCTTTTGGGATCGACAAACAGCTTCACGCCGTGCGACTCGAACACCAGGTCGTCCGGCGCCGATTCATCCACGTATTCCAGCTTGTAGGCCAGGCCGGAGCAGCCCGTGGTGCGGACGCCGAAACGCAGGCCGATGCCCTTGCCGCGCCGCTCGATGTAGCGGCTGACATGCTTGGCTGCCTTTTCGGTCAGTGTGATGGCCATGACTTACCCTTGCGTGGTTTCTTCCTGATGCTTCGCGCGGTAGTCCTGCACCGCGGCCTTGATCGCGTCTTCGGCCAGGATCGAGCAGTGGATCTTCACCGGCGGCAGCGCCAGTTCCTCGGCGATCTGCGTGTTCTTGATCGACATGGCCTGGTCCAGCGTCTTGCCCTTGACCCATTCGGTCACGAGCGAGGACGAGGCGATGGCGGAGCCGCAGCCGTAGGTCTTGAACTTCGCGTCTTCGATCACGCCGCCGGCGCCGACCTTGATCTGCAGCTTCATCACGTCGCCGCAGGCCGGGGCGCCGACCATGCCGGTGCCGACCGACTCGTCGCCTTTTTCGAACGAACCGACGTTGCGCGGGTTCTCGTAGTGGTCCAACACTTTATCGGAATATGCCATTTTGCTTGACTCCTTACATTCGGTTTAGTGGGCGGCCCATTGGATCGAGTTGATGTCGATCCCGTCCTTGTACATTTCCCACAGGGGCGACAGTTCGCGCAGCTTGCCCACCTTCGACTTGAGCAGGTTAACCGCGAAGTCGATGTCTTCCTCGGTGGTGAAGCGGCCGATCGTGAAGCGGATCGAGCTGTGCGCCAGTTCGTCGCTGCGGCCCAGGGCGCGCAGCACGTAGGACGGCTCCAGGCTGGCCGAGGTGCAGGCCGAGCCGGACGAGACGGCGATGTCCTTGATCGCCATGATCAGGGATTCGCCCTCGACGTAGTTGAAGCTCACGTTCAGGTTGTGCGGAACGCGGTGCTCCATGTCGCCGTTGATGTAGACCTCTTCGATCTCGGACAGGCCCTTGGCCAGACGGTCGCGCAGCGCCTTGATGCGCACGATCTCGCTGTCCATTTCCTCTTTGGCGATGCGGAAGGCTTCGCCCATGCCGACGATCTGGTGGGTCGGCAGCGTGCCCGAACGCAGGCCGCGCTCGTGTCCGCCGCCGTGCATCTGCGCTTCCAGGCGCACGCGCGGCTTGCGGCGCACGTACAGGGCGCCCACGCCTTTCGGGCCGTAGGTCTTGTGCGCGGTGAAGGTCATGAGGTCGACCTTCCAGTTGGCCAGGTCGATCTCCACCTTGCCGGTGGCCTGGGCCGCGTCGCAGTGGAAGATGATGCCCTTCTTGCGGCACAGTTCGCCGATTTCCGGAATCGGCTGGATCACGCCGATCTCGTTATTGACCAGCATGACGGAGACCAGAATGGTGTCCGAACGCAGGGCCGCTTCCAGCTGCTCCAGCGTGATGAGGCCGTTGTCCTGCGGTTCGAGATAGGTCGCCTCGAAGCCCTGGCGCTCCAGCTCGCGCACCGTGTCCAGCACGGCCTTGTGCTCGGTCTTGACGGTGACGATGTGCTTGCCCTTGGTCTTGTAGAAGTGGGCCGCGCCCTTGATGGCCAGGTTGTTCGACTCGGTGGCGCCGGAGGTCCAGATGATCTCGCGCGGGTCAGCGCCCACCAGGGCCGCGACGTGGGCGCGCGCCTCCTCCACGGCTTGCTCCGCCGTCCAGCCGTACATGTGGCTGCGCGACGCGGGGTTGCCGAACTGCTCGCGCAGGTAGGGGATCATCTTGTCCGCCACGCGCGGGTCGACGGGGGTGGTGGCCGAGTAATCCATGTAGATCGGAAAATGCGGCGCGTGCACAAAGCTTTGTTCGGCTTGCTTATCGAGGGGGGCGTTCATCCCTTTGCTCCAGTTGCGATTCTTGCGATTAACCCAGCGCGGCCGTGCGACTATGCATCACGACCACGTTCTTTTGTTCCTTCTGCTTCTGCTGGTCGACCAGGTCCTGCAGGGAGACCGAGTCCAGGTAGTCGACCATCTTCTCGTTCAGCGTGGCCCACAGTTCGTGGGTCATGCAGCGCGTGCCGCTGGCCGAATCCGCGCCGTGGCAATGCTCCTTGCCGCCGCACTGGGTGGCGTCGATGGGCTCGTCCACGGCGATGATGATGTCGGCCACCGTCACCTTGTCCGCCCGGCGGGCCAGGCTGTAGCCGCCGCCCGGGCCGCGGATCGATTCGACGATCTCGTGGCGGCGCAGCTTGCCGAACAATTGCTCAAGATAGGATAGCGAAATCGACTGGCGTTCGCTGATGCCGGCGAGCGAGACCGGTCCGTTGCCTTGGCGCAGGGCCAAATCAATCATGGCAGTGACCGCAAACCGGCCTTTCGTTGTCAGGCGCATCTCGACCTCAAATTTGGTAGAATTTCACGCTTCGATCACTTCAGGAAATACCCTGAATAGTTGATCGATTTAGTCAAGTATATCAGAAGCGGGAAATTCCTGCTTGGGTCTTCTAGCTTTTTCTCTCCAAGAGCTTCATCGGGCCGAACAGGGCCTGCATGCCTGGATGCCGGATGAAGGACAGGTTGAACGGGTGTTCGGACACGCAATGTTCGAACCGGGCGGCCTGGGGCAGCTTCTTCAACTGTTCAGCGATCTTTCCCCATAACACCAGTTTCGGCGGCTCGGGCTGTTTAGCCAGGGCATCGAGCACCACTTCCAGGAACGGCAGCCAGGCGCGCGCGTCCACGGCCGGAGCGACCTCGGGGCGGTAGACCAGGCTGGCGTTGAGCAGCAGGAAGCCGTTGGCGATGAGCTGGTCTTGCAGCTCGGCCATGGTGCGGATGGCCGCGCTGCTGCGAGCGGCCGCGGCGGCGCGGGCCATCGCCTCGCCGCTGGTGGCGTCCGCGTCGAGATGGCCGGCGGCAACCAGCAGCATCTTCATGAAATTGCGCAGGGACGTGGCGCGGTTGACGGGCTTGGACAGGCCGGTGTCGCACCACAGGTCGCCGACGGCGCCGTCCATGAAACACACGCCGGTCGCGCTTTCCGGGCGCGGGTATGGGCCCTCCCCCACCAACACGTAGCGCACCTTATCGAGCGGAATGCTGAAGGCGGCGAAGATGCGGCCATCGGTGGGCAAGTACTCGGAGGCGGCCAGCTGCTTCAGATAGCCCTGGTCCATCGCCCCCAAAGCGCGGAGCAGAGCCGGACGCCAGCTCGAATCGGCCCGATCGAGTGCGGAGCGAAGTGATGCGGGAAGTGTCATGGGTGTGCGGGCGGCGAACTCGAGGGGGCATACGAAGGTCACAAAGAACGTGCATTATCGCCGCTCTGGAAGAGTCCTTGGTCATCGTTCGGCTCTGTCACCGAGAGGTGTTGAACCGCCGTCATTCCCGCGTAGGCGGGAATCCATGACCGCGTGCGTCAGCGGTACGGCGTGCACTTGCCATCAACGTCATACCATGGATTACCGCGGGGGCGCCGAGCCCTACGCGGGAATGACGCAGGCTAGCGGTGTCGATACCGTATGCTGTGTCAATCCATTTTTCGGTGACATAGCCTCGTTCAATGCCTGAAGAAATAGGGAACGGCGATGAGTGCTGCGCACACCAATACCAGAACGATCACGTTGGGGATGAAGCAGGGAGCCACCATGAGCGCCAGCCCGCAACCAAGCGGAACGATCGCCTTTTGTTTCTTCCCGTAGATGAAGAAGCCAAGTCCAATCGAACCGAAGACGACGCCCCACAGAAGCAATGAGGTATCCAAGGCGGCTAGCTGGAGGACGAAACAGGCCCTCGGCCGGCGTCGTCCTTGCCGAATAGTTGTTCCAGCAAGCGATTGGATTCGGCCAGGCCCAGCTCCGTGAGCGCTACGGATTTCGCCTTCCCTACCGGATTCGAAATCAGGCCTTTTTCGTGGAGTCGGCCGAGCGCATCCCAGTCGAAACTCTTCCACACTCGATTGTCGTCATGGAGCCCGAGTTGCAGCAGAGCGAGTACAGCGTTGTCAAACTTATCGGGATCGAGATTCATGGTGCCCTCTCCTCTCCGACCTCGTTATAAGCTTTCTCGAGTCCAGCAACGTCGAGCTTCACCATCGTCATCATGGCGTCCATCACGGCCTTCACCTTTCGCGGGTCGTCATCACGGATCAGCTCGGTGAATCGGCGCGGGACAATTTGCCAGGAGAGGCCGAACGGGTCCTTGATCCAGCCGCATGCGGTGGGCTGCGCTCCCACCTTCACGAGCTTATCCCAGTATTCATCCACTTCAGCCTGATCGGCGCAGTCGACGTAAAGGGAGACGCCTTCGGAGAAGCTGAAGTACGCGCCACCGTTATAGCCCATGAAGAGTTGACCACCAACGACGAATTCGGCGGAACTGATGGGGCCATCCTCGCCCGTGCGGGCAACGTTGCGCACTTCCGAGTCGGGGAACGTCGCCGTGTAGAACTCAATTGCCGCTTCGAGCTGGTCATTGAACATAAGGAAGGGTGTGACCTTGTTCATATTCGAATCTCCTCTGTGAGATGTGCGCTCGACGATCTTCGATGCCTCCGCGGATTCTGAACGCACACTCATCGCAAGTAAAGTCTAGACTATGCCACCGAGAAGTGTTGAACGGCCGTCATTCCCGCGCAGGCGGGAATCCATGACCGCATGCGTGTCCGCTACGGCGTGTACTTGCCATCAGCGACTTACCATGGATTCCCGCCTACGCGGGAATGACGCCGAGTAGCGATACCGCACGCTGTACGAACGCCACTTGTCGGCAACATAGCCAATGTCTAACTGTGACCCGCACTGCCTGGCTGGCGTGCATAACTGACGGTGAGCATTTCCCACTGATGCCCTTCTGGTTCGTTCCAGTAAAGCATTCTTCCGCCGTAGTTTGTGTTGACCTTGTGGTCTGTCGGCCCCCGAACCTCGCTTCGATATGCCACCCCTGCTTGCCGAAGGCGAGCAAAGATTTGATCGAACTCTTGCTCAGATACCCGAAAACAAAAGTGCTCGATAGGAAATGGCTCATCCGTCTGGATGAAGTCCAAGGTAAGACCCGGATTGATAAAAACCGCAGAGAAGGGACCAAGAGTCTTCTCAGCCCAGGGCACGCCGAGCAATTCGGCCAGTCTTTTCGCTGCCTGCACTTGGTCTCGTGCAGAGACAATGAAGTGATCCAGTTCTATCGTCATGAGTGTCTCCAGAAAGGCCATCAACGCAGCTGAAATAGCTCTTGATGAAAACGCTCTGGTGGCAGTCCGTGGGCGAGGAAATCGTCGCGCAGCGCCTGTCCAAACCCCGGTGGTCCACAGAACCAGATGCTGGCCGACTGCCATGCCGGCACGGCGGTACGGATGCGGTCGCCATTCAGGCGCCCATCCTTACTATCGACCAACAGGTGCAGACGCACGCCCGCGGCCTTGGCATCTGCTGTCAGACGGTCGATGGCGGCCTGCTCAAAATCGGCAGTCGGATGAAAGAGATCGATCGTCTTAGCATCCGGCGTGGCGGCCCGATGCTTGAGGCGGGCGATAAACGGCGTGATCCCGATCCCCGCCCCCACCCAGATCTGATGGGGCTGCGCATCCTCGAAGTCAAAACAGCCGTAAGGACCTTCCACCGTCACCGGCATACCGATCTTCAGACTCTCCTTCAAGCGGCTCGTGTGGTCTCCCAGCGCCTTGGTGATGAAGACGAGCCGATGGTCGGTGGGATTCCAGGCGGAGGCGATGGTAAAGGGGTGCGCGCCTTCGCTGCGGTCCGAGGTGACGAAGGCGAACTGCCCGGCGGCATGGCCGCGCCAGCCGTCCTTTAGGACGACAGCAGTCTCGAGCACCCGTAGCGCGGGGTACTCGGTCATCTCCACGATGGTGCCTTGGGTCTTGCGATTGCCCCCGATCCGGCCCGCCAGGGTCAGCAGCGCGGCAGCGCTGCCGGCCAGCAGCAAGACCGCCAGTAACACGCCGACCGGCTGCGACCAGTAAGCGAACTTGATGAGCACGGCGGAGTGATAGGCCAGGACAAGGTAGGCCACCGCTATCCATTTGTGAGTCTTGACGAACCAGTGGTAGGGGAAGCGCTTGATCAAGGCAAGCACGATCAACACGACGATGGCATAGAACGCCCATTCGCCGACGGATTCGGCAAGCCCCCGTTGGCCGCGCAGCCAGCCCTCCATGGCGCCGAGGGGCTCCGCAGCGCCCGGCCTGCGCGCTGGCCTTACCAGCCAGCCCCAGCCCACCATCCATCGGGTGCCTTGGGCCCACCACCAGTGAATGACGGCGACACCCAGCACCGTAATGCCCAGCCACTTGTGCAGGCGGTACATCTTGTCCAGCCCGCCCAGATGGGGTTCCAGCCATTGCGGGCGCAACGCCAGCAGCATTGCCGCACTCATCATTCCGATGCCGAGCACACCGCTGTATTGCATGAATACGGTGCGGAACGCGAAGTAAGTAAACGGTTCAGGCAACAGCGTATCGGCCGCGAGCCATACCGCGGTCAGCACGAGCAGGATCGCCAGAAATGAAACCTTAATGCGCTTCATGCATTACCTCCGACAACGGGACAAACGCCTCTGCTTGCCAGCCGCGCAAAGCGCAATTGACCTTGGCGAGATCGCTCATTCGTAGGCCTTATCATGTGGGTTCATATTTGCTGCGAAGGTCCAAGTAGACCCGTTTGCAGTGTTCGAAGTACTCGCGCTCATCGTGTGCGCGCTTTTCTGCTTCCCACTCCGATTCAACGGGATGTGCCAACGTTTCCTCCAGAACCTCGACAGTGATTCTATCCCCGACACGAAGCTCACGGAGCGCAATCCAACCCAAGTGTTCATCCGAAAACACCTGAGTTAAGCCCCGCGGCGAGGAGGCGTCGACGTGGGCGAATTGTTAGGTTGCGATTAGCAGCGACCAAAGCGCAACCGTCGTGCCGTCATGGTCAACTAGCGCGTCGCTTCTCGAGAAGCCGAGGCGTGCGACCACTTTGGATGACGCCACATTTTCAGGAACGATATGCGCAACAACTCGCTGCACCAGGCCGGTCGATGCGGCAATTTGTACAAGTTGACCAACGGCCTGCGTTGCAATGCCCCGCCCTCTCTGGCAAGCAGCCACTTCGTAGCCGATCTCTACACAACCATCCGCAGGGGCAGACCTGAACCGACATGTACCAAGAACAGTGTTGCCTGAGACGATCAGAAACGGGACGCACCACTCGGCCGGAGCGCCTGCTTTCAACTGAGAAAGCGCGTGCTCTGCAATACGAGGCGGCGGCAAAGCGCCATCCGCTATCAGGAAATCTTCCAGATCAACGGATTCGGAACGCGCCAATCGATGCAGATTCGGCAGATCCAACAAGCTAAGCGTCAGTGGCTCTCCCCTGGGGAACTGCGACATGTATACCTCACTACCTAACGTTGGACGAAACTGGCCGCTGCAGCGCCCGGCGATGAAGTGGGCCGGTGTCCGCTGGATTGATTGCTTAGCCAAATATTGACCTCGCATTTGACTGTGCCACGGCCTAAGCCTTGATCTCGACCGCAAGAATGTGGAGCTCAGCGTCTCCAACGTTCTCTACGTAGTGAGGACCAATGGGACAGTGACCTGATCGGAACTTTGTAGCCAGTCGGATAGTTAGTCCTCATGATATTTTTGCACATGGAGGCTAGATGAAGAAACGATTTACCGAAGAACAGATCATTGGGATCTTGCGCATGGCCGAGGCCGATGGCGTGGTGATCCGGGATCTCTGCAGGAAGCACAACATC
>Ga0208514_100503_pt1 | contig 20282 bp, 18 predicted proteins | sample LakWasMet70_HOW9_2_FD_183900 | JGI IMG/M metagenome (GOLD analysis project Ga0208514, IMG submission 183900) | Freshwater sediment methanotrophic microbial communities from Lake Washington under simulated oxygen tension - Sediment Metagenome... | ecosystem: Environmental > Aquatic > Freshwater >...
GATCGCAATCTCGCCACCGGTGATCTCTTCCAGCCCGGCCACCATGCGCAGTAGCGTGGACTTGCCGCAACCCGAGGGGCCGACGATGACGATGAATTCGCCGTGGGCAATCTCGGCATTGACGCCATGAATGACTGCGACCGCCTTGGGCCCGGTGCCGTAGCGTTTGACGACGTTTTTGAGTGAAATAGATGCCATAGTCTTTTAATCAGCTGGGGACAGAGATCCGATTCGCAGAGGTCTGTCCCGCAAACAGGTTTACTTTTCGGTATCCACCAGCCCCTTGATGAACCACCGCTGCATGAAGACCACCACGACGGCCGGTGGCAGCATGGCCAGGATGGCAGTGGCCATCACGATGTTCCATTCGTTACCCGAGTCGCCGCCGGCGATCATGCGCTTGATGCCGACCACCACCGGGTACATGTCCTCACTGGTGGTGGCCAGCAGCGGCCACAGGTACTGGTTCCAGCCGTAGATGAACTGGATCACGAACAGGGCGGCAATCGACGTTCTGGACAGTGGCAGCAGGATGTCCTTGAAGAAACGCATGGGTCCGGCGCCGTCCATGCGTGCCGCCTCCAGCAGTTCGTCGGGCACGGTCAGGAAGAACTGGCGAAACAGAAAGGTGGCGGTAGCCGACGCAATCAGCGGCACCGTCAGCCCGGCGTAGGTGTTGAGCATGCCCAAGTCGGATACCACCTGGTAGGTCGGGCCGATGCGCACTTCCACCGGCAGCATCAGGGTAATGAAGATGGCCCAGAAGAACAGGGAGCGAAACGGAAACTGGAAGTAGACCAGTGCGAAGGCCGACAGCAATGAAATGCTGATCTTGCCAAAGGTGATGACCAGTGCCGTCACCAGGCTGATCCACATCATGCGTGCCACCGGCGCGTTGGAGCCGGCACCGCCGCCTTGGCCGGTGAGTGCCGCGGCGTAGTTGTCCCACAGGTGGGCTCCCGGCAGCAGCGGCATGGGTGCCTGCAAGATGTCCTGCGCGGTGTGGGTGGATGCCACGAACGCCAGGTACAGCGGAAATGCGACGATCAGCAGCCCCAACACCATGACGGCGTGGGCCAGCAGATCCAGCCAGGGGCGACGCTCCACCATCTAATAGTTCACTTTCTTTTCGATGTAGCGGAACTGGAACACCGTCATCGCCACGACCACCAGCATCAGGATGACGGACTGCGCCGCGGCACCGCCAATGTCGCCACCCTTGAAGCCGTCCTGGTAGACCTTGTAGACCAGAATCACCGTATCGCGTCCGGGGCCACCGTGCGTGGTGGCATCGATGATGGCGAAGGTGTCGAAGAAGGCGTACACCATGTTGATGACGAGCAGAAAGAACGTGGTGGGCGACAGCAGTGGAAACTGTATCGTCCAGAACCGCCGCCACGGGCGCGCACCGTCCATCGCAGCCGCTTCGATCAGCGATTTTGGAATGGACTGCATGCCCGCCAGAAAGAACAGGAAGTTGTAGGAAATCTGCTTCCATACCGCGGCCGTGACGATCAGCGCCATTGCGTGGCCGGAGTCCAGCAAATGGTTCCACTCGAAGCCCAGCGAGTGGCTGAGCATGTAGGACACCACACCGATGGAGGGCGAGAACATGAAGACCCACAAGACGCCAGCCACAGCCGGTGCAACGGCGTAGGGCACGATCAGCATGGTGCGGTACACCAGCGCTCCGCGAATGATGCGGTCGGCAAAGACGGCCAGGAACAGTGACAGTGCGATTCCCAGTACCGCCACCAGGATGGAAAACACCGCCGTGGTCTTGAACGACTCCAGGTAGGCCGAGTCAGACAGCAGGGCCCTGAAGTTGTCCAGCCCGACCCAGTTGACGCTCAGCCCGAAGGCATCCTGCTCCTGCAGGGACTGCAACACGGCTTGCCCGGCCGGCCAGAAGAAAAACACGCCGACGATGACCAGCTGCGGGGCCAGAAGCAGCCACGGCAGCCAGGTCGACCTGAAAAAGACGCGTTTTTCCACTGCCATGTGCTTGAAGTCCGCCGGGGCGCTACTTGTTGGCTCGCTCGAACTTTTCCAGCTGCTCGTTGCCGCGCTTCATCGCGGCCTCCAGGGCTTCCTTGGGTGTCTTTTTGCCGGACCAGATGGTTTCAGTTTCCTCGTCGATGATGGTGCGGATCTGTACGAAATTGCCCAGGCGGATGCCGCGCGACTTGTCGGTCGTCTTGCGAATCATCTGGGTCACGGCCACGTCGGTTCCGGGCTTCTCCTTGTAGAAGCCAGACTTCTCGGTGAGCTGGTACGCCGCCATGGTGATGGGCAGGTAGCCGGTGCGCTTGTGGCTGGCCGACTGGATTTCGGGGCTGGAGAGGTACTTGAAGAAGTCCGCAACACCCTTGTACTCGGCCGGTTTCTTGCCCGCCATGACCCACAGGCTGGCGCCACCAATCACGGTGTTCTGTGGTGCACCGTCCACATCGGGGTAATAGGGAAGGGGGGCCAGACCGTACGCAAACTTGGCGCCCTTGCTCACATCGGCGTAGGAGCCCGAGGAGCCGGTAAACATGGCGCATTCGCCTGATACGAACGATGGCACGGCAACACTGGCGCGGCCCTTGTAGACAAACAGCCCCTGCTTGGACATGTTGGACAGGTTGTCAAAGTGGCGCAGGTGCAATGGAGAATTGAAAGCCAGGCGAGTGCTGGTGCCTCCAAAACCGTTATTCTGGGTGGCAAACAGGGTGTTGTGCCAGGTGGAGAAGCTCTCCAGATGGACCCAGCTGACCCAGCTGGAGGTGTAGGGGCACTTGTGGCCGGACGCCTTTAGCTTGGCCGCCGCCAGCGTGACCTCGGGCCAGGTGCTGGGCGCCTTGTTGGGATCGAGGCCGGCGGCCTTGAAGGCGTCCTTGTTGTAATAGAAGATGGTGGTCGAGCTGTTGAACGGGAACGACATCATCTCGCCACTGGGCGCCGTGTAGTAACCGGCTACCGCAGGCACATAGGCCTTGGGGTCAAACGGCACGCCGGCCTGTTTCATGACCTCGCCCACCGGCTTGATGGCGCCTTTGGCGGCCATCATGGTGGCGGTCCCTACCTCGAAAACCTGCAGGATGTGCGGTGCATTGCCGGCGCGGAACGCGGCCATGGCCGTTGTCATCGACTCATCGTAATTACCCTTGAAGGTGGGAACGACCTTGAAATCCTTCTGGCTGTCGTTGTAGCCCTTGGCCAGGTCGTTGACCCATTCGTTGAGCCCTCCGGTCATGGAATGCCACCACTGGATCTCGGTTTGAGCCTGGGCGCTGAAAGAGAGAGCTGTTCCGAGCGCCAATGTGGCGATTTTCAGTTTCATGGGAGTTCCTTTGGGTACGTACAAACGCGCAAGGGTATGAAGGTTTTGTGACAGTCTGATTAAAACTGATCGGATTGTGCTCGGCGCTCGGTGATTTCCATTAGAGGCGCCGCCCCAGCCGAGTTTGCCACTCCCGTGGGTAGGTGATTGCTGCACTGCGGTAATATCTTCCTCCCGCCCAAAGCGGTCTCCCAGGCTGCCAAGACCGCAAACTACTGTCCGATGAACGCTCCCACTTCGCTCAACCACCTCCTGTCTGCGCCCGGCACCCAGCCGCATGTGCACGAACGCATCCGCGAAATTCCCTACAACTACACCTCGTTTTCCGACCGCGAAATCGTGATCCGTTTGCTGGGCGCACGCGCCTGGGGCCTGCTCAACCAGTTGCGTGGCGAGCGGCGCACCGGCCGTTCGGCCCGCATGCTGTATGAGGTGCTGGGGGACATCTGGGTTGTACAGCGCAACCCCTATCTGCAGGACGACCTGCTGGACAACCCCAAACGGCGCGGTCAACTGGTAGAAGCCTTGCACCACCGCCTGCAGGAAGTGGAAAAACGCCGCACGCCCCAGGTGGACCCCGAGCGCGATGCGATGGTCGGCGAATTGCTGGTGGCAGCCCGGGCATCAGTCCAGGCGTTTGACGCGGCGTCGGTCGAAGTGGGCGCGCTACGCCGCAAGACCCAGCGCGCACTGGTCAAGCTGACGGCCAAAGACAACATCAAGTTTGACGGTCTGTCGCGTGTGTCGCACGTGACGGACGCCACCGACTGGCGTGTGGAGTACCCCTTTGTGGTGCTGACGCCGGATTCCGAGGAAGAAATGGCCGGTCTGGTCAGGGGCTGTATCGACCTGGGGTTGACCATCATCCCGCGTGGGGGCGGCACTGGCTATACCGGAGGCGCCATTCCGCTGACCTGGAAGTCGGCGGTCATCAATACCGAAAAGCTCGAAGCCATGACCGAGGTGGAGATGCGCACCCTGCCCGGCATGGACCGCGAGGTGGCGACAGTCTGGACCGAAGCCGGCGTCGTGACCCAGCGCGTGGCCGATGCGGCCGAGCGCGGTGGCTATGTGTTTGCGGTGGATCCCACGTCCGCCGAGGCCTCCTGCATCGGTGGCAACATCGCCATGAATGCCGGTGGCAAGAAGGCTGTGCTGTGGGGCACGGCGCTGGACAATCTGGCCAGCTGGCGCATGGTGACACCGCAGGCCGAGTGGCTGGAAGTGACCCGCATCCACCACAACATGGGCAAGATTCACGACGCCGAGTCGGCGACGTTCGAGCTGCAGTATTTCAAGGCCGATGGCAAGACCCGGCTGCGCACCGAGCAGCTGGTCATACCCGGCAAGGCCTTCCGCAAGGAGGGTCTGGGCAAGGATGTGACCGACAAGTTTCTGAGCGGCTTGCCCGGCATCCAGAAGGAGGGCTGCGACGGCCTGATCACCAGCGCGCGCTGGGTGGTGCACAAGATGCCGGCCCATACCCGCACGGTGTGCCTGGAGTTTTTTGGCAATGCCAAGGACGCCGTGCCCAGCATCGTGGAAATCATCGACTTCATGTTCGCCGAGCAAAAGCGCAGCGGCGTGCTGCTGGCCGGACTTGAACATTTGGACGACCGCTACCTGAAGGCCGTGGGTTATGCCACCAAGAGCAAGCGCGGCGGTTTTCCGAAGATGGCGCTGTTTGGCGATATCGCCGGCGACGATGCAGACGCCGTGGCCCGCGCCACGAGCGAGGTGGTGCGCATCGCCAATTCGCGCAGCGGCGAGGGTTTTATCGCCATCAGCCCCGAGGCGCGCAAGAAGTTCTGGTTGGACCGCAAGAAGACGGCGGCCATTTCACGCCACACCAATGCCTTCAAGATCAACGAAGACGTCGTGATTCCGCTGCCGCGCATGGCGGAGTACACCGATGGCATTGAGCGCATCAACATCGAGCTGAGCCTTACCAACAAGCTGGCCCTGTGCGATGCGTTGACCGAGTTTTTTGAGACGGGCAGCCTGCCCTTGAGCAAGAGTGGCGACGCCAATGACATTCCCGCGGCCGAATTGCTGGAAGACCGGGTGGCGCAGGCTCTGGCCCTGATCGCCGGGGTGCGCGCCCAGTGGCAGGGATGGCTGGATGGCGTGGAAGGCTTCTTCCCCGCGCTGCAGGACCATTCGTTGCGCGCCAGCTGGAAGACCCAACTGCGGGCGCCGCTGCAAGGCATCTTCACCGGTGGCGCGTTCGAAGCCATCCTGGCCGAATGCACGGCCATTCACCAGCGCGTGCTCAAGGGCCGGGTCTGGGTGGCGTTGCACATGCACGCCGGTGACGGCAATGTGCACACCAATATCCCCGTCAACAGCGACGACTACGACATGCTGCAGGCCGCCCACGGCGCGGTCAAGCGCATCATGGCGCTGGCACGCTCGCTGGACGGTGTGATTTCGGGGGAGCACGGCATTGGCATCACCAAGCTGGAGTTTCTGACCGACGAAGAGCTGCGCCCCTTCACGGAGTACAAGGCCAAGGTCGATCCCGAAGGTCGCTTCAACAAGGGCAAGTTGCTACGAAATAGAGAGCATAATACACAGCAGGCACGAGGGCTGGAGGCCAATTCGACGCAAGGTTTCCCGGCGCATGCCGATCTGACCGATGCCTACACGCCGTCCTTCGGACTGATGGGCCACGAGTCGCTGATCATGCAGCAGAGCGACATCGGAGCCATAGCGGATTCGGTCAAGGACTGCCTGCGTTGCGGCAAGTGCAAACCCGTCTGTGCGACCCACGTGCCGCGCGCCAACCTGCTGTACAGCCCGCGCAACAAGATCCTGGCCACCTCGCTGCTGGTCGAGGCCTTTTTGTACGAGGAGCAGACGCGACGCGGCATCTCCATCAAGCATTGGGAAGAGTTTGAAGATGTGGCCGACCACTGCACGGTCTGCCACAAGTGCCTGTCGCCGTGCCCGGTGAAGATCGATTTTGGCGACGTGACCATGAACATGCGCAACCTGCTGCGCAAGATGGGCAAGAAGAGCTGGCGCCCGATGGCAGAGTTCCAGGCCTGGTTCATCGGCACGCAAAGCATTGGCGGCATCCAGTTCGCCCATGCCCTGACCAACCTCAGCTTCAAGGGCCAGCGCCTGGGCAACCGCCTGATGTCGCTGGTGGCGCGCAAACAGACGAATGCGCCGCCGGCCACCGTGGGCACCGCACCGATTAAGGAACAGGTCATCCACTTCATCAACAAGAAGATGCCGGGTGGCCTGCCCAAGAAAACGTCACGTGCGCTGATGGACATCGAGGACCCGGATTACGTGCCCATCATCCGCAACCCGCAGACCACCACGGCCGAGACCGAGGCGGTGTTCTACTTCCCCGGCTGCGGCTCCGAGCGTCTGTTCAGCCAGGTCGGCCTGGCCACCCAGGCCATGCTGTGGCACGCCGGCGTGCAGACCGTGCTGCCCCCGGGCTACCTGTGCTGCGGCTATCCACAACGCGGCAGCGGCCAGTTCGACAAGGCCGAGAAGATGATCACCGACAACCGGGTGCTCTTCCACCGTGTGGCCAATACGCTGAACTACCTGGACATCAAGACCGTGGTGGTGAGCTGTGGCACCTGCTACGACCAGCTGCAGGGCTATAAGTTTGAGGAAATTTTCCCTGGCAGCCGCATCATCGACATCCACGAGTACCTCCTGGAGAAGGGCATCACGTTACCGGCGGGTCAAGGTGGCTTCCTGTACCACGAGCCCTGCCACAACCCCATGAAGTTGGGCGACTCGATGAAGACCGTCAAGGCCCTGGTGGGCGACAAGGTCCTCAAGAGCGACCGCTGCTGTGGCGAGAGCGGCGGCCTGGCGGTGTCGCGACCGGACGTGTCCACCCAAGTGCGTTTCCGCAAGGAAGAGGAAATCCGCAAGGGCGAGGCCCAGTTACGTACCAGCGGCGCCGTCGACGCCGCCCAGAACGTAAAGATACTCACTTCCTGCCCGAGTTGCCTGATGGGCCTGAACCGCTACCAGGACGACCTTAAGACCGGTCTGCTGGAGGCCGACTACATCGTGGTCGAGATGGCGAACCAGATTCTGGGCAAGGATTGGATGCCGCAGTACGTGGTAACCGTCAATGCCGGAGGCATCGAACGGGTGTTGGTATAAGCCGACGGGGGGCAGATGCGCCCCCTTTCGCGAGGTGTCTGTGCGAAAATCGGACGGGCGTCCAGGGACGCCTTGCCTTCTCGTTCCACTATTCACCTATCCGGGATATCCACTCTATGGCGGGTTTGAAAACAGGCGCTCCAACGCCACAAGCACTGACCGTTCACAGCCAGTCACGGGTGCTGGAGGTGACGTTCTCGGATGGCGCACATTTTCGGCTGCCGTTTGAATTGATGCGCGTCTATTCCCCGTCGGCCGAGGTGCAGGGGCATGGTCCCGGGCAGGAGGTCCTGCAGACCGGCAAGCGGGAGGTGCAACTCGACGCACTGGACCCGGTTGGGAACTATGCCGTGCAGCCCCGTTTTTCCGACGGCCATGACAGCGGCATATTTTCCTGGGATTACCTGTATTTCCTGGGGGCCGAGCAGGAACGCCTGTGGCAGGACTACCTTGACCGCCTCCAGGCAGCCGGTGTGGACCGTGACACCCCGATGGCGGCAAAGTCTGGCAGCAGCTGCGCCAGCCATTAGCGGACACTTTTTCTGATTGTCAGTATGAGCACCACACACTTTGGATTCAAGTCCGTAGACGAGGCGGAAAAAGCTGGCCATGTTCGGGGCGTGTTTGATTCGGTTGCGCCCAAATACGACCTGATGAACGACCTCATGTCCATGGGCCTACACCGGGCTTGGAAGGCGTATACCGTCATGGTGGCCAACCTGCATCCGGGTGACAAGGCGCTGGACATTGCAGGCGGCACCGGAGATCTGGCCCTGGCCTTTTCCAAGCAGGTGGGGAGCACCGGGCAGGTCGTGCATACCGACATCAATGAAGCCATGCTGCGCACCGGGCGCAACCGGCTGCTGGATGCGGGCGTTGCCTTGCCAACGCTGGTGTGCGACGCGGAAAAACTGCCGTTTGGCGACAACTACTTCGACGTCGTGAGCGTGGCATTTGGCTTGCGCAACATGACGCACAAGGATGTGGCGCTGGCCGAGATGAACCGTGTGCTGAAGCCGGGCGGCAAGCTGCTGGTCCTGGAGTTTTCCAAGGTCGCGGCGCCGCTGGAGAAGATTTACGACTGGTATTCCTTCAAGGTATTGCCCAAATTGGGAAAGCTGGTCGCGGGTGACGATTCCAGCTACCAGTATCTGGCGGAGTCCATTCGCATGCATCCCGGGCAGGCCGAACTCAAAGCCATGATGCACAAAGGTGGTTTCGGTCATGTGGACTATCACAACCTGACGGGCGGAGTAGTGGCATTGCATGTTGGAATCAAGTGCTGAGGCTTGTGAAATCCGGAAACTACCTCAGATAACGAGTTCCTTTGGAGACATCATGAAAATTTGGACAGTATTGCTGGTTATGGCGCTCAGTCTTTCGGGCATTAATGCGGAGGCCGCCAAACGACTGGGCGGCGGCAAGTCGGTTGGAAAGCAGTCTTCCAACGTGACGCAGCGCGAGGCCGCGCCAGCGACCCCTGGAGCACCTAGCCAGAATATGGCCAATGCGGCGCCCAAACCCGCGCCTGCGGCCGCGCCCGCTGCCGCCAAGCGGCCGTGGGGTGCGATGCTGGGCGGCCTGGCCGCTGGCCTCGGACTGGCTTGGCTCGCCAGCTCGCTTGGAATGGGGGAGGGCATGGGGCAAGTCCTTATGTACGCTCTGTTGGCGATGGTGGTGGTGATGGGAATTGGCTGGTTTATGCGTCGGCGTGCCGCCTCCGCTGCGCCCCAGAGCGCACCGTTCGCGTTTCAGGGGGCTGGCAATGTGCCGGTGGTGGACGCAAAACCCTATCGCCCCGAAAATGTTGGCAACGATGCTTCCGCGCGCCCTTGGGAGCGTACCAGCATGGCTTTTCAAGCACCGGTCGCTGGATCAGGATCCATGATTGGGTCCGCGCTCACCGGTTCACAAAACTGGGGTGTGCCAGCCGGGTTTGACACCGAAGGCTTCCTGTCTGCCGCCAAGGCCAACTTCATTACTCTGCAGGTCGCTTGGGACAAGTCGGATATACCGGCGCTGCGCGCCATGATGACCGACACCATGCTGGGCGAGATCCAGGCGCAATTGGCTGAGCGCGAGTCCCATCCAGCGGGCAGCCCCAATCGCACCGATGTCGTGATGCTGGAGGCCCGCCTGCTGGGTATTGAAGAAACACCCGCCGAGTACATGGCCAGTGTGGAGTTTTCCGGAATGATCCGGGAGGAACCTTCGGCTGGACCCAGTCCTTTCCGTGAGGTCTGGAACATGACCAAGCCGGTTGATGGCAGCAGGGGCTGGCTGGTTGCCGGAGTCCAGGCGTTGCAGTAGCAGCAAGATACGTTCTCCAGAGCGCGCGCACTAACCAGGAATACCGCGGAACCGGCTTCGCCGGGCCGCAGGTATTGCCCCCTGCAAGGGGGAGAGCAAAGCGACACGCAGTGCACTGCCGCTGTGGGGGTGAGCCATAATCCAGTATGGCAACACAGTCCCCTTTTTCTTTGCTGGAGAGCTTTCTCCAGAACTTCAACCTCCCCCTGACACCCCCCGCGTGGGCCGTCGATGAGACGCACCGGCGCATCGTATTGCTGCTCAATCACGTCCTGATGCAGGAGCCACAGGCCATGGAGCGGCTGGGCCGGAACAAGGGCCGCACGGTTCGCGTGCAGTGGCGCAACATGACCTTCAAAGTTCTGGTAACGCCCGCCGGTCTGCTGGATGTCGCACCCGCCGAATCTACGGTGGACCTTGCCCTGGTGATTACCGAAGAATCTCCGCTGGCGATTGCCCAGGAATTGATGCAGGGCGGTAAGCCCGCCGTACGCATCGAAGGCGACGTACAGCTTGCGGCAGAGGTGAGTTGGCTGATAGACAACGTCCGTTGGGATATGGAAGAAGACCTTGCCCGACTGCTGGGTGATGCGCCCGCGCATTCCATGGTGCAGGCCGTGGGTGTGATGGCACAGGCGGTACAGCAGTTTGTCGGCCGTGGCAGACGAAATGGTACGGACGGAACTGCTGCATGAGGCGCCTGTACCGCGGTTTCTTCATCGCCTGGGTTGTCTTTCGCTACGGACTCGACGAACTGGTCCTGAGCAGTTTCGAGAAACCCTGGCTGCAGCGCCTGGCGCGGCTTTTGACCATTGGTCGCACACTGTCCGACCCGCGCGGGCAACGCCTGCGCGAAGCGCTGGAGCGCCTGGGGCCCATCTTCGTGAAGTTTGGCCAGGTGTTGTCGACCCGCCGCGACCTGTTGCCGCTGGACATTGCAGACGAGTTGGCAAAGCTGCAGGACCAGGTTCCACCGTTTGAGTCGGCGGTGGCTATTGCCACGATCGAGCGTGCATTGCGCAAGCCGGTGAGCGAGATTTTTGTTTCCTTTGAGCAGCAACCGGTGGCCAGTGCGTCCATTGCCCAGGTGCATTTCGCCGTGCTGCGGGACCGCAAGGGACAGCACCGCGAGGTGGCGGTCAAGGTTTTGCGCCCGGGCATGCACGCCGCCATCGAAAAAGACCTGCGCCTGCTGCGCATGATGGCCTCCTGGGTGGAGAAACTGTCTGCCGATGGCAAGCGCCTGCGCCCACGCGAAGTCGTGGCCGAGTTCGACAAACACTTGCATGACGAACTGGATCTGGTGCGCGAAGCCGCCAGCGCCGCGCAGTTGCGCCGCAACATGGAGGACCTGCAACTGGTGCTGGTTCCCGAAGTTCTGTGGGACTATTGCACCACCGATGTCATGGTGATGGAGCGCATGTACGGCGTTCCCGTCAGCCAGGTCGATCGGCTGCGGGAAGCCGGAGTTGACATCCCCAAGCTGGCGCGCGATGGTGTGACCATTTTTTTTACCCAGGTGTTTCGCGACGGCTTCTTTCACGCCGATATGCATCCGGGCAATATCCAGGTCAGTATTGATCCGAAGACATTTGGCCGGTACATTTCGCTCGATTTCGGCATCGTCGGCACCCTGACCGAGTCCGACAAGGACTATCTGGCGCAGAACTTCACCGCCTTCTTCCGGCGCGACTACAAGCGGGTGGCGGAGTTGCATATCGAGTCAGGCTGGGTGCCCCCTTCGACACGGGTCGACGAATTGGAAGCCGGCATTCGCGCGGTGTGCGAACCGTACTTTGACCGGCCTCTCAGTGAAATCTCGCTGGGCATGCTGCTGATGCGCCTGTTTCAAACCTCGCGGCGGTTCCAGGTGGAGATTCAACCGCAACTGGTCTTGTTGCAGAAAACCCTGCTCAATATCGAAGGTCTGGGGCGCGAGCTGGATCCCAATCTCGACCTGTGGGCCACGGCAAAACCTTTTCTGGAGCAGTGGATGCTGGGACAGGTGGGGCCCCAGAAACTGATCGACCAGCTCAAGGCCCAGGCACCGCATTACTCCAAACTGTTACCCGAACTGCCGCAGCTGCTGCACAGTTTTCTGCGTCGCAGCACAACCGATACGTCGCAGGCTATAGCAGCGCTGTTGGTGGAGCAGCGACGCACCAATCGCCTGCTGCAGGGGCTGGTCTACACGGGTCTTGGCTTCGCTCTGGGAATGATCGTGATGCAATTGGTGATCCGTATTCGGCTTTTTTGACCAGCGCCCTATAATTGAAGGCTTTGCAACCTGAAGTCCGAGCTTTACATTCATGCCAATTTACGCCTACAAATGCGAGTCCTGCGGGTTTGCCAAGGACGTATTGCAGAAAATGTCCGACGCGCCGTTGGATACCTGTCCGAATTGTTCCCAGCCGACCTTCAAAAAGCAGCTCACCGCAGCGGGCTTTCAACTGAAAGGCTCCGGGTGGTACGCCACTGACTTCAAGGGCGCAGGCGCAGCGCCGTCGACCGCGGTTGCACCTTCGGAAGGTGGCGCGATTGCGACCGGAACCGCCAGTGAGCCTGCGGCGCCCAAAGCAGATGCTGCACCGGCGGCCGGCCCTGCGCCAGCCGCGTCGGGCAGCTGATTTTGTCTTCTACCGAGCCAGGGGTTTCCGTGCCATTCAAAAAATACATGCTGACGGGATTGATGGTGTGGCTGCCGCTCGCGATCACCATCTGGGTGCTGTCCTGGCTGGTCGGTTCGCTGGACGGGGTGCTCGGTGGCGTGTTGTCGGGTTTGGCCGCCGTGACACCAGAAAGCCTGGCACCCATGATAGGGCGCCTGCGCACGATTCCAGGCCTGGGTGTACTGCTGGTCACCGCCTTCATGTTCGTGACCGGGGCCCTGGTTTCCAACGTGGCGGGGCGCTGGTGGCTGCAGCAATGGGATCGCTTGTTTACCAACATCCCCATCGTCAAATCCATCTACAACAGTGTCAAAAAGGTGTCGGACACGCTGTTTTCCAGCAATGGAAACGCATTCCGCACGGCGCTGCTGATTCAGTACCCCCGCGCCGGGAGCTGGACTATTGCGTTTCAGACCGGCACGCCGTCCGGTGAAGTGGCCTCTCACCTGGGCGCGGATTTTGTCAGCGTCTATGTGCCGACCACGCCCAATCCGACCAGTGGATTTTTCCTGATGTTGCCCCGCTCGGACGTGGTCGAGCTGGACATGAGTGTGGATCAGGCCCTGACCTATGTGATTTCCATGGGATCGGTTCCCCCGTCCGCGCATATGCCGCCTGCGGCATTGCACAACAAATCTTCTTAATTTACGAAACCCGCTACCGAAAACGGTAGCGTCTTGAAAGACAGCTATGGCTATGCGCTCTCACTATTGCGGTCTGGTGACCGAAGCCCAGATGGGCGAAACCGTTTCCCTGTGCGGCTGGGTCAACCGCCGACGTGACCATGGTGGCGTGATCTTTGTCGATTTACGTGACCGCGAAGGTTATGTACAAGTGGTGTGCGACCCGGACCGCGCCGAGATGTTTGCCGCTGCCGAAGGTCTACGCAACGAGTTTTGCGTCCAGGTCAAGGGCCTGGTGCGTGCGCGCCCGGAGGGCACAGTCAATGAAGGCCTCAAGAGCGGCAAGATTGAAGTCCTGTGCCACGAACTGGTGGTGCTCAACCCATCGGTCACGCCTCCCTTCCAGCTGGACGACGACAACCTGTCGGAAACCACGCGCCTGACCCACAGGGTTCTGGACCTGCGCCGCCCCTACATGCAAAACAACCTGATGCTGCGCTACCGGGTATCGATGGAAGTGCGCAAGTTCCTGGACGCCAATGGCTTTGTGGATATCGAAACCCCCATGCTGACCAAGTCCACGCCCGAAGGCGCGCGCGACTACTTGGTGCCCAGCCGTGTGCACGATGGTCACTTCTTCGCATTGCCCCAGTCGCCCCAGTTGTTCAAGCAATTGCTGATGGTGGCTGGCTTTGACCGCTACTACCAAATCACCAAGTGCTTCCGTGACGAAGACCTGCGTGCCGACCGTCAGCCCGAGTTCACGCAGATCGATATCGAGACATCCTTCCTGGGTGAAGAAGAAATCCGCGACATCTTCCAGGGCATGATCAAGACGGTGTTCCAGAACACCATCAAGGTGGACCTGGGTGACTTCCCCGTCATGAGCTACCAGGAAGCCATGCACCGCTACGGTTCCGACAAGCCCGACCTGCGCGTGAAACTGGAATTCACCGAAGTCACCGACGTTATGGCCGACGTGGACTTCAAGGTCTTCTCGGGCGCTGCGACGATGAAGGGTGGCCGCGTGGTCGCCTTGCGCGTGCCCGGTGGATCGGTAGAAGGCGGCGGCATTAGCCGCGGTGAGATCGACGCCTACACCGAGTTCGTCAAGATCTACGGCGCCAAGGGCCTGGCTTATATCCGTGTCAACGACCTGTCCAAGGGCCGCGACGGCCTGCAAAGTCCCATCGTCAAGAACATCCACGACAAGGCGTTGAACGCCGTGCTGGAGCGCTCCGGCGCGCAGAACGGCGACCTGATTTTCTTCGGCGCCGACAAGGCCAAGATCGTCAATGACGCCATCGGTGCCCTTCGCCTCAAGGTCGGTCACAGCGACTTCGGCAAGAAGAACGGCTTGTTCGAAAAAGGCTGGCGTCCGATGTGGGTGGTCGACTTCCCGATGTTCGAATTCGACGAGGAAGCCCAACGCTACACCGCAACCCACCACCCCTTTACCGCGCCCAAAGACGGCCACGAGGACTGGATGGTCACCGCCCCTGAGAAGTGCATCTCCAAGGGCTACGACATGGTGCTCAACGGTTGGGAAATGGGTGGCGGCTCGGTCCGTATCCATCGTGCGGATGTGCAGCAAAAGGTGTTCGATGCTCTGAAGATCACTCCCGAAGAAGCCCAGCTCAAGTTCGGCTTCCTGTTGGATGCCTTGCAATACGGTGCGCCCCCGCATGGCGGCTTGGCCTTTGGCCTGGACCGTATCGTGACGCTGATGACCGGTGCCGAATCCATCCGCGACGTGATTGCTTTCCCCAAGACCCAGCGCGCCCAGTGCCTGTTGACCCAGGCTCCTAGCCCGGTGGACGAAAAACAATTGCGCGAGCTGCACATCCGTCTGCGCACACCGGACGCCGCCAAGGCCACGTGATTGGTGTCTGGCTTGGTGCACAATGAAAGGGCGCTCTGGAAGCGCCCTTTTTCATGCCCCAACCGTTCAAAATTCCCCAATCCGTGCTGGTCGTCATTTACACCCCGGCGCTGGATGTCTTGCTGATCCGGCGCGCGGACGGCGACGACGTGGGCGGCGAATATTGGCAATCGGTAACCGGCAGTCGGGACACTCCGGATGAAGACTGGGCCCAGACGGCCGCGCGCGAAGTTCTGGAGGAAACGGGCATCCGGTGCGGGCCCGGGCCCCTGGGGCAGGGCGTTCTGGTCGATTGGCAACTGGAAAATGTCTACAGCATCTACCCCCAGTGGCTGCACCGCTATGCGCCTGGCGTGACGCGTAATACCGAACGCCTGTTTGGCCTTCAGGTTCCCGGGCGGTGTGCGGTGCGACTCAATCCGCGGGAGCACACGGCCTGCCAATGGTTGCCCTACCGGGAGGCGGCCGATCTGTGCTTCTCGCCCTCCAACGCCGAGGCGATACTGCAGATTCCCCGCTTTGCCGTGCAAGCCGGTATTTCTGCGCAAGGAGTCACATGACAAGGGTCCGTGTAGCAACGTACAACATTCATAAGGGTGTGCAGGGTGTCGGCCCGGTCCGGCGTCTGGAGATCCACAACCTGGGCCATGCGGTCGAGCAGCTGGATGCGGACATCGTTTGCCTGCAGGAAGTGCGCAAGATGCATCGTCGCGAGGCTGCCTACTTTCCCCATTGGCCCGAGTTGCCGCAGGCCGATTTTCTGGCGCCCGAGGGCTATACCGCCGTGTACCGTACCAATGCCCATACGCGGCACGGTGAGCATGGCAACGCGATGCTGTCGCGCTGGTCGGTGGTTTCCCACCAGCATGAAGACATGTCCGATCACCGGTTCGAGCAGCGCGGGCTGTTGCATTGCGAAGTGACCGTGCATGGTCGCGCTGTGCACGTGGTGGTCGTGCACCTGGGGCTGATCAAGGCCAGCCGCGTTCGCCAACTGGCGCAGCTGCGGCAATTCATTGCCCGGGAGATTCCAGAGCAGGCGCCGCTGCTCGTCGCGGGTGACTTCAATGATTGGGGAACGACCGTGCAGAAGGCCATGGCCGAGGGGGGGTTGCAGGCGTACGACCAGCAAAAGGTGGCGACTTTTCCGTCGCGCTTGCCGGTGGTGCAGCTGGACCATGTGTATGCCCGAGGCCTTACGCCACTGGGCTTGCACGTTCCGCGCGGACGCATTTGGGGCCGTATGTCAGACCACTTGCCGCTGATTGCAGAATTCGACCTGCCGGTGGGTGCTGCTTGACCGCGACGCTGTTCAAAGAGGGTCACCAGGTTCACCTCTTGAAGGGCGGGGTGGAATTTTTCCCCGCCCTGGTCCGGGCGATCGACGCCAGCATCCATGAAGTGCGGCTGGAAACCTATATTTTCAATTTTGATGACGCCGGAGAGTTGGTCTGCGCTGCGCTGGAGCGTGCGGGTCTGCGGGATGTGCGCGTGTACCTGGTGATGGATGGCATTGGTACGCCCGGTGTTCCAGACCCTTGGATTCAGCGCTTTGCTCGTGCCGACGTGCGTTGGCACCGGTTCTCACCGCTGGGGCGTTGGGGGCTATTGATGCCGGTCGGCTGGCGCCGCTTGCATCGCAAACTGTGCGTGGTGGATGCGCAGGTGGCGTTTTGCGGTGGTATCAACATACTGGACGACTACGTGGACCCCAGCTATGGCGCCCTGGAGTCCCCCCGGTTTGACTTTGCTGTGTCGGTGGAGGGGCCTTTGGTCGGCGATGTACACCGTGCAATGGTCCAGTTTTGGGACCGTCTGCAAATCACCCGCCAGCTGGAAAGCATGCAGTTCCAAGGTGCGCGCCAGACCTGGAAGGACTCCAGGCTGTCTACGCACCTCGTGTCGCCCACGGGCGCTGCGTCTGCGGGGAGGTCTGGCATCCGGGCCATGCTGGTCTTGCGCGACAACCTTCGTAACCGCAACCGGATCGAACGCGCCTACCGTAAAGCGATTGCGGACGCCCGCCAGGAAGTGCTGATTGCCAGCGCCTATTTCCTGCCGGGCGCCAAATTGCGACGGGCACTGATTCATGCCGCCCGCCGGGGGGTCAGTGTGCGGTTGCTCCTGCAAGGACGCTATGAGTATTTCATGCAGTACCACGGGGCCCGGCCGGTTTTCGGCGTTTTGCTGGCCGCGGGGGTCGAGATCCACGAATACTCTGCCGGTTTTTTGCACGCCAAGGTGGCCGTCGTGGATGGTCGCTGGGCCACGGTGGGTTCGTCGAATCTGGACCCCTTGAGTCTGCTGCTGGCGCGCGAGGCCAATGTGGTCGTCAACGATGTGCCTTTTGCGCGGGAACTGCGCGCGTGTCTGGTGGGGGCCATGGAGACGCATGGCGTGCAACTGGATGCGCAGGCCTACGCGCAGCGCCCGTGGCGGCAGCGCCTGCTGGACCGGATAGCTTTTGGCATCATGCGTCTGCTGCTGTTTCTGGCTGGACGACGCTACTAAAATGATAGCTGCTCATGCAATTGCCACGAGGGCTGGTGGCCAAAGACCCTATTCATCAAAGGCTGGTAGTATTCCAGTATGTTAATGAAAACCCTGAGTACCATGAACCCATCTGATGCCGATGAGGGAACTCCCGTTTCCGTCAAAATTCGGGAGCGCCTGGTGGCGGCTCGCAAGCGATTCCATGCCAATGACAATATTGCGGAGTTTGTGACCCCTGGTGAGCTCGAAAAGCTGCTAGACGAAGTGGAAGTCAAGATGCAGGGCGTTCTGGACAGTCTGGTCATCGACACCGCCAACGACCACAACACCGACAACACCGCGCGTCGTGTTGCCAAGATGTATGTCAACGAGGTGTTCCGCGGCCGTTACGTGGCTGGGCCCAGTATCACGGAGTTTCCCAATGTGGGTCATCTGAATGAGTTGATGATCGTCGGTCCCATCACCGTCCGCAGCGCCTGCAGCCACCATTTCTGCCCCGTCATTGGCAAGATCTGGATAGGCGTCATGCCCAACGAGCACACCAACGTGATTGGTCTGTCCAAATATGCGCGCCTGGCCGAGTGGATCATGGGGCGCCCTCAGATCCAGGAAGAGGCCGTGGTGCAGCTTGCCGACCTGATCCAGGAAAAGACCCAGCCGGATGGCCTGGCCATCGTCATGGAGGCCAGCCATTACTGCATGGCGTGGCGGGGCGTGAAGGACATGGACAGCAAGATGATCAACTCGGTCATGCGCGGCGTGTTCTTGAAAGACCCGAATTTGCGGCGCGAATTTTTGTCCCTGATCCCCCGGAGAGGCTAACCATGTTGGTACGTTTGTTGTATGCGAGTCGCGCAGTGGACCCCAGCCCAGACGCGATTGAAACCATTCTGGCCAAGTCGCGCCAGTACAACCCAACCTGCGGCATCACCGGCATTCTTTGCTATGGCGGTGGCATTTTTTTGCAGGCCATCGAAGGCGGCCGCATGGCGGTCAGCGACCTCTATGGTCACATCCAGCGGGATCCCCGCCACAAGGACGTGGTGCTGTTGCATTACGAGGAAATCTTCGAACGCCGGTTTGGAGGCTGGACCATGGGCCAGGTCAACATGTCCAAAATCAACACCAACATCCTGCTGAAGTACGCGGAAAAACCGGAGCTGGACCCTTATTCGGTATCCGGCAAGGTGTCGCTCGCACTGTTGGAAGAGTTGATGGCGACCGCCTCCATCATCGGTCGCGCGTAGTCCTTCCGGGATGCCGGCGTCTGCGCTAGCTCTGGTCATCCTGGCCGGGCTGATCCACGCCAGCTGGAATATCGCGGCCAAGAAGGCCGGTGGTGACGCGCGGTTCTCGTGTTTCAGTTCTCTTGTCATGATGGTTTTCTGGGCGCCGGTCGGGCTGTGGCTGGGCTGGCAACAAATTCCGGCTTGGGGCGCCACGCAATGGTGGCTGGTGGGGGTCAGCGGAATCCTGCACACCGTGTACTTCGTGGTGCTGCTGCGCGGCTACCGAAAGGCAGACCTGACGGTGGTTTACCCTCTAGCGCGCGGCTCCGGGCCGCTGTTGTCTTCCCTGGTGGCGATCCTTTTTCTGGGTGAACACATTTCCGCAGTGGGTGCTACGGGCGTGGCGGCGGTGGTCATCGGGGTCTTCCTGATTGCAGGTGGCCCGGGTCTGTTCCGCTCCACGCACAGCGCCGAACAGCACCGCCGGATTCGCAAAGGCATGCTGTACGGCCTGCTGACCGGCGTCTTCATTGCCAGCTACACCGTGCTGGATGGGTATGCGGTCAAGGTGGTGTTCATCTCCCCCATTCTGCTGGACTACTTTGGAAACTTTGTGCGATTGGCTTTTGTGCTGCCCGCCGTCCTGCGCAACCCGGGCGAGGCCCGCGGGCTGTGGCGGCTCCAGTGGAAGTATGCGGTGGTGGTCGGCGTGGTCAGCCCGGTGTCGTACGTTCTGGTGCTGTATGCCATGCAAGTGGCGCCACTGAGCCATGTGGCGCCGGCCCGTGAGGTCTCCATGCTCTTTGCTGCATTGTTGGGCGGCCAGTTGCTCGGAGAGGGCGACCGCATCGCACGCTTCTTCGGTGCGGCGTGCATTGGGGTTGGCGTGATGGCGCTGGCGCTGGGTTAGGCTATCGTGACCCCGCTCGTTGGCTGTGATTTCTCCAGCAGTCCTACCCGCCGCAAGCCGATTGTGATGGCGTGGGGCCGCATGCATGGGCCAGTCGTGGTGCTGGAGCGGCTGGAGTCCTTGCCCTCGCTGGAAGCGTTCGAGCAATGGCTGCTGGAGCCCCGGGCATGGACCGGGGGCTTCGATATGCCATTTGGTTTGCCCCGGGAACTGGTCAGCACGTTGGACTGGCCGCTCACGTGGGAGGCCTGCATGCGCCACTACGCGACCCTCAGCCGGGCCGACATACGAGCGGCCTTCGCCGGGTTCTGCGATACCCGGCCAGCGGGCGGGAAGTTTGCCCACCGTGCTTGCGATGGGCCGGCTGGCTCCAGTCCCTCCATGAAATGGGTGAATCCACCGGTGGCGTATATGCTGCACGCCGGCGTTCCGCGGTTGCTGGATGCGGGTGTGGTATTGCCGGGGCTATGGTCCCCGTGCGCCACGCAAGATCCGCCGCGTCCCAGACGGGTGGCACTGGAGGCCTATCCCGGCCTGCTGGCGCGCGAGATTTTGGGCAAACGCAGTTACAAGAGTGATGACCTTGCCAAGCAAACCCCGGATCGCCTCATCACGCGCAAGGACCTGTTGACGGGTCTGGAGGCGGGCCACACGCGCCTGGGGCTGCGGCTCAAGCTCACCCACGCCCAGCGGGACGC
>Ga0208514_100507_pt1 | contig 19998 bp, 19 predicted proteins | sample LakWasMet70_HOW9_2_FD_183900 | JGI IMG/M metagenome (GOLD analysis project Ga0208514, IMG submission 183900) | Freshwater sediment methanotrophic microbial communities from Lake Washington under simulated oxygen tension - Sediment Metagenome... | ecosystem: Environmental > Aquatic > Freshwater >...
AGAATGATGCGCTGGATCTCATCGGTTATCGGCATCACCTGGTAAATGCCCACGCGTCCCTTGTAGCCGCTATTGCAGAGGGAGCAGCCTACCGCCTTATAAGGTTTCCAGGTCCCGTCCAATTGGGATTCCTTGAATCCTGCATTGATCAGCGTTGTTTGCGGGATTTCGGCAGGTGTCTTGCAGTTCAGGCACAAGCGCCTTGCCAGGCGTTGGGCGGTGATCAAAATGACGCTGGAAGCAATGTTGAATGGTGCGATACCCATATTACGCATGCGTGTCAGTGTGGCGGGTGCGTCATTGGTATGCAAGGTCGACAGCACCAAGTGACCCGTCTGGGCCGCCTTGATCGAAATGTCCGCGGTTTCAAGATCGCGAATTTCGCCGACCATGATGATGTCGGGATCCTGGCGCAAAAAGGATTTCAGTGCGACGGCAAAGGTCAGCCCGGCCTTGTCATTCATGTTGACCTGGTTGACACCCGGCAAATTGATTTCCGAGGGGTCTTCCGCAGTTGCAATATTCACACCGGGCTGGTTCAGCAGGTTCAGGCACGTGTACAGTGAAACGGTCTTTCCGGAACCCGTGGGACCCGTCACCAAGATCATGCCGTAGGGACGACCAATGGCCTTGAGCAGGCGCTCTTTTTCCTCTGGCTCGTAGCCCAGTGCATCAATGCCGAGCTTCGCGCTGCTGGGGTCCAGAATCCGGATGACTATCTTTTCGCCAAACAGCGTCGGCAAGGTGCTCACCCGGAAGTCGATCACCCGGTCGGGACCGACTTTGAGTTTCATCTTCCCGTCCTGGGGTACCCGCTTTTCAGAGATATCCATGCGAGAAATCACCTTGATTCGCGAGGCAAGCTTGTCCTTGATGGCGATCGGGGGGGACGCAATTTCACGCAGTTCACCGTCGATGCGAAAGCGCACGCGGTAGGTGTGTTCGTAGGGCTCAAAGTGCAGATCGGATGCCCGCATGCTGAAAGCGTCCATCAGCATTTTGTGCAAGAACCGCACAACGGGCGCGTCTTCAACGTCGGAAGCAGCGGCGGGGCCATTGTCAATAACCGCTTCGGCAGCGGCTTCATCAAACTCAAAATCCCCGCCAATGATGTCTTCCATGGCCTCTGTCGCAGTCGTGGCGTTGGCATCCACTAGCTTTGACAGCTTGTCGTATTCGGCAATGACCCAGTCGACCCCCATCTGGGTTGAGAATTTGATTTTTTCGGCCGCTGCCTGGTCGGAGGGGTCAGCAGTTGCGACGATCAGCCGGTTGCTGCGCTTGCTCAGAACTACCACGCGGTAGGCGATGCAAATCTTGCTATCCAGCAAGCCCTTCGGCAAACGGTTGGCGTCAATCGCGTCCAGGTCCAGCAAAGGCGCTGCAAACGCCGTAGAAAGTGTGTGTGCCAAGTCCCCCGCAGAAACAGCGCCTGAACCAACCAATTCGGCGATAAAGCTGCTTTTGCTGGAGAGCGCCTTGCGGTATATGTCTTCAGCGGACTTTTGTCCCAGCTTGCCCGCGGTGATAAGGGCCCTCCCGAGGCCAGGAAGGGCTATGGCTTGGTTTTCACGTTGTAGGGGATCGACAGTTGCCATGAACCGATAAGAATATGCGTTACTTAAAAGACTGGTGCATCATCGCTGATTGCGCCACCAATGTAAATCAATTGGGGACAATGTTACCTTCGTGCGGCACTGAGCGTTGGCTGCCTGTCATACTCTTGTTCTCATCCACGTTTCAGAATCTGCGACATGAATCCAAACGAGCGCGCGGCGCCAGACAGCATCATTTCCGTCGTTTTGTGTGGTGGCAGCGGTACCCGCCTGTGGCCGCTGTCACGCAAAGCGTTGCCAAAGCAGTTTGTGCCGCTGGTTCAAGGTAAGAGTCTGTTGCAACTCACGCTGGAGCGTGCCGCGCGGCTTGGGCAGCGGCAGCTCATCGTGGCCGCGGAAGACCATCGGTTTTTGGTCCAGGCGTGCGCCGCAGCGGCTGGCGTCCAGGGCACCATACTGCTCGAGCCCATGGCGCGCAACACCGCTGCTGCCATGGCCGCTGCCGCTCTGAATGTTGCGCCCGATGCGTTGTTGCTGTTTCAACCCGCAGACCATCACATTCCTGATTCGGCCGCGTTCGTCGCCACGGTCCTCGCCGGAGTACCGGCTGCCCGTGCGGGCTCCATTGTCACCTTCGGTGTGCACCCGACCTTTCCGAGCACGGCCTACGGATATATCGAACAGGGTGCAGCGTTGACCGATCAGGGTGCGGCCCACAGTGTGGCCCGATTTGTCGAGAAGCCCGACGCCACGCGTGCGCAACAGTTGCTGTTGGCTGGGGGCTACTTCTGGAATGCGGGTATTTTTTTGGTTCAGGCGAGCACCCTGTTGAATGCTCTCAAAACCTACGCAGGGGATATTCTGGCGTGTTGTGAAGAGGCGGTTTCCAGCCAGACCACCGACGGTAACTTCCGTCGTCTGGGTGCTGAAGCGTTTGCTGCCTGCCGGGCAGAGAGCATTGACTATGCGGTCATGGAGAAGGCCGCCAACGTGGCGGTTTTGCCGTTCGTTTCCGCGTGGAGCGACGTAGGGAGCTGGAACGCCGTAGCTGAACTGACCGCGCCCGACGCTGATGGCAACCGCGTCCACGGCCAGGGACATACCGTCCAGGCAATGAACACTTTTATCCACGCTCCTCACCGGCCGGTGGTCGCGCTGGGTACACAAAACCTGCTCATTGTTGACACCGTGGACGCGGTGTTGGTGGCGGACGCCTCGTCGGCTGAGCAAGTAAAAACAGTTGTAGCCCAACTGGAAGCCAAGGGTGTTCCGCAGGCCTTGTATCACCGGCACGTGGCGCGCCCATGGGGCACCTACGATAGCGTCGATAGCGGTGAGCGATTTCAGGTCAAGCGCATTGTGGTGAAACCCGGCGCCACACTGAGCTTGCAGATGCATCACCATCGGGCGGAGCATTGGGTGGTGGTGAGTGGTACCGCTGAGGTTACCAATGGCGATAAAGTTACCCTTTTATCTGAAAACCAGAGTACCTATATTCCACTTGGCCAGGTTCACCGCTTGGCCAACCCGGGAAAAGTACCTTTGGAGATTATTGAGGTCCAGTCAGGATCCTACTTGGGAGAAGACGACATCGTACGCCTGGAGGATACCTATGGACGCGTTCAGCGCTAACTGAAAAATGGTCGGGGTGAGAGGATTCGAACCTCCGGCCTCTACGTCCCGAACGTAGCGCTCCACCAGGCTGAGCTACACCCCGCAGCCAGACTTTGTTTCCGATGAAATCAGTGGTTTCTGTCCAGCAATTGCGACGCCAATTGTACCAAACAGTCTTTGTGCGGTCCGTCTGGAAGGCGCGTTGCGGCCGTGATGGCGCGCCTGGCTTCTTGTTGGGCGGCGTTACGCGCGACGTCCAGAGCACCGGTCGTATGGACGATGGCAATCACAGCATCGAGCATGGTCACGTCTCCGGTCTCGATGGCTTTCTGGATAGTTTTGCGTTCTGTTGGGGTTCCGCGTTGCATCGCCGCAATCAACGGTAGCGTGGCTTTGCCTTCGCGCAAGTCGTCGCCCAGATTCTTGCCCATGACAGACGCGTCTCCGGTGTAGTCCAGGACATCGTCAATCACCTGAAACGCGGTTCCCAACGCCTGGCCATAGTCGGCGCAAGCCTCTTCATCGGCTGCGGTGGCGCCCGACAGAATGGCGCCGACCCGGGCACTGGCTTCAAACAGCTTGGCGGTCTTGGAGCGAATGACTTGCAGGTAAGCTGCTTCGTCGAGTGCGGCGTTGTGCATGTTCATCAGCTGCATGACCTCGCCCTCGGCAATGATATTGGTTGCATTGGCCAGAACTTCCATGATTCGCATGTTCTGCGTGTCGACCATCATCTGGAATGCGCGGGAGTACAGAAAATCGCCAACCAGCACACTGGCAGGGTTTCCAAACTTGGCATTGGCGGTCGGGCTGCCCCGCCGCAAAGCCGAATCGTCCACCACGTCGTCGTGCAACAGAGTTGCAGTGTGGATGAATTCGACCACGGCTGCCATATTGAAGCGCTGCTCGCCTTTGAAGTCCAGTGCGCCGCAGCACAGGAGCAAAAGTGCCGGACGCAATCGTTTGCCACCAGCAGAGATGATGTAGTGCGAGACGCTGCCAACCAGGGGGACGCCAGAGGACAACCGCTGGGCGATGACCTGGTCAACCTGGAGCATGTCCTGTTCGACGATAGAGAGCCCGGACGGAGCGCCGGTTGAATTGGCTTGCAAGGCAGTTGAGCTTTATGGTGGATGGGGAATTGTATAGAAGCTGAAACAGCGTTGTGGAGACCAATGCAGGCTGATTTGACGAAAAAGTAGGCTAATGGTATACTCGTAGGCTCTGCGAAAATTCGTTTGCAGAATCTCAATTCAAAGAGGTCAATATGTACGCGGTCATAAAAACCGGCGGCAAGCAATATCGTGTTGCAGCCGGCGAAAAAATTAAAGTAGAACAGATTGCTGCGGATGTAGGCCAAGAGATTGTGATCGACCAGGTTTTGGCTGTCGGAAACGGCGCTGAATTGAAGGTTGGCACACCCTTGGTGTCCGGCGCAACGGTGACAGTCACCGTCTTGGCGCATGGCAAGCACGACAAAGTGGGCATTTTCAAAATGCGCCGTCGTAAGCATTATCAAAAACGTCAAGGGCACCGTCAGCAGTTCACTGAACTGCTCATCGGCGCGATTGCTGGATAAGGGGCATAGGTCATGGCACAGAAAAAAGGCGGCGGCTCTACGCGAAACGGGCGCGATTCCAAGCCCAAAATGCTCGGTGTTAAAAAATTCGGCGGCGAATTGGTTAGCGGCGGCGCGATCATCGTGCGTCAACGCGGTACCAAGTTCCACCCTGGAACCAATGTTGGTATCGGCAAGGATCACACCTTGTTTGCGCTGACCGAAGGCCATGTTTCGTTCACCACCAAGGGTGCGCTGAACAAACACACGGTGAACGTGACTGCAGCCTGATCTGCGGTGACTCTCCCACAGAAACCCTGCGCCGCAAGCGCGGGGTTTTTCGTTTATAACCACGCTACACACCATGAAGTTCGTTGACGAAGCCTACATTGACATCTCCGCTGGAGACGGCGGGGCGGGCTGCGTCTCGTTTCGTCACGAAAAGTACAAGGAATTTGGCGGACCCAATGGGGGCGACGGTGGTCGCGGCGGCCACGTTTTTGCCGTGGCGGACGCCAACCTGAATACGCTGGTCGACTACCGCTTCTCGCGGCGCCACGACGCCAAGCGCGGCGAGCATGGCATGGGCTCTGACATGTTTGGCGCGGCCGGCGACGACATCACGCTGAAGATGCCGGTGGGCACGATCATTACGGATGCCGAGACCGGCGAGGTGTTATACGAATTGCTCAAACCCGGTGAAGTCATCACCATCGCCAAGGGCGGGGACGGCGGATTTGGCAATTTGCGTTTCAAGAGCGCCATCAACCGCGCACCACGCCAGAAGACGCCAGGTTGGCCGGGCGAAAAAAAGAATCTCAAGCTGGAGTTGAAGGTGTTGGCCGACGTCGGCTTGCTGGGCATGCCCAACGCCGGCAAATCCACCTTCATCACCGCCATATCCAACGCACGCCCACGCATTGCCGATTACCCGTTCACTACGCTGCACCCCAACCTGGGCGTCGTGCGGGTTGGCCCAGAGCAAAGCTTTGTGGTCGCCGATCTGCCGGGATTGATTGAAGGCGCGTCCGAGGGGGCCGGACTGGGGCACCTGTTCTTGCGCCACCTGAGCCGCACACGCCTGCTGCTGCATATTGTGGACATGGCTCCGTTCGACGAGAACGTCGACACGGTCGCCCAAGCGAAGGCGATTGTCAATGAACTCAAAAAGTACGACACGGATCTGTACAAGAAGCCGCGGTGGCTGGTACTGAACAAGCTCGACATGGTGGACTCCGAAAAGCGGGATGCCTTGGTCAAAGACTTCGTCAAGCGGTTCAAGTTCAAAGGCCCGGTTTTCCAAATTTCAGCGCTGACCCGTGAAGGCTGTGAGCCGCTGGTCAAGGAAATCTACAAGCACGTCAAGGCGCAACAGGTCGCCGAACAAACGCCAGAGGCCATCGACCCGCGCTTTGCCGACCTCCCTGACGCATAATTTCCACTATAAAAATGGTAGCTGTCCACGCAATGCGGACGAGGGCTACTGGCTCATATGGCAAATATGTCTAGTTCTTCTGTGCTGCGGGATGCGCGGCGTATCGTGGTCAAGGTGGGCTCCAGTCTGGTGACCAACGATGGACGTGGTCTGGACGAAGCTGCCATTGGCGAATGGTGTCGCCAGATGGCGCATCTGATGGGCGACGGGCGCGAAGTCATCATGGTCTCCAGTGGTGCCATTGCCGAGGGTATGAAGCGCCTGGGCTGGACAGTGCGCCCCAAGGCGATCCAGGAACTGCAGGCCGCCGCCGCCGTTGGCCAGATGGGCTTGGCGCAGATGTACGAGACCAAGCTCAAGCTCAACGGACTGGGCAGTGCACAGGTTTTACTGACCCATGCCGACCTGGCAGACCGAGAGCGCTACCTCAATGCCCGCTCCACGCTGCTGACCCTGCTCAAACTGGGGGTTGTGCCGGTCATCAACGAAAATGACACGGTGGTCAACGACGAGATCAAGTTTGGCGACAACGATACGCTGGGCGCATTGGTGGCCAATCTGGTGGAGGCAGACGCGCTGGTGATCCTGACCGACCAAAAAGGACTTTTTACTGCCGACCCCCGCAAAGACCCCAAGGCGGAGTTCGTGCATGAAGCCCGCGCGGGCGATGCCACGCTGGAGGCCATGGCAGGTGGCGCAGGCTCCAGCCTCGGACGAGGTGGCATGATCACCAAGATACTGGCTGCCAAGCGGGCGGCGGGCTCGGGAGCATCCACCGTGATTGCCTGGGGTCGCGAGCCCGACGCCTTGATTCGCCTGACCCGGGGGGAGGCCATTGGCACCCTGCTGGTGGCGCAAACCCAGAAAAATCAGGCGCGCAAACAATGGATGGCGGACCACCTGCAACTGCGCGGCGCGGTCGTGGTGGACGCGGGTGCGGCCACCAAAGTGCGAGACGACGGCAAGAGTTTGCTGCCCATCGGTATGGTGCAGGTCGAGGGGGAATTTTCGCGTGGCGACGTGATTGCGGTGCGCGACGGCAGCGGCACCGAGATCGCCCGCGGCTTGGCCAATTACTCGAGCTCCGAGGCGCGGCTGTTGTGTCGCAAGCCATCGGCAGATATCGAAAAATTGCTGGGCTATTCTGCGGAGCCCGAGATGCTGCACCGGGACAACCTGGTGCTAACGCGCTAAACAGTTCCGTGTAGAGCGCCTTAGTCGCGGGCCACCTGGCGTCGTTTCAGGGCTCTGATGATATCGTCCCGTTTGCCGGCGGTACGACCGTCGCAGGCGCCCTGCTTGGCAATCGCATAGGCGTGGCGTGACGGCAAATTACTGGTCATGTCTTTCCAGGGGGCCTCTTCGTTGTTCACCCATTTGCCCGCGGCATTGACTCTGGCATAGGTCTTGACTTCGCCCGTCGTGCACCGGATGCCCTCATACGCCACATTCACAGAACCTGTTGCGTTGTGCATGACGACGACGTAACGTACAACACTGTCTGTCGCGCCCACCGCCAATGTTGCGGGGTCAATGCCGACTTTCAGTGTGACATGGGGCGGCATTTCAACAGGAATCAACTGATCCGTCGAGTAGGCGGGCGCCGAGGGCGACTTTTCCTCGACCCATTCCGCAACCTCAACGGGAGTCTGGGACCAGACACCTGTGGTGGCAAGAGCCATCCACAACCCGAACGTGACTCTATATTTCATGTTTGCGCCCATGGCTATGGGCAGCCGGGTCGGGTTCAAACGACGCACCGGGGGGGAGTTCCATTCCATTGGGCAGGTCGCGGGCGGATTCGTCCCCATGGTCGTGGGAGCGATGTCCGTGGCGCAGAAAGCGGTTGCGTGGCTCATTGCGCGGCAAATAGCGCGCAAGCTCTGTCAGGGCAGTCTCGTAGACCCCCCGTTTGAATTCGACCACGGCGTCCAAGGGCACCCAGTAGTCGTTCCAGCGCCAGGCGTCGAACTCCGGGTGGTCGGTCGCACGCAGGTTCAAATCCCAGTCATGCCCCAGTAATTTCAGCAAGAACCAGATTTGCTTCTGGCCTTTGTAGTGGCCGCGCGCGTCGCGGCGGATGTAACGGTCCGGCACCTCGTAGCGCAACCAGTCTCGGGTACGGGCAACGATGCTTACATGCTCCGGGTGGAGTCCCACTTCCTCGTGCAATTCCCGGATCATGGCCTGCTCGGGGGTTTCGCCCCGGTCAATGCCACCCTGTGGAAACTGCCACGAATGGGTGCGTATGCGCTTGCCCCAAAATACCTGATTTTTCTGGTTGAGCAGGACGATGCCGACGTTGGGCCGAAAGCCGTCCCGGTCAAGCATAATCAAACCCCAATTTTTAAACTTCGTTCATTATGCACAGCAAGCGCCGTGTATCAAGGGGCGAGGGCCTTTGAAGTTCACCGAGTCGTCCCATGAAAGCATCCCAATTCCTCATTTCCACCCTCAAAGAGGCGCCTGCCGACGCCGAAGTGGCCAGCCACAAGCTGATGATGCGCGCGGGCATGATCAAAAAGCTGGGTGCCGGGATCTACACCTATATGCCCATGGGATTGCGTGTGATCCGCAAAGTGGAGGCCATTGTCCGGGAAGAAATGAACCGTGCCGGCTCGGTGGAGCTGGCGATGCCTGTGATCCAGCCGGCTGAGCTGTGGCAGGAGACTGGGCGTTTCACCACCAATGGCCCCGAACTGCTGCGCATCAAGGACCGGCACGACCGCGATTACGTAGTACAGCCGACCAGCGAAGAAGTGATTACTGACATAGCCCGTCAGGAAATCAAGAGCTACAAGCAGCTGCCCAAGAATTTGTACCAGATCCAGACCAAGTTCCGCGACGAGCGTCGCCCCCGCTTTGGCCTGATGCGCGGGCGTGAGTTCACGATGAAGGACGCCTACAGCTTTGACCGTGACCTGGACGCCGCGAAGAAGAGCTACGACACCATGAGCGGCGCCTACCGCCGGATTTTTGACCGTTTTGGCCTGCGCTACCGCGCGGTAGCAGCTGATAGCGGCGCCATTGGCGGCGACCTGAGCGAAGAATTCCAGGTAATTGCCGACACCGGCGAAGACGCCATCGTCTACTGCCCGGACAGCAGCTATGCCGCCAATATGGAAAAAGCCGAGGCGCTGGCACCCGTCGGTCCCCGCGGCGCGGCTACCCAGGTCATGGCCAAGGTGGCCACGCCGGGCAAGAGCACCTGCGAGGACGTGGCCGAACTGCTGGGCGTGCCGCTGCAGACCACCGTCAAGTCCTTGGTGCTGGCTACCGACGCCAAAGACGACAAGGGCAATGTTGTCAAAACCCAGGTCTGGCTTCTGCTGTTGCGCGGCGACCATGACATGAATGAAGTCAAGGTCAGCAAGGTGCCGGGCCTGCAAGACTTCCGATTTGCCACGCTGCCCGAAGTGGAGGAGCATTTCGGTTGCAAACCCGGCTACCTGGGCCCCATCGGTCTGCAAAAACCGGTCAAGATGGTCGTGGACCGCGAAGTGGCCGTCATGGCCGACTGGATCTGCGGCGCCAATGCCGAAGACTTCCACATCACTGGCGTCAACTGGGGCCGCGACCTGCCCGAGCCATCCCTGGTGGCCGACCTGCGCAATGTCAAAGCCGGCGACCTGTCGCCCGACGGCAAGGGCGTGCTGGCCATTGAGCGCGGCATTGAAGTGGGCCACGTATTCGTGCTGGGCACCAAGTACAGCAAACCGATGAATGCCACCTTCTTGGATGTGAACGGCAAACCTCAGTTCATGGAGATGGGTTGCTACGGCATTGGCATCACCCGCCTGCCGGCCGCCGCCGTCGAGCAAAACCACGATGCGCGGGGCATCATCTGGCCCGACGCGCTGGCGCCCTTCACCGTGGTGCTGTGCCCCATCAGCCCGGACCGCTTCCCCGAGGTCAAGGCCGCCGCAGACAACCTCTATGCCGATTTGTTGGCCGCCGGTGTGGACGTGATGCTGGACGACCGCTGCGAGCGCCCTGGCGCCATGTTTGCCGACTGGGAGCTGATTGGCGTGCCACACCGCGTCACCATCGGTGACCGTGCGCTGAAAGAGGGCGTGGTGGAGTACCAGCACCGACGCGACACGGAAGCCACCAAGGTCGCGCTGGGCGAGGTGGCGGCGCTGATTCGCGCCAAACTGACGGCATGACGCCTGCCACGGGTCCGCTGGGCGCCCGCGTTACACGAAGAAACTGCCTGTTGCCCTCGTTGATAGGGCTTGGGTTGCTATCTATTCAGGAGCAATCCTCGGCCGGCGCGCAAATCGAGGAACCGCTGATTGACTCGGTGCGCACGGCGCTCAGCAGTGCCGTGCGCAACGCGGCGCCGCCCATTCCGGAGTTTTCCGATACCGAATCGCGCCTGCGCTACCTGCGCTGGCTGGGAGCCATGAGCGAGCGGTTGAAAAAGAAAAAGACCGATCTGGAGAGCCGCAAGGAATTTCTGCAAACCGTCTGGTACGAAAGCAAGCGCGCAGGGTTGGACGTGTCCCTGGTGCTGGGATTGATCCAGGTGGAAAGCAATTTCCGCAAGTACGCCGTGTCGGTGGTTGGAGCCCGGGGTTATATGCAGGTCATGCCGTTCTGGACCCGCGCCATTGGTGATGGAGACGCTGGCCGCCTGTTCCATATGCAGACCAACTTGCGTTTTGGTTGCGTCATCCTGCGGCACTACCTGGACCGTGAAAAAGGCGATCTGTTTTTGGCGCTGGGGCGCTACAACGGCTCGCGGGGCAAACCGCAGTACCCTGACGCGGTGTTTGCCAACAAGCGGCTTTGGGAGTTTGTGCCTAAGTAATTCTTTAGGCGCTACTTCCTTTGGGGGGATCCGTTAGGCTGCACGTTTTGCTTCGTGTCCCCCGGCCATGCAAGCATGGCCTCCTCCTTTACCTACGCAAAACGCACAGCCCAACTGATCCGAGTGGCATAGTGGTGTGCCTGCGAAGACGAGCAAGACCGAAACTATCTAACACTTCAACACTTCAACACTTCAAAACTCCAGCATCAGGCACGGGGCGGGTGTTCTGCGCAGGTCAAGGAGGAGCCCGCGCAGCGGGCGGGGGACACGGAGCAGAACACCCGCCCCGTGCCTGTTGCGTGCGAGTACAGGGTCCGCTGCGTGCGTGCGAAGTGGCTGCTGCGTACGAGTACAGGGCCTGCTGCAGTTGAGCGGCCTGCGCCCAGAAAGAAAACTCAGGCCGCCGGAGTACCCAATGCCTGCTGTAACTCACCGTTTTCGTACATCTCCATCATGATGTCCGAACCACCGATGAACTCGCCCTTGACGTAAAGCTGCGGAATGGTGGGCCAGTTGCTGTAGTCCTTGATGCCGGCGCGGATCTCGTCGTCTTCCAGCACGTTGACGGTCTTGACTGCTTTGGGGTCGACGCCGCAGGCCTTGAGGATCTGGATGGCGCGTCCCGAGAAGCCGCACTGGGGAAAACTGGCAGTGCCTTTCATGAAAAGCACAATCTCGTTGTGTTTGACCAAGTCGTCGATCCGTTGCTGTGTGTCGCTCATCGCAAAAACTCCATGTAATCGGGCCCAATCGGCCCAGTGCGCTAACCTAATCTGCCATTATCCCAGACCCTGTTGCTGGTGCGGTTAAGTGGGAGCAGAGGCGATTGCTTGATACAAATCAAGCAGCACTGGCGGCTTCGGTGCGAGCATGAGATTATTGGTTTCTTCGGACCTGCCACCATGACCGACCCTGATATCGAGCTACCCCACGACGTCTTGTTGGGCGACGACTTTTCTCGCCGTGCGGGGCACACGGGTGAATGGCCCAGCCAGAGCACGGCTCCGGTTCCGCTGGATGGCAGCGATGCGGTCTTCTCTCCCCAGCAAATGGGCGTCGTACGCGACCTGGACCAATTGCAGAGCTTGTTGCAACAAGGGATTTTTCGCGTGTTGCCGCTGGAAAGCACAGGCCCGCTGGAGAAAAGCGCGGGCCATGAATGTCTGGTGGAAGCTTTCCGCGCGAGAACCTTGCATCCGATGGACGATTCAGCAGAGATGGCAGCCCGCCTGATGGTGCAATTGTCCAAGGCCGGGCACAGCCAGCATGCGGTCAGTCAGGCGCTGTTGGTGGCGGGCGTTCTCAACCATGTGCCCGTCGCGGAGTTGATGGAGTTCGAGCCGCAGAGTCACGCCGTGGAAACACTGCCCGCGGACATGGCGAACCGTCTCAATGTACTGCCCCTACTGCGCGAGGGCGATGTATTGATGGTCGCCATGGCCGAGCCCATGGATGCGGAACACCAGCATTTGATTCGATTTGTCACCCAGTGCCGCGTGGTCGCCGTACTGGCAACGAAGGATGACATTCAGCACGCCATTGCGCGCTGTTACGCGATGCACAGCGATTCGGGTGACCTGGAGTCGCTGGCGATCAGCGAAATCGAAACCGGCAGCGAAGAAGAGGAAATGCGGGTCTGGAGCGAGGCCGAGACCCTGGCCCGCCAGGCGCCCATCGTGCGCCTGGTCAGCACCCTGTTGTCCGACGCGGTGAGCCGGCGGGCTTCGGACATTCACATCCGCCCCGGTCAGAAGACCTTTGAGGTGCTGTACCGCATCAATGGCACGCTGGTGCCGGTGCGGCGCTTGCGCCGCGCGCTGCTGCCCCCCGTGGTGGGACGCATCAAGATTCTGGCCAGCATGAACAGCTCGGAGCACCGCCTGCCGCAGGACGGGCGCATCCGCATCAGCGAGAACGGCGCCGGCATTGACTTGCGGATTTCCATCATTCCCTCGCAGTTCGGCGAGAGTGTGGTGATCCGCGTGCTGGCCCGCACGGCCGACATGCGCAGCCTGGACGCCATCGGCTTCGAGGCTTCCGATCTGGCCCGGCTGCGTGACCTGCTGAGGCGCAGCATGGGCATCGTGCTGGTGACCGGCCCCACTGGCTCGGGCAAGACCACCACGCTATACGCCGCGCTGCAGGAGGTGGTGCGCCAGAATGTCAACATCATCACCGTGGAAGACCCGATCGAGTACGAGCTGGACAACGTGATCCAGATCCAGGTCAACCCGGTCATCGACTTCACCTTCCCCAGGGCGCTGCGTCACATCCTGCGCCACGACCCCGACGTGATACTGATTGGCGAGATGCGCGATTTTGAGACCGCCAAGATCGCGGTGGAAAGTGCACTCACCGGCCACCTGGTGTTCAGCACGCTGCACACCAATGACGCGCCCAGTGCGCTGGTGCGGTTGATCGAAATGGGGGTCGAACCGTATCTGATCCGCTCCGCGGTGATCGGCGTGCTGGCCCAGCGCCTGGTGCGGACCAACTGCCCGCATTGCCGTGAAATTGAGCCCGTGGACACGCTGATGCGGACCAATCTGGATCTGGGACCCGATGAGGTGTTCTGGCGCGGCGCCGGCTGCGACCGCTGCCACGGTACAGGTTTCTCCGGCCGCCAGGCTATTTATGAACTGCTGGTCATGGACAAACAGTTGGCAGAGACGGTGGACATAGGCGTGTCAGCCGACGTGTACCGCGACAGCGCTCTGGCCAGCCGCATGCACAGCCTGCCCGCCAACGGCATCAAACTGGCCCGAACCGGCGCCGTATCGCTGGCCGAAATCTACCGGGCCTGCATGTAAGTCCGCGCCTCACAGCAACCCGACCATCTGCGCGGCCGGTTTGACGACTTGGGTCTTGCCAAACATCAGGTGTTCCAGAACCGGGATGGCCACGCACAACAATACGAAAACCGGCAGACGGCTGGTGTCCCAGCGGTCTATGCGCCATTGCGTCTCCAGCGTGAACCACCAGTCGGCGTTGGACCACAGGCGCAGTGCCTCCAGAAAGCCATCCCAGTCCTTGAAGATCAGCCGTCCCAGGCCCAGATAGACCGGGATGTTGACCAGGACCAGCAGGAGCCAGTGGGCTTTTTGCGGGTTCACGAAAATTCAGGCCTTTTTCAGGAAACAGGCCTTGAGCATGAAACTGCCGCCATCCATCTTGCAATCCACCTCGTGGTCGCCGCCCACCAGGCGGATGCTCTTGACCTTGGTGCCCATCTTCAGCACCGTGGACGAACCCTTGACCTTCAGGTCCTTGATCAGCACCACGGCATCGCCGTCCTGCAGCACCTGACCATTGGAGTCCTTGACGACAGCGTCGGCATCGTCATCGGCGGCAGTGGCGGGCGCCATCGGCCACTCAAAGCCGCAGTCGGCGCAGACGAAGTTGGTGCCATCGGGGTAGGTGTTTTCCAGGGTGCACTGGGGGCAGGCAGGGGTGGTGTTGGACATAGTGATGAAATGATATCTGCTACCAAAATAATAGCTGGTTACGTATATTTTACGAGGGCTGGAGACCTATTTCATACACAAGGTTTGGTTCGGGCGGAGAACTTCGACCAGCGCGCGCCACTACAGCGCTCGATGCCGGCCAGGTCGCGCCGGGATTGCGCATCCGCAAAGCCCGCCTCCACCAGCAGCGTGCGCACGGCAGCGGCCTGGTCGTAGCCGTGTTCCATCAGCAGCCAACCACCGGGCTGCAGATGGCGGCCCGCCTGTGCAATGATGGTGCGGATGTCGTCCAGTCCGTGGTCGCCGCTGGCCAGTGCCTGCAGGGGCTCGTGGGTCAGCGCGGCCAGGTGCGGGTCTTGCGCGGCAATATAGGGCGGGTTGGAGACGATAAGGTCAAATCGCCCCTGCACGCCGTCCAGCCAGCTGCCTTGTGCAAACCGTACCCTGAGATGCAGACGCTGGGCATTGGCCTGGGCCACCGCCAGTGCGTCGGCGCTGTAGTCGGTGGCCAGCACGTCCAGGTCGGGGTGGCTGTGCTGCAGCGCCAGCGCGATGGCGCCGCTGCCCGTACCCAGGTCGAGCACGCTGGCGGGCGCGCTGCCCAGCAGCTCCAGCGCCCAGTCCACCAGCGTTTCGGTGTCGGGGCGGGGCACCAGCACGCGGGCATCCACCTGCAGGTCCAAACCGTAGAAAGCCTTGCGACCCGTGATGTACGCCAGCGGTTCGCCCGTGGCGCGGCGGCGTACGGTGGCTTGCAGTGTGGCGTGGGCGGCGTCGGGCAGGGCGTCCGTGTCGTGCGCCAGCAGCCAGGCGCGCTCGACATCGGCGCGCCCCACGGCGTGCAGCACCAGCAGCTGTGCGTCCAGCCGGTCCAGGCCCTGGGTCTGGGCCCAGCCTATGGCCTGGGCGATGGTGGAGGGTGTTTGCGGGGTTCCCATTTGCTATTGAATTGGTAGCTAACTACGTAGTATCGACAAGGGCTGGTTGCCTTAATGGCTAGACCATTCCGAGTTCCAGCGCCGCCAGCTGCTCGGCCGCCTCGTAGGCTCGCAGGGCTTGCACCACATCGTCCAGATCGCCCTCCATGATTTGCAGCAGCTTGTACAGTGTCAGGTTGATGCGGTGGTCGGTGAGGCGTCCCTGCGGGAAGTTGTAGGTGCGGATGCGGTCACTGCGGTCGCCACTGCCCACCAGGCTCTTGCGCTCGGCGGCGTCCTTGGCGGCGCGCTCGCTGCGGTCCTTTTCGTGGATGCGGGCGGTCAGCACTTTCAGGGCCTGGGCCTTGTTGCTGTGTTGGCTGCGCCCATCCTGGCATTCGGCGACGATGCCGGTGGGGATGTGGGTGATGCGCACGGCCGAGTCGGTCTTGTTGATGTGTTGGCCGCCGGCGCCGCTGGCACGGTAGGTGTCGATGCGCAGGTCCGACGGGTTGATCTTGATGGCCTCGGCCTCGTCTTGCTCGGCCAGCACGGCAATCGTGCAGGCGCTGGTGTGGATGCGGCCCTGCGTCTCGGTAGCCGGCACGCGCTGCACGCGGTGGCCGCCAGACTCAAACTTGAGCGCGCCGTAGGCGCCGGTGCCGTTGTGAAAGCCTTCCATGCGCACCACCACTTCCTTGTAGCCACCCAGTTCGCTGGGGGACTCGCTGACGATTTCGGTCTTCCAGCCGCAGCGGTCTGCGTAGCGCATGTACATGCGTAACAAGTCGCCGGCAAACAGTGCCGACTCGTCGCCACCAGTGCCGGCGCGGATTTCGACAAACGCGGGGCGCTCGTCGTCCGGATCCTTGGGTAGCAGCATGCGCTGCAGTTCGCCCTCCAACTGCGTCAGTTCGGCCGTGGCGCTGGCGATCTCCTCCTCGGCCATCTCCGCCATGTCGGGGTCCGAGAGCATGTCATGGGCGCCAGCCAGGTCGGCCTCGCGCTGCTGGTAGCGGGCCCAGCGGCTGGCAACCGCTGCCACATCGGTATGTTCGCGCGAGAGCTTGAGGAACTGCTCCATGTCCTTCATGATGTCCTCGCGGGACAACAGGAACTCCAGCTCGGCCTGACGGTCGGTGTAGCGGGCTAGTTGTTGACGGAAAAAAGTTTTCATGGGCATGCAATCTGGATGACGAGTAACGCGACGACCGTAAGGCCCTGGCCGAAGCGAAAAAACAAAATGTGGCTGTTAGCTCCCCTCTCGTCCCCTGGGGGAGAGGGGTTGGGGGAGAGTGGGTGGCTAGCGAAGCTAACGGCTGTTGCGCAAGAAGAAGTGCGAGATGGCGGTGCCTGCACGCTCACGGGCCTGGGCATCGCCCGCATGCAGCTCGGCCATGGCGCCGTGCAGCATTTTTTGGGTCAGACCCTTGGACAGCGCCTCCAGCACAGCGTCTACGGGCTCGCCCTTGGCCAGCAGCTTGCGGGCGCGCGCCAACTCCGTGGCGCGCCATGCGTCTGCCTGGGCATTGAGTTGCTGGATCAACGGGACCGAACTGCGCTGGTCGATCCAGTGCATGAAGCTCTGAACCCCGGCGTCGACGATGGCTTCGGCCTGGGCCACTGCAGCCTGGCGGCTGGCCTGCGCGGTCTGCACCACACCGGCCAGGTCGTCGACGGTATAGAGGTATACGTCTTCCAGGGACTTGACCTCGACTTCGATGTCACGCGGCACGGCCAGATCGACCATGAACATGGGGCGGCGACGGCGCTTTTTCAGGGCCCTCTCAACCGCGCCCAGGCCAATGATGGGCAATGTGCTGGCGGTGCAACTGATGACGGCATCAAACTCGTGCAGGCGGTCGGGCAGGTCGGCCAGGCGCATCACCTCACCGCCAAAACGCGAGGCCAGCTTCTCACCGCGCTCCAGGGTGCGGTTGGCAATGGCAATCGACTTCGGCGTCTTGGCCGCAAAGTGCGTGGCGCACAGTTCGATCATTTCACCGGCGCCCACAAACAGAACATTGACCTTACCCAGGTCTTCAAACAGGTTGCCCGCCAAGCGCACGGCAGCGGCGGCCATGCTGATCGAGTGGGCACCGATTTCGGTAGAGGTGCGCACTTCCTTGGCCACAGCAAACGAGCGCTGGAACAACTGCGACAGCGTGGTGCCCAGAGCACCGGCCGCCTCGGCGGCGCGCACGGCATCCTTCAACTGGCCCAGAATTTGCGGCTCGCCCAGTACCATGGAATCTAGCCCGCTGGCGACCCGAAAGGCGTGGCGCGCGGCCTGGTCGTTTTGTAGGCTGTAGGTGTGGGAGCGCAGCGCTTCAGGGGATATGCCAGCCGAGTGGGCCAGCCAGCCCAGCGTGGGTTCGATTTCCGTTTCCTCGGCGGCGCAATAGATCTCGGTGCGGTTGCAGGTGGACACGATCGCCGCTTCGGGCATGCGGTGCAAGGCCTGGCGCAAACCGCGCAACTGGGGCTCCACCTGGTCCATGGCGAACGCAAACCGCCCGCGCAAGTCCAGCGGTGCAGTGGTGTGGTTGATGCCTAGTGTCCAGACGGCCATATATTCGGGATTAAAGAGCAATTATAAAATCGTCACCACTTCAACAACCTGACTGCCGTTGCTGGCACGCCGCATGGGCCTCCTGGACCAACTCTATCACCTGGCCAATTTCCTGGCGCCCGCCGTTGTCGTGGGTGTTTTGCTGGCCCTGTCCGGCCCTCTCGTTAGCAAAAAAAGCCCTGTAGCCCTCGGATTCATTGCGCAGACAGCTATTAATTGTATAGCTGGTGCGGTGGCGCTGGGAATTGGCCTCTGGTTTTTCGGCCGTGATGGCAAGATGGCCAGCTACGCGGCCCTGCTGGTCTTTGCGGCCACCAGCCAGTGGGCGGGCGGGCGCGGGTGGCGCTAAAAGGCGCCGTCCGACGCACGCTCACGCCGGGCTGAACAGGTCCACTCGGTCGGTGATGATGCCGTCGGTTCCCAGATCCATCAGGCGCTGTGCCGCCCATTCGTCGTTGACGGTGTAGCTCAGCGTGCGAAATCCCGCGCTTTGGGCCTGGGTGACGCTGCTGCGGTCCCACAGGGCGTGGTTGCAGACGATGGCCTTGCAGTCCAGCGTCAGCGCCGTTTCCAGCCAACCGCTCCACAGGGTGTCCAGCAGCTGGCCGCGTGGCAGCCCGGGTGCGCTGTCCAGGGCGCCGCGCAGGGCGTCGGGTTCAAACGAGGTCAGCAGTGGCGGCACGGCTTGCCCGGCCCATAGGCGGGCGGCCTCCTGCGCCACCACTTCGCCCGTATGGCGTTCGGTACCCGGTGTGGGCTTGATTTCAATGTTCAGGAAATAGCCATTGCGGATGCAAAAGGCAGCGATGTTGTCCAGCGTGGGTAGCGGCTCACCGGCAAAGGCACGCGAATGCCAACTGCCGGCGTCCAACTGCGACAGCACACCCCAGGGGTGGTCGCCGCCCACGGCACTGTTGCCGGCCCCCAGCTTGGCGCGTGCATTGGTGGTGCGCTGCAGGGTGGCGTCGTGCATCAGAAAAGGCACGCCATCGCTGCTGAGTTTGACATCGCACTCGAACATGCGAAAACCGTGGCTCGCCCCGACGCGAAAGGCAGCCAGCGTGTTCTCGGGTGCCAACTTGCCAGCGCCTCGGTGGGCCACCCAACGAGGGTAGGGCCAGGCGGGAAGGTCGGGTGTCATGGCGTGAGCGGCGCCGGGCCGCCCCAAGCCGCGAGGGCCCCCTTGGGGGGCAGCGAAGTACGCGCAGCGACAAGCGTGGGGGTCATATTCTTTTTCCGGTGGTGGCGTCAAAGGCGTGCAGTTTTCCGGGGCGTGGCGTGACGTGGATGGTGGCACCCAGCGCGGGCACGGCGTGTGACTCCTCGGTGCGGATGATGACCAGTTCGTCGGTGGTGCTGTGGGCCCAACGGCCATAGACCAACCGCTCGGCGCCCAGCATTTCGACCGCCTCGACCTGCAAGGCCCAGCCAGTGGGCGTGATGTCCAGATGCTCGGGGCGGACGCCGGTGACGACGCCCGCTTGGGCATCGGGTGCGTTTTTCAATAGGTTCATGGGTGGTGAGCCGATGAAGCTGGCTACGAAGGTAGTGGCCGGGCGGGTGTAGACCTCTTCGGGCGTGCCAAACTGCTCCATGACGCCGCCATTCATGACGATCATGCGCTGGGCCAACGTCATGGCCTCCACCTGGTCGTGGGTCACGAATAGCGAGGTGATGCCCAGCTCACGGTGCAGTTTTTGGATTTCGAGGCGGGTCTGGGCGCGCAGCTTGGCGTCCAGATTGCTGAGAGGTTCGTCAAACAGGAACACCTGGGGCTGGCGCACGATGGCACGACCCATGGCCACGCGCTGACGCTGGCCACCGGAGAGCTCGCGTGGCTTGCGCGCCATGAACGGGCCAATCTCCAGAATCTTGGCCGCCTTGTCCACGCGCGTCTTGATTTCGTCCAGTGGCACCTTGGCAATCTTCAGGCCGTAGGCCATGTTGTCGAACACGCTCATGTGGGGGTAGAGGGCGTAATTCTGGAACACCATGGCGATGTCGCGGTCGCTGGGCTCCACGTCGTTGACGACCTTGCCGTTGATCGCAATCTCGCCACCGGTGATCTC
>Ga0208514_100509_pt1 | contig 19957 bp, 21 predicted proteins | sample LakWasMet70_HOW9_2_FD_183900 | JGI IMG/M metagenome (GOLD analysis project Ga0208514, IMG submission 183900) | Freshwater sediment methanotrophic microbial communities from Lake Washington under simulated oxygen tension - Sediment Metagenome... | ecosystem: Environmental > Aquatic > Freshwater >...
TTGCCGAGGTGGTCTGTGGTGGTCAGGTGGATGCCGGCACCCTGGTCAGCGAGGAGTACCTCATGGCCATGGAGCGCAAGGCCTTCTGCAGCCTGCTGGTCCATCCCAAGACGCAGGAGCGGATCATGGGCATGATGTCCACCGGCAAGCCGGTTCGCAACTGATATGTCCACGACCGCCCGCCCCAACCGCCTGGCGCGCACGCTGGCCCGGCTGGACGCCGTGCCCGCGCCGCTGCGCCCGCTGGTGCGCAACCTCGTGCTGCGCCGTGCCGTACCCTTTACCGGTACGGCGCGTCTGGACTTTGCCGTGATGACGCCCGAGAAGGTGGAAATTACGATTGCCAACCAGCGTCGCGTGCAGAACCACATCCAGGGCGTGCACGCCGCGGCCATGACGCTGTTGGCGGAAACCGCCACCGGCATGGTGGTCGGCATGAATGTGCGTGACGATTGCCTGCCATTGGCCAAGGAACTCAAGGTGCAGTTCAAGCGCCGCACCCAGGGCGACATGCGAGCGGTTGCGCAGTTGAGCGAACAACAGCGCACGCTGATGCAGAGCCAGGACAAGGGCGAGGTGGTGGTCCCCGTGACCGTAACCGATGCCTCGGGCGAACAGCCCATTGTGTGTGAATTCATCTGGGCCTGGGTGCCGACCAAGAAGGCCAAGCAACCCATCCCAGCCAGCGCCCCGGCTTGAGCCAGGGCCACTCAAGAATCCCAAAGGAGTTACTCCATGAAACAAGTGCAAGACGCCTACATCGTTGCAGCCACGCGCACGCCCATCGGGCGTTCCGGTCGCGGCTACTTCCGCAACACCCGCCCCGACGAGCTGCTGGTGGCTGCCATCCGCAGCGCCATGCTGCAGGTGCCCACGCTGGACCCCAAGGCGATTGAAGACGCCATCATCGGCTGCTCCTTCCCCGAGGGCGAGCAAGGCATGAACATGGCCCGCATCGCGACCGGCCTGGCATTTGCCCACCCAGTGGGCGGCGTCACCGTCAACCGCTTCTGCGCCTCTGGCGTGACTGCCATCCAGATGGCCGCCGACCGCATCCGCGTGGGCGAGGCCGACGTGATGATCGCCGGTGGTGCCGAGTCCATGAGCATGGTGCCCATGGGGGGCAACAAGACCTCGTTCAACCCGGCCATCTTCGAGCGTGACGAAAACATCGGCATCGCCTATGGCATGGGCCTGACCGCCGAGAAGGTGGCACAGCAGTGGAAGGTCAGTCGCGAGATGCAGGACGCCTTCGCGCTGGAATCCCACCTGCGCGCCATCAAGGCGCAGCAGGCCGGCGAGTTCACCGCTGAGATCACCCCCATCGACGTCATCGAGCGCACGCCCGATCTGGCCAACGGCGAAGTCCGTACCAAGACCCGCACCGTGAGCCTGGACGAAGGCCCACGCCCGGACACTTCGCTGGAAGGCTTGGCCAAGCTACGTCCGGTATTTGCGGCGCGCGGCAGCGTTACCGCCGGCAACAGCTCACAGACCAGCGATGGCGCCGGCGCCCTGATCCTGGCCAGCGAAAAGGCGGTCAAGCAGTTTGGCCTCACGCCGCTGGCGCGCTTTGTGTCGTATGCCGCGCGCGGCGTGCCGCCTGAAATCATGGGCATTGGCCCGATCGAGGCGATCCCCGCCGCGTTGCGCTACGCCGGTCTGCAACACAGCGACATCGACTGGTTTGAGCTGAACGAGGCCTTTGCCGCCCAGTCGCTGGCGGTGGTCAACACGCTGGGGCTGGACCCAAGCAAGGTCAACCCCATGGGCGGCGCCATCGCCCTGGGCCACCCGCTGGGCGCCACCGGTGCTATCCGGGCCGCGACAGTGATCCACGCACTGCATCGCCATAATCTGAAGTACGGCATGGTGACCATGTGCGTAGGAACCGGCCAGGGAGCAGCAGGCATCTTTGAAAGAGTCTGATTGCACCCGACAACAAGGCCACCTGCGGGTGGCTTTTTCAATTTTGGAGACCGATTTGAGTAGCCATGCTTTTGACCAGGCGATTGCGCTGGAGATGCAGGGTGACGGCAGCTTTGCCGGCCACACCAGCGCGGCCTATGCCAACATGGTCGGCCCCTTTGGTGGCATCAGCGCCGCGCAGATGATGAACGCGGTGCTGCTGCACCCGGACCGCCTGGGCGAGCCGGTATCGCTGACCATCAACTTTGCAGCCGCTCTGGCGCATGGGCCGTTCACGGTGCAGGCCCGCGCCGCACGCACCAACCGTTCTACCCAGCACTGGATCATCGAGGTGCTGCAGGGCGGTGAGACCGTGCTGACCGGCACGGCGTTCACCGCCCTGCGCCGCGAAACCTGGAGCGTGGATGAGGAGGCCATGCCCCGATGCCCTCCACCGCAGGAGACGCCGCACGGCCAGGGACCCGTGCCCACGGAGTGGGTCAAGCGCTACGACATGCGCCCCATCGCCGGGGCCATGCCCCAGGTCTGGGATGGTGGCGGCGACAGCAGCCTGACCCAACTGTGGGTGCGCGACAACCCGCCGCGGCCGCTGGATTTTGCGTCACTCACCGCGCTGGCCGACGTGTTCTTCCCCCGCGTCTTCGTGCGCCGTGCCACGCTGGTGCCGGTGGGCACCGTGACCATGACCGTGTACTTCCATGCCGACAGTGCGCAGCTGCAGGCCAGCGGCAGCAGCTACCTGCTGGCCCAGGCCCGTGCGCAGGCTTTTCGCAATGGCTACTTCGACCACACGGCGCAACTCTGGAACGAGGCCGGCGTGCTGCTGGCTACCACGCACCAGGTTGTGTACTACAAGAGCTGAATATCCAAACACTGTCTGAGGAGACACCCTATGCAAGATATCCTTTCCCACATCGCCGACGGCGTACTGACCCTGACCATCAACCGGGTGGACAAGAAGAACTCCTTCACCCCTGCCATGTACGCCGCCATGGCCGAGGGCCTGGAGCAGGCCAAGACCGATCCCGCCATCCGCGTCACCGTGATCCAGGGTGACGTGACGGTGTTCAGCGCCGGCAACGACATTGGTGACTTTCTGCAGCGCAAGCCGTCCACGCAGGAATCGCCGGTGTTCCAGTTCCTGCGCGCCATTGCGTCGCACCCCAAACCCGTCATCGCCGCCGTGTGCGGTCCGGCCGTGGGCATTGGCACCACGCTGCTGTTCCACTGCGATCTGGTCTACGCCGGTGACAACGCGGCTTTCTCGATGCCCTTCGTGAACCTGGGCCTGTGCCCGGAGGCTGCGTCCAGCCTGCTGGTGCCGCAGATGATGGGCTACCACCGCGCCGCCGAGGCCTTGCTGCTGGGCGAGCCTTTCATGGCCGAGGCCGCGCTGGAAGTGGGGCTGGTCAACCGCATCGTGCCGCCCACCGAAGTGAACGGCATGGCCCAGGCCCAGGCCCGCAAGCTGGCGGCCAAGCCACTGGGTTCGCTGGTCGAGACCAAGCGTCTGATGAAGAAGGGCCAGATGGCCCAGGTGCTGGCGCAAATGGCCGAGGAGGGCGAGAGCTTTGCCCGCCTGTTACAGGAGCCCGCTGCCAAGGAAGCCTTCACTGCCTTCCTGGAGAAGCGCAAGCCTGATTTCTCCATGCTTCCATAAGAGAAATTGGCCTCTAGCCCTCGTAAAATATAAGAGTTTAGCTATCAAAGTAATAGCAAATCGTCATAACCCCCACCCCTGACAGGAGACCGCATGAACACCGCGACCCCACCCGCATCCCAGCCCGGAAGCCTCCAAGGCAAGACCCTGTTCATTACCGGCGCCTCGCGCGGCATTGGCTTGGCCATTGCCAAGCGCGCCGCGGCGGACGGCGCCAACATCGTGATCCTGGCCAAGACCACCGAAGCCAATCCCAAGCTGCCGGGCACGATCTACAGCGCTGCTGCCGAGATTGAAGCGGCGGGCGGCAAGGCGCTGCCGCTGGCAGTGGACATCCGCGACGACGACGCGGTGTTTGCGGCCGTGGCCCAGGCGGTGCAGACCTTTGGCGGCATCGACATCCTGGTCAACAACGCCAGCGCCATCAGCCTGACCAATACCGACGCCACGCCCATGAAGCGCTTCGATTTGATGAACGGCATCAACGCCCGCGGCACCTATTTATGCACGGCGGCCTGCCTGCCCGAGCTCAAAAAGTCCGCAGCCGCCGGGCGCAAACCCCAGGTACTGACCATGTCGCCGCCCCTGTCCATGAAGACCCACTGGTTTGCGCCACACACCGCCTACAGCATGGCCAAGTACGGCATGAGCATGTGCACGCTGGGCCATGCCGGAGAATTCAAAAAGCTGGGCATTGCGGTCAACAGCCTGTGGCCGCGCACGGCTATCGCCACCGCCGCCATGCAGATGATTCCCGGGGTGGATGTGGCGCTGTGCCGCACGCCGGACATCATGGCCGATGCGGCCTACTGCGTGCTGACCAATGGCGCGTTTGAGACCGGCAACTTCTACATCGACGACGCGGTGCTGGCCGCGCATGGCGTGACGGATTTCGACCGGTATGCCGTCACACCCGGCAACAAAAACTTCTTGCCGGACTTTTTTGTAGATTGAGTCGTCGTCACTTGGTGACGATGGCAAAGGTGCCAGGTGCCTTGTCAATCAAGCCGAAGAAGCGCACCAGGTCGATGGTGCTGCCGCCGACTTTCAGGTCGTCGCTCATCAACGTGTCTTTCACGCCGGCGGTGCCCGCCATCATCTTGATGAAGATCGGTTTGGTCAGCGTCAGCGTGGCGTTGGCGTCCTGGGCCGGTGCTTCTTTCTTGAAGTGCAGCACCGCGTTCTCGATCCACAGCACGTAGGACTCCTGGATGTCGGTCAGCACCAGGTTGACTTTCAGCGTCTTGCCTTCAGCGGCGGGGCCATCCAGGCCCGCGGCCATGGCCTCCAGAAAACGCTCGATCGGGGTCTGGTTCAGCATCTCGATGAAGCCCGCCTTGCTGATGCCCTTCTTGGGTGGTCCGTTGCGCAATTCTTGCGCGGCAGTCAGGTAGCTGTTGCGCCAGGTGGCGGCCTCGGACATGTAGCCCATCTGGTCATAGGTCCTGGCCAGCAGCTCCTTGGCGCCCTTGTGGTCGGGCGCGCCAAACACGGCGTGGTTCAGCAGCTCGGCCGCCCAGCGGTATTCACCCTTGTCAAACGCCGTTTGCGCTGCCGCGACGGCCTTGTCGGCCCCGCCCATGACCTCCAGGTAGCGTTTGGCGGACTCCTGCGGTGGCAGCGGGTCCAGGTTGGCAGGGTTGCCGTCGTAGGCGCCCAGGTAGAACTGGTAGACCGCCTTGACGTTGTGGCGCAGGTCCCCGTAGTAGCCGCGTGCGCCAAAGTGTTCTTGCAGCGACTTTGGCAGCTTGACCGTGTCGGCAATTTCACGCGGCGTCATGCCAGCATTCATCAGGCGCACCGACTGGTCGTGGGTGTACTTGTAGACGTCACGGTGCTTGGTGATGAACGCTGCAATATTGGCCTTGCCCCACATCGGCCAGTTGTGCTGGCCCACATAGACTTCCGATTCACCCAGGCCATCCAGCGCCTCCTGCATGTACTGCGCCCAGCGCAGCGCGTCGCGCACCTTGGCGCCGCGCACCGGCAGCAGGTTGTGCATGGTCATGGCCAGGTTTTCTGCGCCGCCGTAGACTTTTTTCTCGGGCACCGAGAAGGTCATCTCGGCCGGGGCTTCCGCGCCGGGCACGTTGTGGAACACAAAGCGCACACCGTCCAGCACCATCTCTTCGGTGGGTTGGGTGATCAGCTTGTTGGGCGGCAGGATGCCAAAGCTGCCATAGACGACGTTCTTGCCCAGACCGGTGTCCACGTTGCCCTTGGGCGAGCGCTCCAGATCGCGACCAAACTGGTAGACCGAGCGGCGGCCCATGGCCGTGCCCACCATGACGTTTTCGCCGGTGGATTCCTCCATGAAGCCCGCGGATGCAATCACCGGCAGCTTGCGTTGGGCAATTTCCTCAGGGCTGACAACGCCCAGTGCACCGCCAAAATGGTCGATGTGGCTGTGGGTAAAGACCAGGGCCACGACCGGCTTGTTGCCCAGGTGCTGGCGCGCAAAGGCCATGGCGGCGGCGGCGCTTTCGCGGCTGGTCAGGGCATCCACCACAATCCATCCGGTCTTGCCCTCCACCAGGGTGATGTTGGCGACGTCAAATCCGCGCAACTGGTAGACGCCGTCCGTCACCTTGAACAGGCCAATCTGCGCGTTCAGCAGGGCGTGGCGCCACAGGCTGGGGTTGACCGTGTCGGGGGCCTTGCCTTCAATAAATTTGTAGGCATCAAAGTCATGCAGCACGCTGCCGTCGGCGGCCATGATTTTTCCGCTGGGACGGGCGATGAAGCCGCGCTTGGCGTCCTCAAAGTCCTGCGCGTCGTCCAGCTTCAGGTCCTTGGCAAACTGCGCGTTGACCTTCAGTGTTTCGGGTGTCGCGTCGCCGGACGCGCCGCCAACGCCGCTGGTCTTGCTGCAGCCTCCAGCCAGCGCCACCAGCGCGGACAGCAGTACCCATCCGGGTTTCAGTTTCAATGATTTCATGCCGTGGTCTCCTCTTGGGTGGCTGATTGTTGAAGCGCCGGCGAAATTCGTCCAATGCATTTTGTGTGCAAAATCAATGCATTCAGTACATGAATAGTCACACGGGAGCACCTTCATGGACCTCAAGCGCCTCAAACACCTGGTCGCCCTGGCCGATACGCGCAATTTCGGCCGCGCCGCGACGCAGTGCCATCTGACCCAATCGGCCTTCAGCCGCAGCATCCAGGCGGCCGAGGAAGAGATGGGCTTGCAGCTCTTTGACCGGGGTACCGTGGAGGCGACCTGCACCCCTGCGGGGGAATTTGTCGTCGAGCGGGCACGCAAGCTGCTGTTCGAGAACCGCTGCCTGGAGCGCGATGTCAGCCTCTACCGTGAGCGGCTGATCGGCGACCTGAGCTTTGGGGTCGGGCCATACCCGGCCGCCACCATGGTGCCGCCGCTGCTGACCGAGATTCGCACGCACCATCCCGGCGTGAGTGTGCGGGTGGAAGTCAACAACGCCGACTACCTGGCGGCGCACCTGCGGGCCGAAGAGCTGGACTTCTACCTGGCCGACGTGCGCAACGTGGTGGCCGCGGCGGACCTGAGCATCGCGCGGGTTGCCAGGTTGTCCGGGGGCTTCTACGTGCGCAGCGGCCATCCGCTGCTGGAGCGGGCCAGCATTACCGCAGCTTCGCTTTTGCCTTTCGGGATTGCCAGCGTGCGAGTGCCCGAGGTGGTGCAATTGGGCCTGGGCGCCCTCATGGGCCTGGCGGAGGGCAAGCGCCTGCCACTGGCCGTTGAGTGCGACGACCTGAGTCTGTTGAAATCCCTGGCCATGAGCACCGACACCGTGATTGGCTGCGTCGACGCGGGCTCTGCTCAGGATGTGGCCCAGAAGCGGCTGGTTCGCCTCCATGTGGTCGACGTTCCCCCGCAGTTCGCCGACATGGCCATCGTCTCGCTCAAGGGCAGAAGCTATTCGCCGATGGCGCAATTCGCGGTGGACTTTGTCATCCGCCAGGCCCGGGATATGGAGGGCGCCTGAAGGCGCGCGCTGGTGAGACACTGTGCCCACCCTGATTTTTTTGCCTTTTCAGAAATAGTCACCATGCCCCGCTTTGCCGCCAACCTCTCGATGCTCTACAACGAGCACGCCTTCCTGGACCGTTTTGCCGCCGCCGCCAAGGACGGCTTCCAGGCCGTCGAATACCTGTTCCCCTATGCCTATGCCGCGCAAGACCTGGCTCAGCGTTTGGGCGACCACGGTCTGCAGCAAGTGCTGTTCAACGCCCCGCCCGGTGACTGGGACGCCGGCGAGCGCGGCCTGGCCTGCCTGCCCGGGCGCGAGGCCGAATTCCGCGACGGCTTTGTCCGCGCACTGGACTATGCCCAGGTGCTGAACTGCCCGCGCATCCACGTGATGGCGGGTCTGGTACCGGAAGGCGCCGAGCGCGCCGCGCTGCGAGCTACCTATGAAACCAATCTGGCCTGGGCCGCTGCGCAAGCCGCCGCTGCCGGGCGCGACGTGTTGATCGAACCCATCAACACGCGTGACATTCCGGGCTTCTTCCTGAACCGCCAGGACGAGGCGCACCGGATCGTGCAAGCCATCGGCGCGCCCAACCTCAAGGTGCAGTTCGACCTGTACCACTGCCAGATCGTCGAGGGCGACGTGGCCAGCAAGATCCGCCAGTACCTGCCTACTGGGCGTGTTGGCCACTTCCAGATTGCCGGCGTGCCCGAGCGGCACGAACCGTCAGTGGGCGAGTTGAACTACGCCTACCTGTTCGATGTGATCGACGAGGTGGCGCAGCAGTGCGGCTGGAGCGGCTGGGTGGGTTGCGAATACCGGCCCGCGTTGGGCGCGACTGACGGGGCCACGTCCAAGGGTCTGGCGTGGCTGCGGGCGCTGGCGGCGCCCGGCGCCTAGAAGCTATGTGCACAACGGGCCGCTAGCCCTCGTCGATATTGCCTATTGCGCTATGAAATACATAGCAAATTCACTGCATTAACGGATGTGGGTCAGCTTTTCGGGGTTGCGCATGATGTACAGGGCGCTGATTCGGCCATCGGCGTCGGTTTGCAGGGCCGTGGTTTGCAGCACCTGGCCCTGTGCACCGTACAGTACCACCGCGGGCAGGCCGTTGATGCGGGTGAAGCGCAGCCCGTAGTTTTCCGCCTTGTGTGTCCTGGTAAACCCGACCAAGGCCTTGGCGATCAGCGCGCCGCCTTGCAGAGGCTGCGCGACGGCGGTCACGATGCCGCCACCGTCGGACAACATGACCGCATCATCGCTCAGCAACTGTGCCAGCGCCGTAGTGTCCCCAGTGGTGATGGTCTGCACAAAGGCGCCCAATAGTTGCTCGGCTTGTTCATGCTGTACATCGACCCGCGTCTGGTCGGTGCGCACGTGGGCACGCGCCCGATTGGCCAGTTGGCGGCAGGCGGCTGCGCTGCGGCCCAGACGCAATGCCACTTCGTCAAAACTCTGGTCAAAAACGTCGTGCAGCAGGAAGGCGGCACGCTCCAGCGCCGACAGCCGCTCCAGCGCCAGCATGAAGGCCACCGACACGTTTTGCGCGTATTCGATATGGGCTTGGGGACCCGGGTCAAACGCGCCGGTCGCATCCTCCAGCGGCTCGGGCAACCAAGAGCCCACATACTGCTCGCGCCGGACACGGGCGGTTTGCATGCGGTCCAGGCACAGGTTGGTGGCAATGCGCGACAGATAGGCCCGCACAAATTCAATTTCACCCAGGTTCACATCCTTCTGGCGCAGCCAGGTGTCTTGCACCACGTCTTCGGCCTCCGCGCGCGAGCCCAGCATGCGGTAGGCCAGGGCCAACAGGTGGGGGCGGTGGGCTTCAAACAGCGCGGACGTGGAGTCGGTCATGCGGGGTCAGGGTTGTCGGGCATGTGCGCTAGTTTGCACCAACCGCACCACATCCTGCACCGCTGCCACAACCAAGTCCGGGCGTTCCAGTTGCAGGTAGTGGCCGGCATCGGCCACCACGATGTGCTTTGCCGCGGTCTCTTGGGCCAGGGCGCGTTGACCGGTAATCCAGTGTTGGCGCATGTCGTCACGGTCCCATCCGGGAGGGAATTCGCTCAAGGCGTTGGTACTGAGAACCGTGGTGGGCACGCGTGGCACCGGTGGCAAGTGGCGCGCTTCTTCCAGTGCTGGGTCTATGCCCAGGTATTCGGTGCGCAGTGCTCGGTAGTTCTTGCTTTGCATGGCCAGGCCCCGTGCCGGCGCCTGCTCGGATGCGGGCAGCTTGTCCAGCACGACCGAGGCTGGCATTCCCGCCAGCCGGGTCAAGCCCAACGGAGCCAGCCACGTGGCCGAGGCGGTCAGCATGTCCATATGGCGGCTGTAGCGCGCGTGGGCCGCGGGGTCCATGCTGGCGGTCTGGTCGTGGTGCAAGGCGTCCACCAGCACCAGGCCGGCCACCTCGTCCGGGTGCGTCTGTGCCAGCAGTTGGGCCAGCATGCCGCCCCAGGAATGTCCGACCACGACCAGGGGGCCGTGCAGGCCTGCATTGCGCAACAGCGTGCGCAGGTCTTCCACCGCGGCCAAGCCGGTGTGGGGCTGCGGCGCCTCGTCCGACCAGGCATAGCCCGCGCGGTCGTAGCTGCACACCTGGGTTTGCTGCGCCAACACAGGCTGCACCAGCGCCCAGTCCTGGGACCAGCCGCTCAGGCCCGATTCCAACAGCACCAAGGGCTGGCCGCGGCCCTGGCAGTGGAGGTGCAGGCGGTGGCCGCCGACGCTGACCATTTGACCGGGTGCGGGGTATTGCGTGCGCTCGTGTTGGGTGAGCAGGTTTTGGGTCAGTGCCCCGGCGCCCAGCAGGAGCAGAAGGCCCAGGCCAATGGCGCCGCCGAGCAGGCGGCGGCTACGAGAACCTTGTTGGGGATGGAGGGGGAGGCGCATGGTGGTTCACACAGGGAGTTGCAGAGGATCTATCCCTTAAACGAAATAGGTTCCTGCGATGTGACATGCGCTTGGTCGCCAGTTGGTGGCTAGCCCTTCCTGGGCAGCCGCAGAGCATTCGATCTGGAGCGGGACTCAGCCTATTTGTCCAATGATGGCTGGATGAAGAACACCATGCCAAAGGCGCCCCAGGACACCGTACGGTCATTGACCGTGGTGTACGAAGCGACGCCCAAGGGATGGTAGGTCGAGGCAAATGCTGCCAGTGCTCCAATGCCCAAAGCGCCGGCGATGGGACTGCGTTCGGCGACGGCCTCCTTGATCTTGGCGCGGTGTTGTTCGGGGGAAGGATTGAGTGCAAACGCCAGCGCAACGGCGATGACGGAGACGACGGCGGAAACGACGGGGGTTTTGCTCATGGGGCGTTCAATTGAAATTTCTGGGCCAGTTGCGCAGACAGGGAGTCTACGGCGCTGGCGCCGCGCTGGCCTTCAGGGATTCAATCTTCAGCTGAATCTCGTCCAGCCGGTCCAATGCCGTGTTGGCTTGTTCCTGCGTCACGGCGCCTCGGCCGGACAGACCAAGCAGTGGACGCGGTGCAAACGGCATTGCCGTCACAAGCACCCACAAGGCAATAGCTACAAAAATAGTAGCTATCCAATAAGCGCTGACGAGGGCTAGAGGTCGTTTTCTTTCACAGACGTGTGGCAGGCCACGCAGACTTTGTTGCCCTCGGTGTCACGAAAGTAGGCGCCGTAGTAGTCGGCGTGGTACTGCGGGCGCAAACCCGGTGGCCCTTCGCAGCGCCCGCCGTGGTCCAACGCCGTTTGGTAGGCCTTGTGCACCGTCTCCCGGTCGGCCGCCAGGAAGGCCGCCATTTGCCCATTGCCCGGATGGTGTGCCTGGCCATCGTGCGGCTTGCCGATCACAAACAGCGGGCGCGCACGGTCCGCACTGTGCCAGCCCGCCCAGGCGTTTGCGGGTTCACAAAAGCGCAGGCCAATCCCCAGGCTCTCCATCAGGGCGGCATAAAAACCATAGGCCCGGTCAAAGTCGCTGACCCCTACAAAAACGTGTGAAAACATATTCGGCAGTTTAGCCGCGGCCTGCCAACACGGTCCCGGCCCTCGCGTGGACTATTCTCCAACTCCGCAAGATTTGTCATGCGCCTGTTTCTAGACTCAAGGCCATGTCCAACCCCATGCGAAACTGCACCATGACCACTCCCCGCTTCCCCCAGCATGTCGAAACCCTGGCTGATGCCATCACGGTTGTCGGCATCGAGCTGCGCACCACCAACACCGTTGCGGCGCAGACCATTCCACCGCACTGGCAGCGCTTCACGGAAGAGGCGGTGCTGGCCCACATCCCCGCCAGGCGCGGTGACGATGTGTTTGCCGTGTACACGCATTTCGAGCATGCGGGCAGCAACAACACCGGCCTGTATTCGCTGGTCATAGGCGCCGCCGTGGCGGCTGACGCGCTGGTGCCCGCCGGCATGGTGCGGGTGGTGGTGCCCGCCTCGCCACGCGCCGTGTTTGGCGTGGAGAACGGCCGCTTCGATCTGGTCGGTGCTTGCTGGCAAACCATCTGGCAGCGCAATGATCTGGCCAAGACCTTCATTGCAGAATACGAGCAGTACCGCGCCAATGGGGACATCAGCGTCTCCATCGGCCTGAGCGCAGCAAACCCCAACACCTGAATGAACAAAAGCCACAGCTGGACCGACTATCAGGAGCGCCTGAGCCGCGTCACCGCCTACATCCACGACCACCTGGCCGAGGAGCTGGACCTGAACCGCCTGGCGGAGGTGGCGCACCTGTCGCCTTTCCACTGGCACCGGGTCTACCAGGCGCTGTATGGCGAGAGCATCGCGACCACGGTGCGGCGTTTGAGGCTGTCGCGCGGCAGCGGCTATCTGGCCAACACCAGCCTGAGCGTCGCGCAAGTTGCGCGCAAATGCGGCTATCCCAATGCGCAGTCTTTCACCCGCGCGTTCACTGCGGTGTATGGACTCAGCCCCATACGTTACCGCGCCGAGGGCGCGCATGTGGCGTTTCGCCAGGCGCTGGCCCAAGGAGACGCCAGCCCTTCAGCCTACGCGGTTGACGTGCGGTGGGTGCCCACGGTGCCACTGGCCGGCATCGCGCACCGCGGACCCTACATGCAAGTCGGAAAGGCCTTTGAGGTGGCCTTCACCCGCATGGCCGCTCAGGGCCTGGCACGGCCCGATATGCGATGGATGGCCGTGTACTACGACGACCCGTTCGCGGTGCCCGAAGCGCAGCTGCAATCGCGCGCGGGCTTGAGTCTGCCGCCGGAAAGCGGCGCGCCCCAGCCACCGCTGGAGCCCTTCACACTGGGTGGCAGCTGGTGCGCGGTGCTGCGCCACCAGGGGCCGTATGCCACGATGCGCGCCGCCTACCAATGGCTGTACGGGCAGTGGCTGGTGCAGTCTGGTTTTGAGGCGGCCGACAGCCCGGTGTTTGAGGAATATCTGAACAACCCGCGCGACACGGCGCCAGATCAATTACTGTCAGATATCTATTTGCCTTTGGTCCACGGCGTGGCAGCGCCCACTCCATGAACCTGCCGTGAATATCACGGCGATCATGGGTTGAAATCCCGACTCGCCGCTGGGCCGCCCCAAGGCGAGTCAGCCCCCTCGGGGGGAGTCCCTGCCGTGGGCTGTTGGCTAAAATTGATCTCCATGGGTTCACGTCGACGCACCCACAGGGGACTTTCACTTCACAAGTTCGCACCCATGCTGGGCGCACACCCTATGGTCAACCGGACCGCACAACAATCCACCAAACGGAATCTTTTGAATATGAAATCCATGATGAAGTTCTACGCCTGCATCATCGCCTGTACATCCGCTTTCGCCACGTTCGCAAAGGACAATGGCTGCCTGATTCAAGGAACACTTACCGGAAACGGGATATCCCAGACATCGAATTATTGCGCCGCCAACAAGGGAATGAGCGATCAAGACTTCAAGATCGGCTGTCAGGACTTGTTTGAAGCGCAAGGGGGAAATTCAGGCGGCAAGAAATCGGACAACAGTATTTCCATGAAATTTATCAGCGAGTGCCCGGCCAATTTCAAAGGGGCTTGCAGTGGAGCCTTTGGCCACAAACTGAACCTGCAATACATGGATGGCGACTATGCGTTGAAGCAGGGTCAAGCCAAGCAAGTTTGCGAAGTGAGCGAGGGCAAGTGGAAGCAGTAATTCCATTCGCACGCCGGTTTGATTTTCAAAGCAATGAAGAGGTTCTTGCATGCACAGCTTCGGCATCAGCATCGATATTCCGCAGCCCGTTGAACGCGTCTGGTCCGTAATGATCGATGTGGAGCGATGGCATGAATGGACGCCATCGATCAAGGGCGTTCGCGTCCTGGGGGGGCAGCCATTGGCCGTTGGCAGCCGGGCGCTGATCCGGCAACCCAAGTTTCCGCCGGCCCTATGGACCGTGTCAGCGCTGGTGCCAGGGGAGCGCTTTTCCTGGGTCAGCGTGGCACCCGGCCTGCGCGTGACCGGACATCACGCCGTCGTGCCGATCTCCGGCGGTAGCCGGGCAACGCTGGGTATCGAGATTGATGGTCTTTGCGGCGGGCTTTGGGCCCGCCTGACACGGGCAATTACCGAGCGCTACATCGGTTATGAAGCGCAAGGACTACATGCCCGCGCCGAGGATGGAGCCTACCGGCACCGAGGTCTTCCCCGTTCGCCGCATTGATGAGACTGAAGATCTGGCGCGAGTCCGCGGGTGCCTGTTCGCGCTCGCACAGTCCATAGTCGCGCAATACGTCGGCTACCCGCAGCCGGTAGTCGGCAAAGATGTGATCACGCCCGGCGGTTTGTGCCTGGCGGTGCACCTCCAAGTTACGCCATTGCTGCACGGCAGCTTCATCACGCCAGAAGGACAGCGACAACACCTTGCCCGCTTGTGAAAGGCTCTCAAACCGTTCGATGGAAACAAAGCCGTCTATCGTCTCCAAATACGGGCGCAGGTCGGCGGCCGTGTCCAGATAGGCCTGGCGGTGCTCGGCATGCGACAGCACTTCAAAAATCACGGCGATCATGGTGTGGGTTCCAGGGCAGGGGGCAAGCAAAAGGTGCCGTCGACGACTTCGACAAACGAGCGCTCCTCGCGCAGGATGAAACGTTTGGCCTGCGCCATCTCAAAATTCGCCCGGCTCTCGGCATCGGTGCGCAAGCGCGCGCGGTAGGTCTCATATGCGGCCAGGTTGTCAAAGGTGATCAGGCCCCAGGCGATGTCGTTCGTGCCCTCGTGTGGCAAGAAGTAGCCCAACAAATGCCCGCCGCAGCGCGGGATGATGCGGCCCCAGTTTTGCGCATAGACCTTGAAGGCCTCGCGCTGGAACGGGTCAATCTGGTAGCGGATAAAACAGGTGATGGTCATGGAAACTCCTAAAAAGCTGCGTTGATGGTACGAACGCCATGCCCTCTCATGCTTCGTCGCAGAACGAACCATGCACGCGCTTGCCTGGTCTACCATGGAGTCATGACCATGAAAGACGGCCCCCACATTGCCCGCATCGCCGCGCTGATCGGCGACCACGCCCGTGCCGAGGTGCTGACCGCACTGATGGCCGACCGTGCGCTGACCGCCACCGAGCTGGCCGACGTGGCCGGCGTGAGCAAGGCGACCATCAGCGCGCACCTGGCCAAGCTGCTCGATGCCAACCTGATCGCGGTGGACCCGCAGGGCCGGCACCGCTACTTTTGCCTGGCCGACCCGGATGTGGCGCAACTGCTGGAGAGCCTGATGGGCGTGGCCTTTCGCAGTGGCGCCGTGCGCCTGCGCGGTAGCCCGCGCGAGCCGGCCCTGCGCAAGGCCCGCGTCTGCTACGACCACCTGGCCGGTGAGCTGGGGGTGCTGGCGTTTGAGGGGCTGCGGGGGCAGGGCGCCTTCACCGCTTTGCTGCCGCCGCGCGACCTGCAGCTGACCGAGGCCGGGCGTGAGTGGTTCGCCGCGCTGGGCGTGGACGTTGACGCGCTGGCCACGCAGCGCCGTTGCTTTTGCCGCCCCTGTCTGGACTGGGGCGAGCGCCGCCACCATCTGGCTGGCGCCCTGGGCTCGGCCTTGCTGGCGCGGGTCTATGCGCTGGGCTGGGCGCGCCGCGCCAAGGATTCGCGCGTGGTGCAGTTCACCGAGCCGGGTGAATATGCGTTTCGCCAGTTGTTCAAGGGTTCTGCCAGAGAGTCACATGCCAAATAGGCCTCTAGCCCTCGTGAAATATAGATATATAGCTATCAATTTGATAGTGTCTGTGCTGTGGCCTGCGCTGGCAAATCCTATGCCCCGGACGCCAGGCACACCCGGTTTCTGAAAATCTCCATCGCCTGGGCGCTCAACAGGTCCCCCAACCGCAACCCCAGCTGGTGGTAAGCCTCCCACTGCGCCTCGTCGAAGAACTGGTCGGATGTGGTTTGTTGGGGAAACGTGGCGTTGCGCGCCGCGTAGCCGGCAATCTCCAGCGGCATGGCGTCCAGCAGGCGCGGCTTGACGACGATCAGCAGGCCGGGCTGTTCGTGCCCGTCGTAGCGGATGCGCGCCAGCAGCAGGCACTGCGGTCCCGGTGCAGCGGTGATGGTCTGGACGCTGCCCACGCGGGCGAACAGGGCGGTCTCTTCAGCGGACTGGGCGACCAGCGTGGCCGGGTCTATGAATTCGATGCTGGCGCCGTAGTCAATCTCGGCCTTGCGCGCCATGTTTTCCAGGTCGTCAAAGCGGTATCGCGGGTCGGCGCCGCAGTCCGCCAGCACGATCACATCCAGTTTGCGCTTGAGCAGCGCGTAGACGCCAGTGTTCTCAAAGTGCCCGCCGTCGGACAGGTACCACGCCGGGCTGCGCAGTCCCGGAAAGCGCGCCAGGAATTCGGCCAGCAAAAACGACGGCTTGGGCAAACGCGCGGCCAGCCACTGCCCGACGGTGACGGGCCGGGTCCGTTGCGGGATCTGCAGCGCCACCACTGGTGCAGTCGGCGCAGCCAGCAGCTGCGGCGTCCAGAAGCCCAGGCGCAGGCCCGACAGGAACAGCAGTGCGGCCAGGCCGGGCGTGGTCTGCGAGCCCATGCCGCTGGCGGCGGCCGCACCCGACACAGCGATCCAGCGCGACAGCTTGCCGATGGCTTGGCCCTGCCCGGGCAAACAGTCCAGCGGCGTGGGCCGTGCCGTGCCGGTTTCGGCACCGAGCGCGCTCATGGTCAGGGCGATGCCCAGGCGGTCCGCGTTGTAGTTGCCGGTGCGGTCGTCTACCGACTGGTTGATGCAGCAGGTGATGAGGTGGATGGGCCCGCCCTGCGCATGCGGTGCATAGTCGGCCAGCGCAATGTCGTCGCCGTCCACGGCCTCGACCAGCTTGGCCACCCGCTCGGTGCCGGCGCGGCGGGCTTGCCCCAGCGGTGATCCGTCGGGAAAGCGCGTGCCCTCGGGTTTTTGTTCGCCCCGTGGGTAGTTGCCGACCGACACGTAGGCGCGCTCGATCCGGGCCCGGTAGAAGTGGTGCAGAGACGAGAGGTTGAGCACCTCGACGTCCTTGCCCGTCAGCACGACGTAGGCAAGGCTCAGTACCAGCACCACGCCCCAATTGGCCAGCGGCGATAGCGTCCATCCCAGCTCGGGGCGCACCAGCGCGTGCAAGGCGGTCATCCAGACCAGGGCCAGCAGCACCACCAGCAGCAAGCCGCCGATGTTGAGCAAGACCTCGGTCTTGATGGCCTTCGCCTTCAAGCTCGCTTTCCAGCGCTGGATGCGCGGCAAGGCCTTGCGGACCGCCGCGACCAGGGTGGCCAAGCCGGCCGCGCCGATAGCGGGCGCTTGCGTGTACTGCGCAACGCGACCCGCCAGCCACCACGCCGCGAAGTCCAGCAGGCCCAGCAGTGCCAGCCCCAACAGCCACCAGAGCATCCGGCCCAAGCGCTTGGTGTGGCGCAGGCGCAGAGCGGCCAGCTCCGACGCAGCGGCTGGCTTGACCGACAGCACGGCGGCGAACACGGGCGACAGCAGCAGTAGCGCGGCCACCGCCTTGACAACCAGCACCGGCGTCATGCCGCCCGGTCCCTGCGCCGCATCCCAGACCGCGCCCGCCAGCACGGCGCCGGCGCCGCCCGCCAGCAGCGCACCACCCACATTGGCCAGCCGGGTCGCCAGCGTCGGCCATTCGCGGCAATACCAGTAGCTGAAGATGCTGTGGCCCGCGCCGAACAGCGGCAGCACCAGGAAGCACCACCACGCAGACCCGGCCGTGCGCTGAAAGTCGTGGGGCCATCCGCCGCCGGATGCCAGCAGCGCATACGGCGACAGCATGACAGCGGCCAGCAACAGCATCAGGGCCGCCACCTCGAACTGCGAGAACAGCACATTGCGCACGATGGAAGCTGCGGCCTGGCCCAGGTCGCGCACGCCGGCTGGTGTCAGATAGCGGCCATTGCTGCGCAGCCACCACAGTAGAAGGGTGTCGTCCTGGTCCAGGCGCTGCTGCACGTCCTTGGCCTGGTAGTCGCTTTGGTAGAGCCGTCCCAGCGCCGAGCCGATGTAGCCGCCGCCGGACACGGTGGACAGATAGTCGAAGCCGGTCAGCACCTTCTGGCGCGCCAATCCACGCAGCAGCCCGAAACAAAACGTCGCGCTGCGAATGCCGCCGCCCGACAGCGCCAACCCCTGGCGCGGATTGCCGCTGGCCACACCGGCGATCACACGGCGCGCCTGGATGAGTTCGTTCTCGGGGTCCGGCGCCGTGGCGCCTGTGGTCGATGTAGCCATGGTGGGGTCTCCTGCGGCGAGTCTAGCGGTCCCGTCGCGCGGGCGCATCCCCCATTTTGGGGATGCGGGCCACGGCCAGGCACGCTATGGTTGGACCTGGCTCATCACATCCATTGCATGGAGGCATCTATGGTCAACTACTACTGGAATGAAAACGCGATGAAGATCGATGGTGTCTACCCGAGCATTTTGTTGATCGGCGATTCATGGTTCTGGTATCCGTTCATTGGCGGCAGCCTGACCAACAATCTGGGGCCCATCGTCGCCGGCAAGGGGCACACCATCCTGGCCAAGGGAATGAACGGAGCGGAGGCGTTTGACTATGTGGATGGCAAGTACGCCGGCATCGTGCGCGAGGCCCTGCGCCTGTATGGCGCAGACTTGTCGGCGGTGTTCCTGAGCGGCGGCGGCAACGATTTCGCCGGCTTCAATGACCTGCGCCCGCTGCTGAAGGACAACTGTTCTGCCCAGACCACGGCGAAAGGCTGCTTCAGGGCCGGGAGCGCAGGACTGAAGGGCTTTCTGGAGCGCATGGACGAGTACTACCGAAAACTCATTGGCGTCGTGTACACGCGCACCCCGCCGGATTGCCGCATCGTGATGCACTCCTACGACTACGCCATTCCCAGCGACAAGGGGGTGTTTGGCGGCGAGGCGTGGCTGGCGTCGGCCCTGATCGATGCCCTGGTTCCCGCCACATTGCACCAGGCCTGCGTGAACCTGCTGATCGATGCCTTCCACGACATGCTGGTGGGGATCACCCGGATGGACCCGCAGCACCTGTTCGTGGTGGACAGCCGCGGCACCCTGGAGTCCCATGAATGGGCGAACGAGCTGCATCCCACGGCAGATGGTTTCAGGAAAATCGCCGATACGAAGTGGAAGCCCCTGCTGCAAACCATTGGGCTGGCATAGCGCACGGAGAAGCGCTATCGCAGCTGTTCATGCAAGCTGGCTCTGTTGCGCGCCGATTCCCGCGACGCCAGAAACACCCGCGCCAGACTGGGCAACAACGCCCGCCAGGCTTGTGCGTCAAACCCGTCAGGGCGGCGCACACCAGCCAGGGACTGGAGCGCATGCGCATCTGCCTTGACCGCAAATGCCAGGTGGTTGGTGGCGTCCGGGTCCTTGACCGTCAACAGCGACCCCTGGAAGCTGGTGCGAATGCGCTCCAGAACCACGTCAAACAGCAGGTTGCAGCCATGCAGGTTGGCGACCAGTATTCCCCCAGGATGGAGCAACCGGTAGCAGTCGTCGTAGTACTGCAGCGAGCACAACGCCTCGGGCAGCCCGCCGATGTCGAAGCCGTCGGCCAGCAGCACATCAAACTTTTGCTGCTGTTCCTTGACAAACTCGGCACCGTCGCCCAATTGCACGCGGAACCGATGGTCATCCGCCGGGATCGCGAAGGCGTCCCGCAAAGCCAGCACATGCGGATTGATTTCCACCACCACGATATCGGTGTGTGGCAGGTGGCGGTAGCAGAATTTGGCCAACGACCCACCACCCAGGCCGATCATGGCGATGCTGCGGGGCTGGGGCTTGTGCAGCAGAAACCCCATCATGATCCGCGTGTATTCAAACTGCAGTTCGTCGGGCCGCAGGATGTGCATTTCGCTTTGCACATCCTGGGTCGAGAAAAACAGGGTCTTGCTGGTCAGACTCTCGTAGACGACAGGCTTGGGGTGCGGCTTCAAGGGCGCACGGTCAGCTTTGGATGCG